>Ga0209075_1004190_pt1 | contig 11657 bp, 12 predicted proteins | sample Stecom2011_FD_187523 | JGI IMG/M metagenome (GOLD analysis project Ga0209075, IMG submission 187523) | Agricultural soil microbial communities from Utah to study Nitrogen management - Steer compost 2011 (SPAdes) (version 2) | ecosystem: Environmental > Terrestrial > Soil > Agricultural land...
CCGTTAGAAGTAGGTATAGAAGCAATAATTTCAGCTACTTCATTGACAAAAATCTTATCTCCTTGTTTTGAAATTTTGATTTTTTTGGCATTTACCTGTTCAAATTCACGTCCGTCCGAAAGCAAATTAGTTCTCAGTACACCAACATAAGTATGGTATTCTAATATTTCTGAAAGGTGATTTTTGTTTTCGGGTTTCAATAAATCTTCCACAGTTCCTTTAGGTAGTTTGTCAAAAGCTTCATTGGTAGGAGCAAATACCGTAAAAGGTCCTGCATTGCTCAGAGCATCTGCTAGTCCTGCTGCCTGAACTGCCGCTACCAAAGTAGTGTGTTGCTGGCTAGATGCTGCCGTTTGTACTATGTTAGGACTCGAAACATCGTCTTTCACTCCTGATTGCCCAACGGGTTGAGTAGGCGCTGTAGTTGTCGTTTCAGAAGCGGATGGGTTTTCTGTTTTAGAATTGCAAGAGACTAAAAACATAATAGTCAATAATGCTAAAAAAGTGGTTTTCATAATTTTTAATTTTTTGATTGAATTGATTTAAATTGCTTGTTTAAGTTCTTGTGAATCAATTGGTATGATTCCAGTCGAAGACAAAGTTAAGGCAACAATCCTTTTAAAAATTATGATATTTATCAGATGATTGGGTAAACTTTTGAGTTATTTTTGTTGTTTTTTGTAGAGAAAAAAGAACTTTCTTGCTAAAATTAAAAGCAGTTGTTTTGTGGAGGTCTTTTAGTTTTATTCTTCAGAATCCAATTATTTATTTTGTTTTTCTTTCAGATAAAGTCTGTTAAACACCTGACAGGTTACTAAATCCCCCATAACGTTTACCGAAGTTCGAAACATTCCAAGTAGTCTATCTACTCCGATAATCAAGGCAATGGCTGTAACGGGAATTCCGATTGTTGATAAAACCGAACCCAATACGATAACACCTGCTCCTGGAGCTGAAGGTGTTCCTATAGAAGCCAAAATAGTGGTTATAATCACAATAAGAATTGTGGGTAAATCAAGATCTAAACCATAAACCTGAGCCAAAAACAAAGTGGCAATTGCCTGAAAAACGGCTGTTCCATCCATGTTTATTGATACTCCGATAGGTATGATGAATCTACTTACGGAGGGGTTGATTCCCATTTTTTCTTCTGCAGTTTTTAGCGTTAAAGGCATAACTGCAGCCGAGCTAGCCATCGAAAAAGCAAGCAAAAGTACATCTTTGGCATCCGAAAAGAAATTTCTCAGATTGGTTTTGGCTACAAAAAGCAATATCATACTGTACACAAAAACGACCAAAAGTAATCCGATGACCACAGTCAGCATAAACATCGAAAGTCCCATTATGGTTTCTATTCCGACTTTTGAGGTTACCTGACACATCAATCCAAAAACTGCTATTGGAGCGAGTTTCATTGCCCAACGCGTAATAGCCATTGTGATTTCCTGAACGGAATACAGTACTTTTAGAAGCGGAAAAGCGGTATCTGCCTGAATATTAGCCAACGAAACTCCAATAATTATAGCGAAAATTACAATGCTCAACATATCACCTGAGACCAGAGCTTGCAAAGGATTGGCAGGCAATAGGTTGACAATCATTTCAGGAATATAGCCGAAACCTAATTTTGCTCCCGATTCAGAAATTATCTGAGTATCCAAAGACATATCGGCAGTAATAAGACTGGTTGCGTCCATGTAATTTCCGGGTTGAATAACTGTCGCTAAAATAACGGCTAAAATTAGGACTGTAGAGGTAGTCATTCCGTAATATAGAAGCAATTTTGGTCCAGACTTTTTGAGGTATTCTGTATTATCACCGCCTGCGATTCCTTGTACAATCGAGCTGAACATAAGCGGAATCATAATCATCTGGACCACTCGGATAAACAGATTTCCAGGGAAAGCAATCCAGTTGATGACGGATTGAAGTGTTTTTTCACTAACCCATTTGGGCTCGGTAGCAAAATAAGCTCCCAGGAGAATTCCTAAAAGCATCCCAATCAAAACTTTGAGCCAGAGTTTTTTCTGAACTAAGTTCTGCAAGTACGTATAAAGGTCTTTGATAGGAAGTAACTTCTCGGAAGGTTTTTGATTCAGGAATTCCATAGGTAATGAAAAAATGATAATACTACAAAGTTATCTTTTTAGTCTTTGGAATCAAACACTATTTATGCACTCAATATTACTTTTTTAAAGAATTTAGGTAAGCTTCTCGTACTTTTTTGAAAAGGTTAGAAGAATATACAAAATCTACAACAGCTTCATTGTTGGTTTTATAAATTCCTTCGCTGTTTCCCGTCCAAGCTAGCACACCGTTTTTGAGAAAGATAATGTTTTCTCCGATTTCCATAACCGAGTTCATGTCGTGTGAATTGATTACGGTAGTTATATTGTATTCTTTGGTGATTTCGTGAATAAGTTGGTCGATTACGATGGATGTTTTCGGATCAAGTCCCGAGTTTGGCTCATCACAAAAAAGGTATTTTGGGTTGTTTACAATGGCTCTTGCAATAGCCACACGTTTCTGCATTCCTCCCGAAATTTCAGAAGGCTTTTTTTTATGAGCATCAATAAGCTTTACTCTTTCGATCACAAAATCAACCCGTTCTTTGACTTGTTTTGGGGTGCTGTTGGTAAACATTCGTAATGGGAATCCGACATTTTCTTCGACGGTCATCGAATCAAACAACGCACTTCCTTGAAAGACCATTCCAATCTCCGTACGAAGTTCTCTCCTATCATCAGAAGAAAGCTGTTTTATAAATCGTCCGTCAAACGAAATTGACCCACTATCTTGAGTATGTAATCCGAGCAGCGTTTTCAGCAAAACGGTTTTTCCCGAACCACTTTGACCGATAATCAGATTGGTTTTTCCGGTCTCAAAAGTAGCTGTAATTCCTTTGAGCACTTCTGTTCCGTTAAATGATTTTTTTATGTCTTTAATCTCTATCATTAGTTCAAAAGTAAGTGGGTTGCCAGATAATCTACCAAAATAATTACAACGCTGGTCCAAACAAACGAGGTTGTACTCGCTTTACCTACTTCCAAGGCTCCACCTTTCATGTAATAGCCGTGATAAGCAGGGATTGTAGCCAGAATAAAAGAAAACATAACGGTTTTGATAAAAGCATAAGTTACGTGAAACGGAATAAAATTATCCTGGATTCCATAGATATATTGGTCAACAGATACATATCCTCCGTAAACCCCTGCTAGAAATCCTCCGAAAATTCCTAAGAATATTCCGAGTGCAATCACAAACGGATACAAAAGCATGGCTATTATTTTGGGATAAACCAGATAATTAAGCGAATTGACTCCCATGACTTCTAAAGCGTCGATTTGCTCTGTAACCCGCATTGTTCCGATACTCGAAGTAATGAATGAGCCTACTTTTCCTGCCATGATAATCGAAATAAAAGTTGGAGCAAATTCCAAAATTACCGATTGACGTGTGGCAAATCCGATTAAATATTTTGGCAAAAGAGGGTTGTCTAGATTCAAGGCCATCTGAATAGCCACAACACCTCCCACGAAAAACGAAATAAACATTGTAATTCCGAGCGAGCCGATAATCAAATCGTCAATTTCTTTAAAAATAAGCTGTCGTATAACCGAAGTTTTGGTCGGTTTGGAAAAAACGTCTCGTAGCATCAAAAAGTACTTTCCGATGTGAGTGAGCGTCCTCCGTGTAACAGGTAATGTGAATATGTTTAGTGTCATTTAGTCCAAAGTCTTAATGTCGAAGTCCGATTGATATTACGGGCTTGAAACCTATAAATCCAAACCTATATCTCGTCTGAAATACATGTTTTCGAAATGCAATTTATCAATATTATTATACGAAGTTTTTAAAGCTTCTTTAAAACTTTTTCCAAACGAAGTAACGGTAATTACCCGACCTCCGTTGGTTACTATCTTCCCGTTTTCTTCTTTAGTTCCTGCATGAAAAACAATCGAATCTTGTATGTTTTCGATACCCGAAATTTCCTTTCCCTTTTCGTAATCTTCCGGATAACCTCCCGAAACTACCATAACCGTAACAGCACTTTGAGGGTCGATTTCTAATGCTATTTTATCTAATTCCTGGTTTTCAAGAGCCGAAAATAATACAACCAAATCGGTTTTCAATCTCGGTATAACTACTTCGGTTTCAGGATCTCCCATTCGCACGTTATATTCGATTACGAAAGGCTCGTCATTCACCTTTATGAGGCCGATAAAAACAAATCCTTTGTAGGTGATAGCATCATTTTGAAGTCCTTGGATGGTTGGTTTTACGATGCGGTCTTCAATCTTTTTCATCAAAATTTCATCCGCAAACGGAACAGGCGAAACCGCTCCCATTCCTCCGGTATTGAGTCCTTTATCTCCTTCTCCGATTCGCTTGTAGTCTTTGGCATTCGGGAGAATTTTGTAATTTTTTCCGTCTGTCAACACAAAACAACTCAATTCTATACCGTCCAGAAACTCTTCAATAACTACTTTCGCACTAGCGCTTCCGAATTTTTCGTCTAGCAACATGTTAGAAAGTTCCTGTTTGGCTTCTGCCAAGTCTTCCAGAATTAACACACCCTTTCCTTGAGCCAATCCGTCTGCTTTTAGTACGTACGGAGCTTTTAGTTTTTCTAGAAAAGCAAAACCTTCGTCGATATTTTCTTTAGTAAACGATCCATAATCTGCTGTCGGAATATTGTTTTTGACCAAAAATTTCTTGGCAAACTCTTTACTTCCTTCGAGTTGAGCTCCAATTTTTGAAGGACCTACTACCTGAATGTTTTGCAAACTTATGTCGTTTTCGAAAAAGTCATAAATTCCGTTTACAAGTGGATCTTCAGGGCCTACAACAACCATTTTGATATTGTTTGTAAGACAAAAATCTTTAATTGCACCAAAATCATTCACTTCAATAGCAAGGTTGGTTGCAATTTTCTGAGTTCCTGCATTGCCGGGAGCAACGAATAATTTGGTTAGTTTAGGACTTTGTACAAGCTTATGAGCTAAGGCGTGTTCTCTGCCCCCTGAGCCTAAAAGTAGGATTTTCATTTAATGTGTTTTTTAGCTTCCAAAAGTACGGTTTTTATTTTTGAGAGGCAAAAGAGGAGTTGGTTTAAATTTAAACAAACTCTTATTCTTTTTTAGAAAAAAGAAATTACTTTTGTGTCAGAGTCTCAGAAAAGCTTGTTAATATTGTTGTATGTACAATAATATATTTTTATCTTAGCCTATTGTAAATAGAAAAAACACTAAAATTGAATATAGATATTTCTTTGTCAAAGCAAACAGTACTTGCTATTTCTTATACTCAAACACTTATTTCTGAAAAATTATCCGAAGTATTGAAGCCGTATGATATTTCTATTGAGCAGTTTAATGTATTGCGAATTCTTCGGGGACAGAAAAACAAACCCATTAATATGGGAGCCATTCAGGAGCGAATGATTGCTAAGACCAGTAATACGACCCGTTTGATCGATAAACTATTGGCAAAAGGTCTTGTTGATAGAGCTGTTTGTGAAAACAACAGACGCAAAATCGAAGTAACTATAACAGACAAAGGGCTCAAATTATTGAATGTTGTCGATAAATTGGTCGATAGTACGGAAAGTTCAATATGTGTAAAATTAAGCGAGCAAGAACAAAAACAACTTATACAATTATTAGAGAAAATCAGAAATTAAAATTATGAAAAACATCAGAAACATTATTACCGTATTGTTTTTAGGGCTCTCAGTTAGTCTTTTGGGTCAAACCAAGATTGATACACAAAAAAGTGTATTGAACTGGAAAGGATACAAGGTAGCAGGATCCCACGAAGGAACCATCAATCTAAAAGAAGGAGAGCTTGCTTTTGAAAACGGGAAACTTAAAGAAGGGAAATTCGTTGTAGATATGACTAGTATTTCGAGTACGGATCTTTCGGGAAGAGGTAAAGAAAGACTGGATGGTCATTTGAAAAGCGAAGATTTTTTTGAGGTAGAAAAACATCCTGAATCTTCTCTTGTATTTACTAAAATAGTCGAAAGACAAAAAGGAAAGTATTTGGTTGTAGCCGATTTAACAATAAAAGGAATAAAAAAATCCATAACTTTTGATTTAACTGTTGCCGAAAATTCGGCTTCTACTTCGTTTGAAATTGACAGAACAAAATATGATATCAAATACCGTTCGGGTTCTATATTTCCTGACTTGGCAGACAAAGCTATCAAAGACAATTTTGATATAAGTGTTGAGCTGGTCTTCTAGGGCATACTTTTTAAAGTTTCTAACTCCGACAAAAATTTTAAATTTTTGTCGGAGTTTTTTATTCACAAAAGTTTTGAACTTTCGCTCTCATAAAACACATCAATTGACAGTTTTTTCTGACTCGCTGCAAAAACGGCCAACTCATCACATCTTTCGTTTTGAGGGTGATTATTATGACCTTTTATCCATTGAAAAGCAACTTGATGCTTTCGGAAAATTTTTAAAAACCGCATCCATAAGTCGGGGTTTTTGACTCCTTTAAAATTTTTCTTTTCCCAGCCAAAAACCCATTTTTGATTGACAGCATCTACCACATATTTGCTGTCGGAAACAACCAATACTTTTGTATTTGTATTTTTTAATTTTTCAAGCCCCACAATAACAGCCAGGAGTTCCATACGGTTGTTGGTTGTGTGTCGGAAGCCTTCATAGAACTCTTTTTTGTAATTAGAATTCGGAACTTCCATAACCACTCCATAGCCTCCTTTTCCGGGGTTGCCCTTAGCCGCTCCGTCTGTATAAATGTGTACTTCGTACATTTTTTGTTTTAAGTTTTCAGTTATCAATCAAAAAGTCTTAAAACTTTTTCAATGACAACAGAATAATTTTTGTGTTCCAAAGATAGTACTTTCAGAGCGACTTCTTCGGGAGAAATGCAGTCAGAAATATCTGTATTTTCCTGAAAAATGATATTTCCTTCGTCATAATTTTCGTTTACATAATGTATGGTCATTCCCGAAAATTTTTCTTTATTTTCAAAAACGGCTTTGTGAACATTGAGTCCGTACATTCCTTTTCCTCCGTAATCAGGAAGTAGGGCAGGGTGAATGTTTACAATCTTGTTTGGGAAGTTTTTTATGAGATAATCGGGAACTTTTAGAAGAAATCCTGCCAAAACAATCAGGTCGGGATTGTATTTTTTGATTAAATCAAGGAGTTTTTCGTCCTGAAAATTATCTTTTGAGAAAACTTCGGATGGAATCCCGTGTTTTTTTGCACGTTGGATAACCCCTGCATTAGGTTTGTTCGTAAAGATAGCAACAACCTTTGCGAAGGTGCTATTTTTAAAGTGGTTTATGATGATTTCTGCATTAGAACCAGAGCCTGAGGCGAAAATTATAATATTTTTCATGGCACAAAAAAACGAATAAATAAGCACAAAATAAAGCTGTTATGCTTGTTTTTAAAAAATAATTTTCTACTTTAGTGCCACATTTCTTTGTGAAAATAGCGATTTAAATAAAATTTTCTATTTTTGCATCTTAATTCAAATACTAAAAAAAGAAATTATGTCAGACATTGCATCAAGAGTAAAAGCGATTATCGTTGACAAATTAGGTGTTGACGAGAACGAAGTAGTAACTGAAGCAAGCTTCACAAACGATTTAGGAGCAGATTCTTTGGATACTGTTGAGCTAATTATGGAATTCGAAAAAGAATTTGACATTCAGATTCCGGATGACCAAGCAGAGAATATCGCGACTGTTGGTCAAGCAATCTCTTATATTGAAGAGGCTAAAAAGTAATTAACATAAATGCCTTACACTTCAGATTTTGAAGTGTAAGGTATATGTTTTTTTGATTTTTAAGGTTAAAAAACTGTAAGGATTGTTAAGATACAATCTAAGAAGATACGAACTCATATTAGTCTTGTGTATACTTTCGAGATAATATGAGTTTTTTTTAAATTTTTTAAAATTCTGAATATGGCATTAAGACGAGTTGTAGTAACAGGGCTTGGAGCATTAACCCCGATAGGTAACAATATCGAAGAGTATTGGAACGGACTTATAAATGGAGTAAGTGGTGCAGCGCCTATTACTTATTTTGATGCATCAAAATTCAAAACCCAATTTGCCTGTGAGGTGAAAAATTTTAATGTTGAGGATTTTATCGAAAGAAAAGAAGCCCGAAAAATGGATAAATATGCTCAGTATGCTATGGTAACAGCTACTGAGGCTATGGAAGATGCTAATTTTGATTTAGAAAAATTGGATTCGGACAGAGCAGGAGTGATTTGGGGTTCAGGAATAGGAGGTTTACAAACTTTTCAGGACGAAGTAACTAACTTTAATCAAGGAGACGGAACTCCGAAATTCAATCCGTTTTTTATTCCGAAGATGATTGCTGATATAGCTGGAGGGTTGATTTCGATGAAATACAGCCTAAGAGGTCCGAATTTTACAACTGTTTCGGCTTGTGCCTCTTCTACTAATGCGATTATTGACGCTTTTAATTATATCCGTTTAGGACACGCAGACGTTATCCTAACGGGAGGTTCGGAAGCAGCCGTTACTATTGCAGGAATCGGAGGTTTTAATGCAATGCACGCGCTTTCAACACGAAATGATGATCCGAAAACCGCTTCAAGACCCATAGACAAAGACCGTGACGGATTTGTTCTCGGAGAAGGAGCAGGAGCTTTGGTTTTGGAAGAATATGAACATGCCAAGGCAAGAGGAGCAAAAATATATTGCGAAATCGGAGGAGGAGGAATGTCAGCTGATGCTCACCATATTACTGCACCACACCCGGAAGGTTTTGGAGCGAGAAACGTAATGCTGAATTGCCTGAGAGATGCAGGACTCAAACCAACTGATGTGGACGGAGTAAATATGCATGGAACATCAACTCCGCTCGGAGATATTGCAGAATCAAAAGCTATTTTGGAAGTTTTCGGAGAACACGCATATAATCTGAATCTGAATTCGACTAAATCAATGACAGGACATTTGCTTGGAGCAACCGGAGCAATTGAAGCAATTTCATGTATTTTGTCTATAAAATACGGAATTGTTCCTCCAACAATCAATCATTTTACCGATGACGAAAACATCGATCCAAAATTGAACTTCACATTTAATAAAGCTCAAAAACGAGACATGAAAATAGTGATGAGCAATACGTTTGGCTTCGGAGGACACAATGCATGTGTGCTTGTAAAAAAAATAGAAATGTAATTTTCAGAATGAACATTCTCCAAAAAATATTAAAAAATTCCCGTACTGAAGAAGACGGGATTTTTTTTAAAAAAATTTATCAGATTACAGGGTTCAAGCCGAAAAAACTGGAAATTTATGAGAGAGCTTTTACACATAGTTCTGTACACAAAATAGACGAAAATGGACGTGTCATCAGCTATGAAAGATTGGAGTTTTTAGGAGATGCCATGCTCGGAAGTGTGATTGCAGCCTATCTTTTTAGAGAAATTCCAAATCAAGATGAAGGTTATTTGACCAAGATGAGGTCTAAAATCGTAAGCCGTGATAATCTGAATAACCTCGGAAAACAACTCGGACTGATTGAGCTTGTAACGAGTAAAGTCTCCCAGAAACATTTTGGAGAAAATATCTACGGAAATCTTTTTGAGGCTCTTGTCGGAGCAATTTATCTGGACAGAGGCTATCTTACATGTGAGAAATTTATCAGCAAAAAGTTGATAACTCCGTATGTTGATATTGAAAAACTAGAAGGAAAAATCATCAGTTACAAAAGCCTTATGATTGAATGGTGTCAGAAACACAAAAAACAGTTTGCAATCAGGGTCGAAGAAGAAAAGAGTGCAGAAGCCCAAAAACATTTTTCAGCCCAACTTTTGATAGACGGCAAGATTGTCTCAAAGGCTCGCGCCACTTCCAAAAAAAGAGCTGAAGAAACCGCTTCAAAACGAGCCTATTTTGCTTTTCAGAAAGAAATTCAGCTTAAAACATAGCGCTTTGTTAAACTTATTTTAAGATTTCTGAATACAAAAGCCATGATATTATTTTTTGTACCTTTACACTATAATTCAGATGAATGAAACTTCACATTTATAAACTCGATATTGATGATTTTAGCGAAATTGACTACGATCTGATTGCTATCAATACTACTATCGAGGATTATTTGTTGGCTTTTAGAATCAATCAAAGACTTAAACTTACACTTTCAAGGGGCAAAAGTGATATTATTTCTGTAAATAAAGCGGGAGAAGTTGCGTTTTCGAGATATGGATTTGAAGACGAAGATCAAGATTTGTATTGGAGTCTGGTTCAAAATCAGAAATGGTTAGAAACCACCGAAAGTGATTCTTCCCTCTTTGATCATGCCCAACAAAAAGTGTATTTACTTCCCGAGTTTAAAAATGTGGATTATTTTCTGAAAATTGAAGGAGCAGAGTTTGAAGAAGATGAAATTCAAGATATCATATCTCAGATAAAAAACATAAATAATGTGTCTGCCGTGTTTATGGTAGATGTTAATCGATTAAAATCAAAAAATAATTTAATATTTTAGATAAATGTTAAACCAAAAGAAAACAAAAATAATTGCCACTTTAGGGCCATCTTGTAGTACGGAAGATGTGATTCATAAGATGGTAAAAGCAGGAGTAAATGTCTTTCGAATAAACTTTTCGCACGCAGATTATGACGATGTAAAGTCCAAAATAGACATCATCAGAAGCCTCAACGAAAGATTTGGATATCATACTGCAATATTGGCAGATCTTCAAGGACCAAAGCTGAGAGTTGGTATTATGAAAGAAGATGTGGTGGTGAACAAAGGAGATGTCATAACCTTTACTACTGCAGAAGCTATAGATGGAACGGCCGAAAGAGTTTATATGAATTATAAGGCGTTTCCGAAAGACGTAAAAAAAGGAGAGCGAATTTTGCTGGATGATGGGAAACTGATTTTTGAAGTATTGGAAACAGACAGAAAAAACGAAGTTAAAGCCACAGTTATTCAGGGAGGGCCACTAAGATCGAAAAAAGGTGTCAACTTACCTAATACAGCCGTTTCGTTGCCTGCTCTTACCGAAAAAGACCGAAGAGATGCTATTTTTGCGATTGAGCATCAGGTAGATTGGATTGCTCTTTCGTTTGTAAGGACGTCACACGATTTGGAAGAATTACAGGATTTGATTAACGAACATTCCTCTCATAAAATTCCGATTATTGCAAAAATTGAAAAACCAGAAGCTGTTGAAAATATTGACAAAATTGTAGCTTTTTGCGATGGATTGATGGTGGCTCGTGGAGATTTGGGAGTGGAAATTCCAGCTCACGAAGTGCCGCTCATTCAAAAAAAACTGGTTAATCGTGCCAAAACAGCTCGTATTCCTGTAATTATCGCAACCCAGATGATGGAAACGATGATTACAAGCCTGACCCCTACAAGAGCAGAAGTGAACGACGTAGCCAATTCGGTGATGGACGGTGCCGATGCAGTAATGCTTTCGGGTGAAACCTCGGTTGGAAATTATCCGATTCAGGTTATCGAAAAAATGTCTGAAATTATTTCGGCTGTTGAAGATTCTCCTCTTATTCAAGTTCCGAGAACTATCCCTCAAACCCGCACCAAGAGATACATTACAAAGCTTGTTTGCTATCATGCAGCTATTATGGCAAACGAAATAAAAGCAAGAGC
>Ga0209075_1004192_pt1 | contig 11654 bp, 9 predicted proteins | sample Stecom2011_FD_187523 | JGI IMG/M metagenome (GOLD analysis project Ga0209075, IMG submission 187523) | Agricultural soil microbial communities from Utah to study Nitrogen management - Steer compost 2011 (SPAdes) (version 2) | ecosystem: Environmental > Terrestrial > Soil > Agricultural land...
ACGGGAGAGATTTGCCGCTTGCTTCCCGGGCTTTTGGCCGCTTCCAGCGGGCGGGCCTTGCTTTTATTCACCAGCAGGCGCCAGATGCGGGAAGTCTATACCCGACTGGCCTCCGCTTTGGCACAGGAAGGATACACCCTGCTCGTGCAGGGTGAAAAACCCCGGAACCGGTTGTTAAAATCCTTTCTTTCCTCCCCCCGGCCGGTACTTTTCGGGACGGATAGTTTTTGGGAGGGGGTGGACATCCCCGGAGCACAACTTTCCCTGGTCGTCCTGATGCGTCTTCCGTTCCGGGTGCCGACGGAACCCCTTTTCCAAGCCAAGCTGGAAGCTCTTCGGCGCGCGGGAAAAGATCCCTTCTTCCATCTCAGCCTCCCGGAAGCGGTGCTCAAGTTCAAACAGGGCTTCGGCCGCCTGATTCGCACCAAGAAAGACCGCGGCGCCGTGGTTATCCTGGACAAACGGGTCTGCACGAAAAGCTACGGGCGAATTTTCCTTTCGTCTGTTCCCGGGGGAAAACTGGTCAAACTTCCGGTCGCCGGGATTGCCGCCGCCGTGGAAGAGTGGCTGGAGGCAACTTTTTGATTATGATTTTATTATTTCCCGGTATTGAGAAGGAGAATATCCGGTTTTTCTTTTGAATACTGTACTGAAATGACTGTGGTTATTGAAACCGCAGGAAAAGCAGATTTCGGTAATAGATAATTTAGTATTTTTTATTAATTGCTTTGCCCTGTTGATTTTAATTTCAAGCAGGTACTCGAAGGGGGTTTTTCCGGTTTCGGCCTTAAAGATTCTAATTAAATGAAAGGGACTGTAGTTGACGGTACGGGCTAATTCGTCCAGAGAAAATATCTGGTTATAATTTTCTTTCATATAATTCATAAGATATCTGGTGGGCTTTTTTTCAAAATAGTTTTTAGGCGCCAACTCATCTTGGCAATTACTGTTTACGGTTCTTAAGATATTTATTATAATCTGCAAATTTAGATTTTCCAGGATAAATTGATAACCTGTTTGTTGGTGTATAGATTCTTCAATAAATAAGTTAATAAGTTTATGTAAGTTATTATTAATATTTAAAGTTTTATTCTCGAATATTATATTTTTTTCGCCAAATATTTTACTGGAAGTATCTCTCATTAACTCTTTGTCAACGAAAATAGTCAAAACGGGAGGTATTTTTATAAATGGCTTGCTCTTATCAATTTCGGAAAAATGCGGCTGTCCCGGGTTTATGGGGATTAACTCTTCCTTTTTTAAATGGTGTTTATTAGTATCGATAATTTCCACTGGATATTCAGCAGAATAAAGCGGTAACAAAAATTTATAGGCCTCATAAGCATTGGGAGTAGAAAAAGCGTTTTCCACCCTGACGATTGATATTTTGTTGCTGGAATGATCTTTAATATTTATAATGTTGGGCAATTCCGGTGGTAATCTTTTCCGGATTTCATTAAAAAATGAATCCATTGGAAGACAACTCTTTCTAATATAATATTAGCAAATGGTATTATAAGTATATCGTAATTAAAGATAAGTATCAAGTAATTCAGAAATTTTGGCGGGAAGCTTTAGTCACCCGCAGATCACTATATTCTCTGCCCCTTGTAAATTCCAGGCCGGCGAACCGTTGCTCAACCTAGCCGCCAGGATGTGGCTGACCTGCCCTTCGGCACTGCAAAAGTATAATGCGGCATGTATTCGGTACGGATCCTCGATGTACAATCTCCGTGTCCATACATGCCGTTTTTCTTATCGCGGTGGTGGTAGGAGTGAACTCTTTAAAGGTTATTGCCGCTGTTTGCTTACTGACAATTACAGCAATCAGACCAAAATTACACAGCAATATCTAAAACACCTGCTTTCCCTGTAAGGGTTATGATTAAAATATGTATTAAAATAAGGGGGGGAGCCACAGAGGCTGAACTGCGGGAAGCCCTTACAGAAGGGGATGAGGAAGTACGTAGGTCGGCTTTTAATGAACTCTATAACCGCCGGAAAAATTCGTTTTTAGCGGAAATGTTGAGCCATCCGGAGGGAGCGATACGGGAATTATCCCTTGGAAAATTATACAATTTAACGGCAGAATGGGGTTCCCCCACCACTCTCATTGATGATAATAAGCCGGAAATAATCAAGTGTCTCCAGGACCCTTATTTGCCGGCCCGAGTCCAAGCCGTAAAAATCATGGGAAACTATCCGGAATTCCCCACGGAAGTACTGCCGTTGTTAATTGAAGCCCTGGAAGACCCGGAGGTTGAGGTGAGGTATGCCGTCGTCAGGGCCTTTGGCCTTGGTCTTGGTAGCGAGGGTAAGGATGAGAAGGAAGTAATTACCGCCTTAGTCGCCAGGGTTGAAAAGGATGAAGAAGCCGGGGTGCGCAGGGGAGCAATCCAGTCCCTTGGTTATTTCAGAGCCACAGATTCCCTGGTTTATAAGGCGCTGGCCGGGGCTCTTTCCGATGAAGATCTGGAAGTTCGAAGGGAGTCTGCCCGGGTAATAGGCGACTTTGGAGCTTCTGCTTCAATACTGACCGAGATAACAGCAGCCTTGAAAGATTCTGACCGGCAGGTCCGGAATAATCTTCTAAGGGCAATGGAGGAGCTTGACAGGGCGGAATTACAGGGAGTGGTCCGTTCTGTTGCTGAACTGCTTGAAGACGAAGACCGCCATGTTCGGATTCGGGCAGTCCGGGTGATACGGTCTGCAGGCCCGGCAGGAGTTGAAGTTTTACCTGCCCTGATTAAGGCTTTATCAGATGAGAGGGCGGAAGTAATCCAGGAGGCGGCGTGGACTATAGATGCTCTTGGCCCGGAACAGGCCGGGAAAGCGCTGCCGGAGCTTTTGGAGTTGCTAACAAGTGAGACTTCAAGCCTCAGTCATGATGCAGTATTTGCCGTATCCAGTGTAATAGTGACTATAGGATTAACACATCCTATGCAGTAGGTGAGGTAACGGGAACTGAGGATGTTGGGGGGACTTGTCGGCGGTACTGCTTTTGGCGGCCGGGTTGAAGATTCCTATTATTATCAAGACCCTGACAATGGACTGGGCACAAGAGTTACTCAGCAAGAAATGCAGGAGCGGGACACATATCAGGGTTGGGACTTTACTGGTATCTGGCAGATTGATGAAGGTATTGGTTATCCATATCTGTCGTGGGAGTAATTATTCTGTAGCCGGTAAAAAATTGATGGGGTGAATTATGCAACCCCCGGGAATTTGCGGGCGCTTATGCTCTTAAATGAACCGGGGGTTTTTTTCTTTCACCCGTTTCGCACCCTTTTGCCACCCGGCAGGCGGCAGAGACAGCCGCCGCCGGCATTTTTTTTATTGAAAAAGGCAGGATTTTGCCGGTAAAGGTCAAAACCTTACGTTATTATTGTCGGCCCCGGTTATGCCGTAGGAGGTATTTTGTTGATTATTGATATGCATACGCATTCCGCTTTTTCTATAGATGCGGACAATTCCGTTAATGAGATGTGCAAAAAAGCTGTGGAAATAGGATTAACGGCAATTTGTTTTACCGAGCATCTTGACATGAATCCCTGTGATCAAGGATACGGCTTTTTTAAACCCGGTGCGTTTTTAAAGGCCATAGAAGATGCAAGGAAAAAATATCAAGGGAAAATAATGATTTTGAGCGGGGTTGAATTTTCGGAACCGCATATATATAAAAAGAAATTTCAGGAAACAGCGGCAAAAGGTTTTGATGTAATCATGGCTGCTGTACACTGCCTAGACGACATGTTTGTCGGCCAAAAAGAATTACTGGAAAAGTATGCACCGGAACAAATATACTTGTCCTATTATAAACTGGTCCTAGACGCCGTCAAATTTGGTGGTTTTGATGTCATGGCGCATCTGGATTTTCCCAAACGATATATGAAAAAAAATAAATTCAATGAAAATGGAATTGTAAAAGAAATATTGCAAACCTTAATCAAAAAAAATATCGCTTTGGAGATCAATACTTCGCTATTGAGAAAAGGATGGAAAGAAACCATGCCGGAAGAAAGTACCTTAAAACTATATGCGGAATTGGGAGGCGACAAAGTCACAATTGGTTCCGATGCGCACCGGATTGCGGAAATAGCGTCTAATTTTGAATATGCAGTGGAACTCATAGAAAAATATAAATTAACCTATGGTTATTATAAAAAGCGTGAGTTTTACAATGTTTCTAATTATAAATGATATAAAGAGGGTAAGCAAAGCCAATTCAAGAGGGTTTGGTTTATTGCCGTGTCAAAATTTAACAATTTTTATCTTGTCTTATTTGTTTTAATGTATTATTATTGGGGGGATGAATGTGTTTAAAAAAATAATCAGAGCCAAGGCAACCTGGGTTTTTCTTTTTTTATTTACTTTTGTTTACCTGAACAACACTTCTTTACTTGTCAACCCGGAAAATGGAAAACCTTTTCTTCTCGCCCACAGGGGGCTGGCGCAAACCTTCCCCATGGAGGGCATAACCGGGGAAACAAACACCGCGCGGATTATTTATGAGCCGGAGCACCCTTACTTGGAAAACACTATATCCTCAATGGAAGCGGCTTTTCAGGCCGGCGCGGACATGGTCGAACTTGATGTGCATCCGACCAAAGACGGGCAGTTTGCTGTGTTTCATGACTGGATTCTTGAATACCGCACCGACGGGGAGGGTGTAACCAGAGAACACACCATGGCGGAATTGAAAGAACTGGACGTTGGCTACGGCTATACCTACGACAACGGGAAAACCTATCCTTTTCGCGGTAAAGGTGTCGGCCTCATGCCTTCCCTTCGGGAAGTTTTTAATTATTTTCCCGACCGGTCGTTCTTGATTCATATCAAAAGCAATGACCCGCAGGAGGGGGAACTCATGGCGGAATTTTTCCGGAATTTGCCGGAAGAAAGCCTGGCGCGGTTGACTGTTTACGGGGGAGACAAACCTGTGGCCGTCCTTAAGGAAAGACTTCCCCAACTTCAGGTAATGTCCATGGCAACGATGAAGCGCGCCGTTTTATCATATATGTTTTTGGGCTGGACAGGATATATACCCCCGGCCATAAGAAATACCCATCTTCACCTGCCGCTGAAGTACGCCCGTTTTCTCTGGGGCTGGCCCCACCGGTTTCTGGCGCGCATGGAAGCCGCCGGCACCGGCTTCATTCTTGTCTTGGGAGACGGGAAATGGTCCGAAGGGTTCGATACACCGGAAGACCTGGAGCAGTTGCCGGCAAATTACACCGGCGGTATTTGGACCAACCGGATCGACCGGATAGGGCCGGAGTTTAAATAAGAAAGGCGTTTGGGAACGGAAGCGCCCGGAGGGCGGGGAAAAAGGATATCTAACGAATATCGCCGTTGGTTTCGCAAGAGAGGTGCTTTAATGTTTAAGCTGCTAAAATATATTAAACCGTATTGGAAAATAGCGGCGCTTGCCCCATTCTTGATGGCCGTGGAGGTAGTGGGAGACCTTTCCCAACCGGCGATTATGGCGCGGATTGTTGATGAGGGAGTTGCACGCGGAGACTTGACGTTTGTTTTAAAATATGGTTTGTTGATGATCGGTGTCGCTTTGGGCGGCTTTTTGGGTGGAGGGGGCTGTTCGGCTGCTTCCAGTGTAACCGCGGTGAATTTTGCCGCGGATTTGCGTTTTCAATTGTATAAAAAGATTCAGAAATTTTCTTTTGCCGGCTTGGACAGGTTTAAAACAGAATCTTTGCTCACCAGATTAACCAATGATGTGACGCAGATTCAGAACATTGTCATGATTTCCCTGCGCATGCTGGTGAGAGCGCCTTTACTTTGTTTGGGCAGCCTGTTTATGATTCTTGTACTCAATATCAAAATGGCGGTTATCCTCATCATCGCGCTTCCGTTTCTTTTTCTCACCGTATTCTTTATCATCCGCAAGGGCCTTCCGCTCTTTAATCTTGTCCAGCAAAAACTGGACAGAGTAAACGGTGTCATGAGAGAAAACTTAGGCGGAGTGCGCGTGGTCAAAGCGTTTGTCCGGGCGGAACGGGAGAAGAAAAGATTCGCCGTTGCCAATGACGAACAGGTTCAGGTGAACATGAAGGCGGCCAGATTAATGATTTTGCTGCAACCGGTCATAATGACCATAATGAACCTTTGCATGGTGGCGGTGTTATGGTTCGGAGGCCGGCAGGTGGCCGGAGGAACCTTGATGATCGGCGAGGTTATGGCGTTGATCAATTATTTTACCCGCATCCTGTTTTCCTTTGTCATGGTGACTTTTATTCTGATGGGCGCTTCCAGGGCCAAAGTATCGGCCGACCGGATAAATGAAGTGTTGGCAGCCAGGGTGGAAATAGTAGATACCCCGGGAGCGTCCGGAGAACCGGTGAAAAAGGGTAGTATTGTGTTTGACAATGTCACTTTTCACTATCACGGAATTGACGCGAAGCCGGCGCTCAATAATATAACATTTTCGGTGGAGCCCGGCGAAGTAGTGGCAATCCTCGGCGCTACGGGTTCCGGTAAATCCACCCTGGTCAACTTGATCCCCCGTCTTTATGATGTTACAGGGGGGAAAATTCTGCTTGACGGCCGGGATATAAAAAGTATTCAACTGCGCGTTTTGCGGGATGGCATCAGTGTAATGTTGCAAAACTCGTTGCTTTTTACCGGTTCGGTTAAAGAGAATATTCGCTGGGGAAAACCGGGCGCTCCGGATGAAGAGGTGATTGCCGCGGCAAAAGCCGCGCAGGCTCATGACTTTATCATGAAGCTCCCCCAGGGATATGATACACAGCTCGGGCAAAAAGGGGTGAATCTTTCCGGCGGGCAAAAGCAAAGACTCTCCATTGCCCGGGCGATAATTAAGAAACCGCCGGTTTTGATTTTAGATGACAGCACCAGTGCGGTGGATCAGAAGACCGAGTACCTAATCCGTACTTCTTTGCAAAAATTGCTCAAGGATACGACTTGTTTTATTATTGCCCAAAGAATCAGTGCGGTAATGGACGCCGCCCGGATTATCGTATTGGAAGACGGAAAAATCGCCGGGATCGGAAATCATGACAAACTGCTCCAAACGAACCCTGTTTATCAAGATATATACCGGTCGCAATTGGGAAAAGAGGGTGTGGCGAATGGTTAAGGAAAAAGCGGCGCCGGGGAAAATATCGCCCCTGCCCGGACCGGGAAGACCGGGGAGACCGGGCAGGTTTGCTCCGGTTCACAAACCCCAAAAGACCAAAGAAACATTGAAGCGTCTGTGGGCCTATTTAAGCAGGCAAAAGGCCGTCCTTGTAATGGTGTTTTTCTTGGTCACATGCAGCTCCTTTTTGAACCTGGCGGGTCCGTTTCTGATGGGGAGAGCTGTTGATCAATATATTGTACCACAGGATTTTAAGGGGTTGTTTTTTATTTCCCTTGTCCTCATCGCCCTTTACCTACTGGCTTCGTTAAGCATATTTGGGCAGAATTATTTAATGATCGGGATTTCGCAGGAAACGGTCAGGAACCTCCGGAAAGACCTTTTTGAAAAATTACAGGTTTTGCCCCTGGCTTTTTTTGACAGCCGGCCGCACGGAGAATTGATGAGCAGGCTCACCAATGATGTGGACAATGTGAACAATGTGTTGAACACTTGTGTGATTTCGGTTTTTTCCAGTATGATAACGCTGTTCGGTTCTCTGGCGATGATGTTTTATCTCAGCCCGGCGCTTACTCTGGCCGCCCTGACCATCGTTCCCCTGATGTTTTTTACCACCCGCGTAATAACCGCGCGCACCAAAGTGTTTTTTGCCGGGCATCAAGCCGTTTTAGGGGAGCTGAACGGTGTAATTGAGGAGACTATTTCCGGGCAGAAAGTGATTAAAGTATTTAACCGCGAACCTGTGTGCCTCCAGGAGTTTGCCGGTTGTAATGAACGGCTGAAAAAAGTCGGCATTCGCGCGCAGATCTTTTCCGGTGTTATCGGGCCGTTGATGAATTTCTTGAATAATTTCAGCTTCGCTTTGGTCGCCGGTGTGGGGGGGTTGCTTGTCATCAGAGGTTCCATTACTATAGGAGTGATTCTTAGTTTTATCAATTACATCAGGTTTTTCACCCGTCCCCTCAATGAATTGGCGAACCAGTTTAACTTGATCCAATCGGCAATAGCCGGCGCGGAACGAGTATTCGAAGTAGTAGATGAAGAACCGGAACATGAAGACGAGAGGTTCGCCCTTCAACCGCAAAGCATAAAAGGGGAGGTTGTTTTCAATAATGTCTCTTTTGCCTATGGAAAAGACGCCCCGGTCTTGAAAAACATTAGTTTTACCGCCCACCCAGGGCAGGTTGTCGCTTTGGTGGGACCTACCGGCGCCGGGAAAACGACTGTTGTTAATTTGCTGGCCCGTTTTTATGATCTTGAGCAAGGGGAAATTTTGCTGGACGGTCACGATTTGCGCCGGGTAAAAAGGGACAGCGTTCGTTCTTCGTTGGGAATTGTGTTGCAGGACACCTATTTGTTTGCGGAAACTGTGCGGGAGAATATTCGCTATGGAAGATTGGACGCTTCCGACAAGGAGGTAGAAGAAGCGGCCGGGCTGGCCAATGCCGAACAATTCATTCTCCGCCTGCCGCGCGGTTATGAGACTGTCCTCGCAGAGAATGGAGAAAATCTGAGCCAAGGGCAAAAACAGCTGCTGGCAATTGCCCGCACGGTTTTGGCCGACCCGCGCGTTTTGATTCTGGATGAAGCGACCAGTAGTGTGGATACCCGCACGGAAGCCCATATTCAAGAAGCTATGCTTACGTTAATGAAGGGACGCACCAGTTTTGTCATTGCCCATCGTTTGAGCACTATTCGTAATGCCGATTGTATTCTCGTAATAAATAACGGAGAAATCATTGAGAGCGGCAATCATCAAGAACTGTTGGAACAGAAGGGCTTTTATTATGATCTTTATACCAGCCAGTTTCGAAGGGAGGATCCTTTGGCGCAGGGAATTTCGTGATTCACCCGACACCCGGGAGAGAGTATATTAACAGTGTAATTGTGGGATAGTTTTAAAATAATAAGAGAAGAGGAAATAGACATGGAACGTTCGCAACAATTGGGCCGGGAGAAGATAAGCAGGCTACTTATTAAATTTTCTATACCGGCGATCACCGGTATGCTGGTAATGGCCTTATATAATGTTATTGACCGGATATTTATCGGCCATGGCGTTGGTTCTTTGGGCATCGCCGGGATTACCATCGGGTTTCCCATTATGATCATTATGATGGCCTTTTCAATGCTGATCGGGATGGGGGCCGCTTCGTTAATTTCGATCCGGCTCGGACAGCGCCGCCAAGAGGCGGCCGAATTAATTATGGGTAACGCCCTTGTTTCACTGGTCATAATTTCCGCCGTCATATCTGCTTTGGGGATTTTTTTTATTGACCCGCTTTTAAAATTGTTTGGCGCCAGTGACACCGTGCTCCCTTTTGCCAGAGAATATATGAGTATAATCCTTAAGGGCGCTGTTTTTCACACCGTGGGCTTTGGGATGAACAATTTTATCCGCGCCGAGGGAAATCCGGTGGTTGCGATGATGACGATGATTATCGGGGCTGTTATCAACATAATACTCGATCCGATTTTTATTTTCGTGTTCGGTTGGGGGATCAAGGGGGCCGCCCTGGCTACTGTTTTGTCGAAGATAGTGACGGCTCTCTGGGTATTGGGTTATTTTTTCAGCCGCCGGAGTACTTTGAAATTTCATTGGCCGAATCTGAAGCTACAACCTACGGTGATCGCCGGAATTACCGCCATCGGCGCGGCGCCGTTTTCAATGCAGTTGGCTTCCAGTCTGCTACATGTTATTTTAAACAATAACCTCGCCCGTTATGGAGGGGATATTGCTGTTTCCGGAATGGGAGTGCTCATGAGCATAATGACCCTGATCATGATGCCGGTTGTCGGGATTGGACAGGGCGCGCAGCCGGTTATTGGCTATAATTACGGGGCCGGGCAATTCAAACGGGTAAAAGATACGTTAAAGATTGCCGTCGCGGCGGCCACGATTCTTGTGACTGTGGGATACATCATCATAATGTTTTTCCCGGACCGGCTTATTTCCATGTTCAATCCCCATGACGAGGAAATGATCGCCTTTGGTGTACGGGCAATCCGTACGTTTATGATCTTTTTGCCGGTTATAGGGCTTCAGATTGTTGGTTCCCAGTATTTTCAGGCTGTGGGTAAACCCAAACAGTCCATGTTTTTAAGCCTGTCCAGGCAGGTTCTGATCCTTGTACCCCTGCTTTTAATCTTGCCCCGTTATTTACAACTGCAGGGTATATTAATTTCCGGGCCCATATCGGATTTGGCGTCTTTTATTCTCACCGGTCTTTTCCTCCGGTTTGAACTGGGGAGCCTGGAGAAAAAATACCAGACCGGCCTGGAATTAAATCCTCAGCCGGAAAAGTAACCGGCTTTCGTGGTTGTCAATGCCCGAACTGCAGTATGGGGGGGAAGATTATGGCCGGCCCCTATAGTTTGGCCAACCGCTAAGAATATTTTTTTAAAGGAAAAAGAGCGATTTACGGTGAAATATATTTAACAAGTGCCCCGGTAACCAGGCCTGTTATCTGCGTCGGCCGGTGTTGCGTGCCGGCGTTGGGTATTTCTAATTCAAAAAAAGACTTTTTTGATGTATAATGGTAGAGTACTAAACTGGAAGGGCCCCGGTTAATAAGGTGAAGAATTATTGTCAGGCGGCCGGACCGGCAATCGATAAACAGCTGTTTGCGGGAGTTGAGGCAGATGGTTCGTTATCATTTAACAGCGCGCGGACGTGTGCAGGGAGTCGGGTTTCGTTATTATGTGCAGCAAAATGCTTTTCTGTACGGAATTCGCGGGTGGGTAAAGAACCAACTTGACGGAACAGTGGAAATAGACGTTGAAGGCCGGGAAAAAAATATGGAACAGTTTATCCGGAGTGTGCGTAAAGGCCCACGCTACTCCCTGGTTGAACAGATAGAGGAAAAGAAGATGGCGGAGATTAAAAACTACGGAACATTTTCGATTGAATATTAGAGACCTTCTATTCGAATTTTATAATTACGGTCGCCGGTGAGTAATATTTTTTGGGAAGAGAACGATAAAACACCGGTTTAGGTAAAGGAGGACCAAAGCGCGCAGTGGAAAACATTGAAGTTAAATTACCCGACGGGAGTAAAAAAGTACCAAAGGGAACAACTTTGGAAGAGGTTTTGGCTGCCGGGCCGGGACACGGGCCGGTAGTAGCCGCGCGGGTTAATAATATTCTTCAAGAACTCACCAACAGGGTGGAAGAGGAAGCTGAGATTATCCCGGTTGACCTCAGCACGCAACCGGGAGTCCGTATTTACAGCCGCAGTCTTATTTTAGTTTTGGCCCGGGCAGCGCGGGAAGTTTTTCCCACCTGCCGGCTCCGCATAGAGCATTCCCTGAACAAAGGATTGTACGGTGAGATATATCTGGGGCGACCCTTTGGCGAAAAAGATCTCCGGCGGATTGAAGACCGGATGAAAGAGATCATAGCGGCGGATGAGAAGATCGAGAAGCTTATTTTACCGGTGGAGGATGCTGTCCGCCTTTTTGCCGAAGACGGGCAGGAAGACAAGGTGCGAATGTTAAAATACCGGAAGACTCCGCAGGTTAAGATTTATCGCTGCGGTTG
>Ga0209075_1004193_pt1 | contig 11652 bp, 13 predicted proteins | sample Stecom2011_FD_187523 | JGI IMG/M metagenome (GOLD analysis project Ga0209075, IMG submission 187523) | Agricultural soil microbial communities from Utah to study Nitrogen management - Steer compost 2011 (SPAdes) (version 2) | ecosystem: Environmental > Terrestrial > Soil > Agricultural land...
GAAGTGAGCGTCTTCACAACCGGTGCCGTTCTCGAGGTGCCCTCGACCAGTGGCCGAGGCGCCGGCAAGTTGGAAGGCCATATCAGACCTCGATTTCGGCCCAGGAATCGGTTGCCGGAAGGCTGACTTTCTCACCCGGGACGCTGGCGGACACCGTCGACATGCTTCGGCTGAGCCACACGAACAATTCGCGGAACTGAAGGCCTTTCAGCTTCTTGGGGGTCTTGACCGAGAATCGGCCCAGGGCTTCAAAGTCGGCATCTTTGGTGCCGATAGGGAATACGATCACCCGTTTGTCTTGCTCTTCCTGGCGGGACTGATCAGCGTAGGACTCCCAGCCATAGTCATTGGGGCAGCCGTCGGAGATCATGATGATCCAGGGGCGCGTACTGGAGATGCCGTTGGCATCATAAACGGCCTTCTGGCTGGCAATTTCATCCAGTGATTTCGCCATGCCCTGGCCGAGGGGTGTCAGTCCACTTGCGTGTAGCGTGGGAGCCTTGAAGTCTGAGGCGTCAGTCCAGGGTTGGACAATCCGAACGTCCTCCGGGCCGCCAACTGTGATCACCATCACCTGTACCCGCAGTGCGGCAACAGGATCGCTCTTCAGCTCTTCTTCGAAGGCCTTCAGGCCTTCATTCAGCTGTCGGATTGGCTCGCCGGTCATGGAGCCGGATATATCCAGAAGCAGAACGCAGGGCGTGCGTTGATTGGTGTTGTCGACAAACTCGACGCCAGGTATCTGGGGCATATCACGCTCCTTGTGAAGGTTATCGGGCCTATGGCCTGTGTTAAAAGGCTCCATACCTGGAGCCGGAAGGGATGTTATCTGGCTCCCCGATCAAGTGCAAATATCAGGGGGCGGAAGTGTGTGGCTGATCAACACAGGACCGGGACCACAAGGTGAATTCGGTTGCCAGCGTGTTGCTCGCACGGGAAAAGGCCTGCACCACCGAGTCGAGATCGGTCCCCCTTGACGGTTCCTGAATGTTCCAACTGCGGAGACAAAGGCTTTGGCCGTCGCGGTTACTGACAAACTCTGCGTGAAGCTCAACATTGACCGCGCCGTCCGTGCCATCGTACTGGATATGAAATGCCGACAGTTCCGTTAGCAGTGTCAGTTCCGCGATGGCTGGGCTGGTGTCTATGATGACATTTCGAAACCCCTTGCTGTCACGCAGGTGTCTGGCCAGGTGGTCGCGGATAATAACGGGCGTACTGTCGCGCCAGCGTGCCTTGCTGAACGCCTGAAATTCATAGGGGGTAGGTTTTAGCAGAATGCTTGAGCTGTCGAGGGGCTCTGAGGCGAGCGGAGTATCAACCCGGATGTTGACGGGTAACGGTTGCTGGAACTCCGTTTGCGATACCGATGCGGCCAGGTCCATTACCCTGGGTGGCTCCGGCCTTGGAAGAACGGTGCAGGCTGTCATGATGACGGCGACCAGGGGTAGGGCTACTCGCATAACGCCGATCATCATTCCTCAAACTCCTTCATTGTCGAGCCGCCCCAGAGTGTGCCCGCCGGGTCCTGCTCAAGCCTACGGGTAAACGAGTTCAGACTGCGCAGTGTGCTGCGCAACTCACGCAACGCCGGTGCCAGCTGGGAGAATCCCTGGATGCCGGTATCCAGAGCGTGCTCGTTGTTGCCCGTTATCTGGTCAAGCCGTTCGAGAGACGGCTGCAGCGTGGCCAAGGCGTTATCCATGGCCGTCAGAACCGGGGCTACCCGATCATTCAGTACGAGACGGGCATTGTCCGACACTCGGGAAACTTTGATCGCGGCTTCTTCCGCACGCACTGCAGCGCTGTCAAACTGGTTCAGAAGTTCAATCAGAGCTTCGCGGTTGGCAAGCAGAGACTCACTGGCTTCTCTGGTGTTATTGAGTATGGCCGTTACGTTTTCAACGTTTTCGGTGGCCAATAAATGGTTCATGTTGGTAAGCAGTTGTTCTGCTTTGGAGAGCATCGCCTCACTGTTGTTCAGGAGATTGCTGAAAGTGGACGGCTCCGCGGTAATCAATGGCGGATTATCCCGGTCGCCGTTGAGTATCGGGCTTTGTGGGGTGCCACCGGTAAACTGGATGCTCATGCTTCCGGTAATGTTGGCGAGGACCAGTCCGGCCCGGGTATCAACACGTACGGGGATCGTCTGGTCCACACGAACCAGCACCCGCACGTGGGATGGATCTTCCGGGTCCAGAGTGAGGTCCAGCACATCTCCAACCGGTATGCCGCTATACAGCACCGGGTTGCCCTTTGACAGACCGCTAACCGGGTGGTCAAACCCGATCTGGTAATAAGCCCACTCCCGGTCGGATGACGATTTGCCCAACCATAGGGCAAACAACAGTGCAGCACCGACCGCTGCCAGAGTGAAGAGTCCGATGACTACGTGGTGGGCCTTTGGCTCCATTAATTGGGCTCCTGTTGTGTCAGCCTGCTTCGCGCCTCAATGGCCGCTCGCCCTCGCGGGCCATGAAAATACTCCTGCACCCAGGCGTCCTCTGTGTTGGCTACCCGCTCAAGGGTGTCCGCTACGAGCACTTTGTGCTGAGATAAAACCGCCACCCTGTCACAGGTCGTGTAGAGAGTATCCAGATCGTGGGTGACAAGAAAGACCGTCAGCCCCAACGCATCGCTGAGGGTGACGATCAGTTCGTCGAATGCTGCAGCGCCAATCGGATCCAGGCCCGCGGTGGGTTCGTCAAGAAACAGAATTTCCGGATCCAGTGCCAGAGCCCTGGCCAGAGCTGCACGCTTGACCATGCCACCAGACAGTTCAGCGGGATACTTCAGCGCTGCGTCGGCCGGCAGCCCCGTCAGCCCCAGTTTCATTCGCGCCAGTTCCTCGGCATCTGGCCGGCTCAAGCCCGCGTGTTCGATCAGGGGCAGGGCAATATTCTGAACGAGATTCAACGAAGTAAACAGCGCACCGCCCTGAAACAACACGCCGAAACGTTGCTCATACAGGGACCGTTCCTGCGAGGAAAGCTCGGTCAGGTCAACATCGAATACGCGGATATGCCCGGCAGAGGGCACATTCAATCCGACAATACTGCGCAGCAGGACGGATTTGCCTGTGCCAGAGCCACCTACCACGCCCAGTATCTCGCCCGGGTATAAATCCAGATCCAGACCGTCGTGGACTATGTGGGCGCCAAAACGGTTACTCAGGCCCCGCACTTCGATGATCGGCGATGTGTGCGGACGGATTGAATGCTCGGTCATGCGTTACCAGCCCATTTCCATGAAGAACAGTGCCGCGATGGAATCCAGCAATATCACCATAAAGATAGACTGAACGACACTGGACGTGGTGTGTTCACCAACGGATTGCGCGCTGCCGGCAACTTTGAAACCTTCAAGGCAGCCAATCACGGCAATCAGAAAGGCGAATACAGGAGCTTTTCCAAGACCCACAAGGAAGTGCTTGAGGGCGATGTCGCGCTCGACGATCGCCATAAACTGACTAACGGGGATGTCCAGCACCAGCGAACACACGACGGCGCCGCCCAGCATGCCCGAGATCATGCCGATAAACGTAAGCAATGGCAGGCTGAGCATCATGGCCAGCACTCGCGGCACAACGAGCAGTTCAACCGGGTTAAGACCAAGAGTGCGAATGGCATCCAGCTCTTCGTTGACCTTCATGGCACCAATCTGTGCGGTAAACGAACTGGCCGTTCGCCCAGCCAGCAGAATAGCGGCCAGCAGAACGCCGAACTCCCGAAGGAACGAAAAGGCCACCAGGTTGACGGTGTAGATGGTGGCACCGAAATCCTCAAGAACCGTGGCGCCCAGAAACGCGACAACGGCTCCCACCAGAAAGGTCAGCAGCGCGACGATCGGCAGGGCATTCAGGCCGGTGTCGTGAACGGCGGCAACGAAAGGCGTAAAGCGCCAGCGCGCCGGACGGGGAAGAATGAAAAACAGCGTGGCGAGGGTTTCCCCGATAAAGCCGGAAAGCTGCCAGGTGAGCCGGGAAATAGAGGTGACGTTCTGCCCGAGTTCAGCGAGAAATCTCACAACCGGATGAGTCTTCGTCGGACGGAACGGATCACCAGCCACTGCCGCGGCAACTGCACCCAGAAGTGCTTTCTGCTCGTCGGCGAGGTCTGATTTTTCCAGTGCCTGCAGCAGCGCTTTCTGGCCAGTGAGTTTGACGATAAGCGATGCGCCGGCGGTATCCACGCGACCAAGGTGGGTCAGGTCAAGGCTGAACTCTGCGGGTGATGCACTTGTCAGGCTTTTGACGAGCCGATTGATCGGACCGTAGTGGGGCAAAGTCCAGTTGCCACTAAGCACCAGAGTGGCACCATCAATTCTGGCACTGCCTGGAGTCTGGTCGGGAGATGTTGATGTAAGTCCGGAACGGATCGCCACTGAGTAAAAAAATCCCTGCAATGATTCTCTGCAAGCTTAAAGATTCCAGTGTTGGTCTGCCAGTAACTTTCGGTCTTCTTCATCATGGCTTGCGAGAATCATCGTGACACCCTGGGCCTTCTCCTCCAACAACATGGTTCGCAGGCTGTGCTTGGCCTCCGGGTCTAACCCTGTCAGGGGTTCGTCGAGAAGCAGCACCGGCTTGCGGCGAAGAATGGCCCTCACCAAAGCTACGCGTTGCCGTTGTCCGCCGGATAGGTCTCCCGGCATCCGCGTGCCAACGCCTCCCAGCCCCGTCCTCTCCAGAGTCTGCTCAATCCGGGTTTTCTGTTCCTTGGTGAGCTTCAGTCCGGGGTGTAGCCCAAGGCCAATATTGGTCGCAACATCCAGGTGCTCGAACAGGTTGTGCTCCTGGAACACACTGGTGACTGGCCGTTGCCAGGGCTCAAGCTGATGGAGGGGCTGGCCGTTCCAGAGAATCGTCCCTGACCCCGGCTGAAGGAACCCGGCGATGAGATTCAGCAGCGTGGTTTTACCGGAACCGCTGGTACCACGAATGGCCATGCACTGACCTGGCGCTACCCGGAAATGAAACTCCCACTCCCTTTCCTGGGCCGGGTAACGAAAACGAAGGTGGTTTACCTCAAGCATGTTCTGGTACCGGAACTGGCTGATGTGAGGGGCTGACTCGTTGGTTGGCCGGAGGTCGGCCGATAACAGACAGTAAACTGAAAATGGTGATCAGCAGGATCAGGAGCCACAATCCGGTGCCGGCTGCATCGGATACACGGTAACTGCCCAGTTGCTGATACAACAGCACCGGCAGAGTGGGTTGCCCGGGGCTGCCAAACAGTGCAATAACGCCAAAGTCACCCATTGACAGCGCAATACCATAAGCAAGCCCCAGAGCCATAGGGCGGCGCATCAGCGGCCAGTAAATCCGGTGCCAACGATACCAGCCGATAATGCCCAACTGATCTGCTAATTGGCGTGAGTTGGTATCGAGCCCGGACAATGGACCACGAAGTACCTGAACCACAAAGGGCAGGGCCATCAGGCCGTTGATAAAGGCCACCAGTACCCAACCTTGGGCATTGTTGCCAAGCCCCGGCTTAAGCAGGAGAAACAGACCGGTGCCCAGAACGATAGGCGGCACTATTAAGGGTAAGTAGCCGGTAGTGGCCGGAATCGCCTTTACCCATCGTCCGCGAGCCTTGCCCGCCGCCGCCAGAATGAGTAAGGCGCCGAGAACCGAGCCAAACCCGGCCGGTAAGGCAATGAGCAAACTGCGGCCAGTGGCTGGAAGTAACTGCGGATACAATGAGCTGGCTCCGCCAACGCCAAGCAGTGCCGGTAACCCGCGACTGGCAATGGCGGCGAGAGGAAGCAGCAGAAAGAGGCTGAAGCTGACCAGCAGGACGGCATGTATCCAGCGTTGGGCGGCGCTGTGTTTCAGTGGGACGACGTAAGCCAGGCGGCGGTTCGGCAAAAGGGGGCTTTCCATTCGCTGGCGGAGTACCAGCCACCAGAGCCCGCCGCAGATGGCCAGCTGAATGACCGCCAATACCGCCGCTTGAGGAAAGTCGAACTCAAACCGCAGTGCCTGGTAAATCGCTACTTCAAGGGTGGTGGCTGCCGGGCCGCCGCCGAGGGTCATGATGATGGCAAAACTGGTAAAACACAGGGTAAACACCAGAGCACACAGCCCAGGTAGCACCGGTTGCAGGGCTGGCCATTCAACCGATCGCCACAGCCACCAACCGCGAAGCCCCAGTTGCGACGCCATTCGAAGCCTTGGAGAAGGCACGGTTTCAAGCGCCTGGAGCATCACGCGAGCCGCCAGCGGTGCATTGAAAAATACGTGGGCCAACAGTATGCCGTTCAGCCCATACAGGTTCCAGCTATGTCCCGGCGACCAGTCGTTCAACAGTCCAGTGGCCCAGCCCTGACGCCCGTAGACGCCAATGATGCCCGAAACAGCCACAATGGTTGGCAATACCAGACTCAGCTCCATTAATCTGAGCAACAGGCTGCGACCGGGAAATACACGGTATCGGGCGAGCGCTCGGGCAACGGGCAACGCCAATAGCAGACTGAGCAATACCGACAGCACTGCCTGCCATACCGTAAACCAGACTACGCCCCGCAAATAGCGGCTGTTCAAGACGCTTGCAAAGTCGACGCTACTCGCTGTCACCACCATGCTGCCAAGGCCCATCGCCACCACAAGCAGCAGCACCAGCCCAATTGTCAGGCCGGGCGCCAGCTGCCATCCGGGATGGCTTAACGGGGCGGAGTAGCGGGTGACAGACATCGCTCTAGTGGGTCAGGGCGTTCAGCCAGTCATCGACCAGGCTGCGACGCTGTTCGGCCACGTCTGATGGCAGCATGAAAAGGGTAGTTGAAGGGGCAATCAGGCGATCAAATACCCCGGGAAGCTCCTCGCCCAGGTCGATGGCCGGATACATGACGTTTTTTAACGGAATGTGCCGTTGAAAATCCGGTGTCAGCATGAAATCAAGGAAGTTCCGGGCAAGCGCCTTGTTTTTTGACGGTGCCACCAGTGCGGCAACCTCAACCTGCAGGTAATGGCCCTCCTCAAACTCCGCGGCCTGGTAGCGGTCGGTTTTATCGATGGCCATGTGATACGCCGGGGAGGTGCTGTAGGACAGGATCATCGGCGCTTCGCCATTCATGAACAACGAAAAATAGCCGTCACTCCAGCTCTGGGTGGTGGCCAGAATCTTTTTGCTGAGCGCCCGCCATTTCGCAGGGGCCTCGTCACCATATACGGAATGCATCCACAGCAACAGGCCGAGCCCGGGCGTGCTGGTACGGGGGTCCTGGATAATGATTTTCAGGTCGTCGGGAGCGTTTATCAGAGCCTCGAGACTGGATGGCGGCTCCGGCAATTGTTCGGTGTCATACACAAACGCGAAATAACCCCAATCGTAAGGCACAAAGTGCTTGTCATCCCAGCTAATGGGTAAGGCCAGTGCGTCCAGCGGTCGTTCATGGGTGCCTATAAGCCCGGTTTGACGGGCGGTTTCCATGGTCGCGGTATCCAGGCCCAGTACAAGATCGGCGTTGGTCGATTCTCCCTCGAGGCGCAACCGTTGCAGAATATCTCCACCACTGTCGAGAACCGTGTATTCCAGGGTGCAGTCACATTGTGCCTCGAAGGCCTCTTTGATTGCGGGTCCCGGGCCCCATTCGGCGGCGAATGACGGGTGGGTGTAGACAGTCAGAACAGGACGGCTAGTGGCGTTCGCGGCCAGTGACGCCATCACAGCCAGTAACAGAAAGGGCAAACGGAAGGACATAACGCGGCATCCTGTACTAAGTGGGAAGCGACCATGCCGCGGCAAGCACTAAGTGATCCAGCGCTACTCAATCCCTTCGCCGGTATTATCCGTGTCAGGTTCCGCGGGTTTGGTCTCAGCCCTTATCAAGGGCACCCCGTTGAGTTGCCGCAATTCTACCATGGCTCCGATGTGGTAGAAATGCGCCGGAAGTGTAGGGGAATGGTTAAAAAATGTACGTAATGACTAAAGTCTCAAAATTCGCTGTTAGAATGAGGCATATTTTCAGTCAGCTACACGACTATCTTCATACCTGAGGTAATGTGCGAATGCTCAAGCACAACAAACGGCGCACCGTTTCACTGTTTTCTGGCCTGGGGCTTGCGTTGGTTTTTTCCGCCTGCGCGAGCGCGCAGACCTTCGACAACCAGCTCCATGATCAACTGGCCAGTGCGGCACCAAAGCTGAACCCCGAGGTTCTGGATGCTGCCTTCAAAGCAACTCAGTGTGCCGTTAATAACGGTGTGGCCATGCCTGAGCGGTTGGCGGTGATCGATTTTTCACTGCCGTCGAGCGAACAGCGCATGTGGATTTTCGATCTTGAGCAGGGGCGTTTGCTCATGAAAGATCTGGTTGCCCATGGAAAAAACTCGGGCAATCTGGAAGCCAGTGCATTCTCCAATATTGAAGGTAGCCACCAGTCCAGTATTGGCTTGTTCAAAGCCAGCGAGAGTTACCGTGGAATGCACGGCTATTCCTTGCGCCTGGACGGCCTTGAGCCTGGCATCAATGACCTGGCTCGCCAGAGAGCGATTGTCATTCACGGGGCCGATTACGTGAGCCCGAACTGGGTTGCAGACTATGGCCGAATTGGTCGCAGCCATGGCTGCCCGGCTGTAGATCAGAAAGTCATCCAGTCTGTGGTTGATAACCTGAAAGGCGGTCAGTTGGTTTTCAAGTACTACCCAGACCAGAAGTGGCTGCAAACTTCCAGCTTTCTGAACTGCGATACTCCATCGCAACTGGCCGAAGCCAGTGCTTCAACACAGGGTAACTCCTGAGTTGAGACCGACCCTTCACGAATCCCGGGTTGAGAAGCGAAGGTTATGCTTCTCAACCAGTTTCGCCGGAGGCGAGCTCTGGGTGTAATCCCGGAACGGTTCCTTATCCATCATCCGCTTCAACCCTTCCAGAGTGCGCACCGGTGCATCGGTTGCGACTATATTGGCAATCCAGGCCGGTACCAGTCCCCCAGGGTTCATGTGGGTAGTGAAGGTGATGCGAGTCCAGCCATCGGCCAGTGGTTCTACATAAAAACTGTTATCCAGCATGGGAATGCGCACATAGCCGGATTGTTCCGGCGCAGCGCTCCTCCGCCCGGTGGACCGGACCGTCACCGGTCCATTTGGATACTCCTGCAAAAACACGGATTTCATCACCAGGTCTCGGTCTGATGCAGGCCAGACACCGTCAAACATCATCCACAACAGGCGTTCCCCATCGGCGGTATAGTGATAACGGGCCTTCTGGCAGTTATAGATCCACTGCTGGCACAGTGATATGTCATCGATAACCGACAGTGCTGCCACCATGGAGTGGGGTGTTTCGACTACGCCCCGGAATTGCTTGATGGGTGTATCTGAAACAGTACGAACGTAGGTGGTGATGTCACCCCTCATTTCGCCCTGCAGCTCGACCTTCCATTCCGATGCCAGGGCAGAAGTACTGAGTAAGAGGGCAAATGCCGAAAAACAGATCCGTGAAATGCCATAAGTGCGCATAGTGAATGCCTTGACGATTACCGAAATGTGCAGCTCGTCATTCTGCGAGAAGTGCTGGTGGCGATCCAAGGCGCAGTTCACTGATTGGGTACACTGTCCTCAAATGACAGGGTGATGGCTTGGCTAAAAAACATCCAGATTGCCTACAAAAACAGAAACTTGAAAAAAAGGTGTTGACGACTCCGGCGTAATCCGTAGAATACGCAGCCGTTGATGAGGCAACGCCTCTGAACGAAGAGCGGGAATAGCTCAGTTGGTAGAGCACAACCTTGCCAAGGTTGGGGTCGCGAGTTCGAATCTCGTTTCCCGCTCCATTTCCAAGTCTCTCAATGCCTCCTGAGAGCAAAAGCCAGATCAAGGCTTACCCGGCGCGGTGGCAGAGTGGTTATGCAGCGGACTGCAACTCCGTGTACGCCGGTTCGATTCCGACCCGCGCCTCCATTTTTACCCATAAGATCAGTGTGTTACGTTGATTGGTTTTCTGCCAACTTTGGGTGAGAAAAAACTGCGACAACGAGTTCCTGACCTCTGGTTCCTTCCAAGGTAATTTTTTCGTCGAGCACGTGTCATCCGTACCAGTCAAAAATCTCCTCCACACCACGTTTTGTGACCGGGAGGTTGATTTTGGTCACTCCGAGATTCTGCAATAGTTGGAATGTGTCAAAGTGCGGCCTAACACGTAACCGGCTGCTACGCCGACCAGTGCCGACACCGGCCCGATCAGGCCTCCTACCAAGCCACCAACAAACATCAGTACCACGCTTTTCATACAGACTCCTCCTGCCTTCCTGGCAACTGCATTAGTCCGAGTATAGAACACTGTGCCCAATGATGGGTTGACCTATACGTATTGTCTCGCCAAAATACTGTACATTCAAACAGTATCCGGTGTAAAGCATGTTCCGCATTCTGCTTGGTGACTTTGAATCCCTCTCCCGCCCGAACAGCACAGCGCCAAAGCTCCACCCGTTGAACGACCGCCTCGACGCGTGTTTCCAGGCTGTCCTGCTGACCGAGGATGGCTCTGCACCCAGTAATTTGTTTCAGGTCTCCCTGGCTGCCGACCAACACTTGAAGGTACTTTATAACGCCAGGCCGGAAGAGCCGTGCGCCCGGGCCTTTGAAGCCTTCATTAAAGACAGCCAACCACGTAACCGGTTTCTGGTGAGCGAAACCGTTCACTCTGATGAGGCCAAGGCGGGCCTGTATCCACACGGCGATCATCGCCAGCGTATTAATCACGCCTTCCAGTGTTACTTTGCCGCTCTCGGAGCTGCGTTGTACCGGGAACAGGCCAAAGCCGGATGAGGAGGCCCGTATTTGTCCTGGTGGACTATAATAACTTCTATGCATCCTGCGAGAAGCTGTTCTGTCCGGATCTGCGCAAAACGCCTGTGGTCGTGTTATCCAACAACGACGGTTGCGTGGTTGACTGCTCAAAACCCGTCAACCGGCGGCGTAGTCGATCTGACGGACCCCGCCCGGCAACGGCGGCTGATGGCCCGCGTACCGGATGAGGGCGTATGGGGCGTCGGGCGAAAACATAGTGCCAGGCTTCAGGCCATTGGCATCGTCATCGCGTTACAGTTAGCAGTATTCACGTAGTGCCAGCGAGAAGCTCATCCAGTCCAGCCAGGACTCCCGGGTTATTGTGCAGCAGGCCCTGAACCTGCTTAGACCGATTTACAGGGAAGGGTTTGATTACGCAAAGGCCGGCGTTATGTTGGGGGAGCTGGTGGAAGAAGCTGGTGTTCGGGAGGATCTTTTCCAAGTCGCCCTGGAGCAGGCGATAGACGCTGGCAGATCGGAACGCCTGATGGCGGTGATGGATATCATCAACCGGAAATTCAGGGCTGCGGTCTACTTTGCCAGAGAGGCAGGGCCTACGCGTTGCGACGGGAGCACTTGTTGCCGGCGTATACGACCTGCTGGGATGACTTGCCGAAGGTTCGTTAGTAAACAAAAGCGGACATTCAGAAATGGCCGAATCGACATCTCAGCTTCCGTGCAATCTGTCGTTGACTTCGCCCTACCATCAGCAGGGCTGAAATCTGGTATCGATGTGCCTGGGTCAGCGAATTAGCCGAACGGCACACTAGATTTTAGCTTCAGTAAAATGTGAATAAACGAAGTAAGGACTAAGGCGCCGAAAAAATAGAGTGTTACCTCTAATGGCCAGAGATTGT
>Ga0209075_1004194_pt1 | contig 11652 bp, 12 predicted proteins | sample Stecom2011_FD_187523 | JGI IMG/M metagenome (GOLD analysis project Ga0209075, IMG submission 187523) | Agricultural soil microbial communities from Utah to study Nitrogen management - Steer compost 2011 (SPAdes) (version 2) | ecosystem: Environmental > Terrestrial > Soil > Agricultural land...
AAGATCCATAAAAGCTCCGCCCTGGCGAAAACAGCCGAATATATTGCTTCTGTTCCCGGTATTTCGGGCGTATTGTTGATCTGCGGGGCCAAACTGGCGGCCTGGGGCGAAATAGAGCTTGTTAATCTTACGGAAAAAGAAAAAATTTGAAAAATTGTTTACCCATACAAAAAAATCTATTACAACCCCTGGCCGGCCACAGGCGATGGAGAAACAAAACCCGCTATATAAACAGCCTGTCAGCACAGCCAGAGTGGGTTTATTTTATTCGGCTTTTGTTTTACTCCCTTACGGGAGTATTTTTTTTTGCATTTTTTTATGATTTTTGGCATATTTCTTTTCGCAAACGAACACAATAAATACGTAACCCCATAATAAAAGGGGGGTAAAAGATTTTTTTGGAGGGATTAAATATGGAAAGAAACGAAGGATTGGCCAGAAACGATTTTTTAGTTGACGAGGAAAACAAGGTGAACTCGTTGGGGAAAACAAAACCTCGTTACTCGGATGACGAAAACGAGATGATCTTTGAAAACTGGTGGAACCCCAGGCTTCGTAAAGAACTATCTCGGCGTTTCAATCGGAAGATTTCCGCGCTGCGTAGTCAATTCTGCCGGTTACTAAAGGAAAAAGGGATCTCCAACACGGATTATTACAAGATCATGCGCTCAAAGTATCAAACCCATACGCCCAAAGAACTTCTTGCTGATGACGAAGACCAATTAATATTAGAAATTTTCGCAAAGTACCAAGTTTTGGGAGGCACACGTAACGAAGCCTGTAATGAACTCCAACGTTTATTGAGAAGGAAAATCAGCGAAGCAGCTTTAAAACTACGTTTTTACCGGCTGGTGCAGAAAAAAAGCCTCAGCGAAGAAGCTCTTATTTCAATTGGAAGGGACGTATTGAAACGCGCCGGGATAAAAATTCCGGAAAGCCCTGTCCTGCAGGGAGAAGAAATCGCTATGGAGATAACTCCCGAGCCGTCTACTTATGAACGGAAAAAAGATGTTCAGGTTCCGGTGGTAACAGAAAAGGAAAAAATGGAACTTTTGTCACAAGTAGCAGAAGATAAGAAAACAACCGGACTTACCCTGGTTCCGGAGACTGACGAGAAAAAAACCACTTTCCTTTATCAGCTGGCACACCTGCCCGAGGCAATTCAAAAAATGGAGGAACGGGTAAAAGGATTGGAAGAATCACAACGGCACCAACTGGATCTAAGAGGGTTTATCGAACATCTTCTCGCTGTAGAGAGAGACTTGAAAAAAGAAGAAAAACTATTGAAAGATATTGACCGGCTCGTGGAAGAAAATCGCCAGCTGGAGGAAAAAGTAAATCAAGAACGGGAACGGTTGGGTAAGAGAAGCAGAGAATTATCGGAGATTTATGAGATACTTAATTCCATGCTCAGTGAGTTTATGCACCTGGAAAGTGTGGCCAAACTTGCTTCACTGGGCGATTTCATCCACCGTCTGGAAATTACCGTAGACCAATTTGGCAATGTGCTGAAAAGCCGTAAAGTATAAAAAACAACAAAACGGCAGCAGGACAAATAACACGTATAAAATAACGGCAAAGCCGATAAAAACCGGTTTGACAACCGGTTTTTATTACTTTTTCAGTCGTCTTCACCACCCGGTTTGCCGTTTGCGAAACTTCTTAATCTCCATAGATAGGGGCGCCTTCTTCTTGGGCTTTTTGGCGAAAACGTTTTTCCAACCGGTGGGTATAGACGCCGGGTGTGCCGGAAGCGATTTTTCGCCCGTCGATCTCGACTACCGGAATAATTTCCGCAGCGGTTCCGGTAAGAAAACATTCGTCCGCCACGTAAAGATCATAACGGGTCAGGAGCGCCTCCCGTACCGTCAAACCCAATTCCGCAGCCAGTTCCATGGTCACATTTCTGGTAATCCCGCGTAAAGCGCCGTAGGCGGTTGCCGGGGTAATGAGATTATCACCTTTGACAATAAAAATATTATCGCCGGTACATTCTGCCACATAGCCTTCTTGGTTGAGCATAATTGCCTCCGGCACACCGGCCAAATTAGCCTCCATCTTGGCCAGCACATTGTTTAAGTAATTTAAGGATTTGATCATGGGGTTCACCGCTTCAGCCAGGTTCCTCCTGGTAGGAACAGTGACTAAACGCAGACCTTTTTCATAAAACTCCGGTGGATAAAGAATAATACGGTCCGCAATAATAATAACCGATGATTGGGGGCATTTCTTTGGATCCAACCCCAAGTCACCCGCTCCTCTTGTGACCACGGTTCTGATATACGCGTCGTGCAATTCGTTCCGTCGCAAGGTTTGTAGGTGGGCTTCTTTCATTTCTTCTTTGTTCAATGATATGGTTAAAGCAAGCACTTTGGCGGAATCATACAAGCGGTCGATATGGGCGTCAAATTCAAAAATCCGGCCGTTGTACGCCCTGGTTCCCTCAAATACACCGTCACCGTATAATAAACCGTGATCAAAAACAGATATTTTCGCCTCTTCTTTCGGATAAAAATCACCGTCAATATAAACTTCAATACTCAAAAATAATTCCTCCTTAAAAGACCGGATTATTCTCAATTTTACCACAAAAATCCGCCCCGGACAAGCACAAATATATCTGCGTTACCGCTCTATATTAATCAAAAACGGTTTGTTGCCCCTGCGGTTCATAAACATCCCGGCACAGCATGGCCGCAATTAAAATACTTAAAAAAAACCGGCGGAATTAACCGGCCGGTGTTTTTCCGGTCACAACCCCATTTTGACCGGTCATACTACAGCAGGTTGGTGAAAAACTGTTATCTTCGGGACCCCCGCAAAAGCAGTAATCTTAAAAGTTGCAACACTGCCATGGCCGTCGCAGCCAGGTAAGTTAAGGCGGCGGCATTTAGAACCTGCCGGGCTCCCTGGATTTCCCGGCCCCGGGAGAGATATCCACCGTTTTCCAGCATCATCAATGCTCTCGAACTGGCGTTGAACTCAACCGGCAGGGTTAGGATTTGGAATAAGACGGCGGCGGTAAAGAGAATAATCCCCAAATCCATCAACCCCCCGGCGCCAAAGAGTAAACCGATAATAAAAAGCGGAAAAGCCAGGGACGACCCAAAACTGGCCACCGGGAAAAAAGCGTTTCTGAGATTGAGGGGAATATAGGATTTGGCATGTTGTACAGCATGCCCGGTTTCATGGGCGGCCACACCCAAGGCGGCCAGGGACCGTCCTTGGTAAACTTGGGGGGAAAGCCTTAAAACCTTTTTCCGCGGGTCGTAATGGTCACTCAACGAACCCTGGGTAATCTCCACCGGCACATCCTGCAGGTTATTCTGATTCAACAGCGCTCTCGCCACTTGGGCGCCGCTCATCCCGGAACCGGCCGGCACCCGCAGGTATTTTTGAAAAGTCCCTTTCACCTTAAACTGCGCATAGACTGCCAGGATAACAGCAGGAATCAACAAAGCAATTGTAGGATCAAAAAAGAAAAATGGAAACACCAAATCTCCTCCTTTCCGGATTATATCTTATTAGTAACTACTTCCAATTATTAGGCCTACGGTATATTGGTAGATTTCCCTCAGTAGCGTACAAATACTTCTGAAATTAATAACGTGTAAGCAGACAAAAAGTTCCCTGCCTCTAACCCAGAACAGTTCCCGGGGGTACGGGGCGCCCGGCCAGAAAACGTATTGCCGAAAGCCTCCTTTTTCCGGAAAGTTGTAGTTCGGTCAGGACGATCACTCCGTCGCCCGTCCGGACCGGCAGGCCTTTATCTTCTCCTTTCCTGAATTCTCCTGTTGTTCCCGGTTCAACGTGTGCTAAATCCGGCCGAAGCCGGGCGGGTCTTGCCGCCCAAACTTTAAGGGTTTTTTTTCCCATACGTGTCCGTGCTCCGGGCCAGGGATCAAGCGCTCGAATCCGGTTGCATAAATCCCGGGTGGAAGCGGACCAATCCAAAACAAAATCTTCTTCATCCAATTTCGGGGCGTAAGTAGCCGGTCCCTTTTCTTGGGGGACGGGGGCCACTTCTCCTTTTTCCAGCCGGGTAAGAGTTTCTACCAACAATTCCGCTCCTTCTCCGGCCAACCGGTCATGCAATGAACCGGCGTTTTCCCACTCTCCAACAGTGACCTCACGAGAAAGCAAAATACCTCCTGTATCCCAGCCTTCATCCATCTTGATGGTGGTAACTCCCGTTATGCTGTCACCGTTAATCAGAGCCGCCTGTATAGGCGCTGCACCCCTGTATTTAGGCAATAGGGAAGCATGAAGGTTTATACAACCGTAAAGAGGATATTCCAATAAGACCGTTGGAATCTTCAAACCGTACGCCACCACAACGACAGCTTCCGGCCGTGTTTGCTTTAGAAAATCCGTCAATTCCGGATCCGGCAGGCGAAAAGGCTGTAAAACAGGAATTTTTTTCTCCAGCGCCAATTTTTTTACCGGAGAAGGACTGACTTTTAATCCCCTCCCCTGCGGCCGGTCCGGCCTGGTAACCACCCCGGTAACCAGATGAGAGGATTCCAAGATCCGGGCTAGAGAAAAAAGCGCAAATTCCGGTGTACCCATGAAAAGCAGTTTCATTCTTCCAACACTTCTTCCCCGTCTTTCAGGTAATCAATAAAAAGAATACCGTTTAAGTGATCTATTTCGTGTTGCAGGGCGCGGGCCAGTAGCCCTTGGGCTTTTACTCTCTTAACCCGCCCGTTGGGATCAAGACCTTCGACAGTAACTTTTTCCGCCCTGGTTACATAACCGGATTTCCCCGGAATACTCAAACATCCTTCTACATCCCGTTGTTTTCCGGTCGAGGCTACGCGTACCGGATTAACCAGAGATAATAACCCGTCTCCCACATCCACGACGATTATTCTTTCCGAAATTCCGATCTGCGGAGCAGCCAATCCCGCTCCGTTATGAGCATACATGGTCTCAGCCATGTCTTTCAATAGATTACGAATCCGCTTGGAAATTTTTTCTACCGGGCGGGCTATCTCACGAAGAACGGGTTCCGGAACCACATAAATTTTCCTGTTCATTCTTCCAACCTCCATTCCTGAACGCCTGTACGTTTCCTAATACCGGCAATTACAACATAGAATAAGGATTCTCATCAATGATTACCCGTACATCCGGTAGATTTTTTCGGTGTTTCTCAAGCACCCCGGGAAGCAATACATATAAGGCTTTTAGGTCAGGAATTTTCAGCAGAGTATGCCACCTGTATCTGTCCTGTACTTTTTCAATGACCGCCGGTTGCGGCCCAATTACCTCCGTTTTTTTGGCCTCCGGGTATTCCTGCCCGGCGCCGGCCAGTTCTCTTTTTATCTCGCTTGTTATTTCCTGCGCCGCCTGCGCCACAAAATTTGCCTTCACCCCGGAAAAAACCAGGCGCACCAAGCCGGTAAAAGGAGGATATTTTCCCGCCTCCCGGAAAACCAGCTCGCGGCGGTAAAATCCCTCTTCATCCCCGTGCCGGAGGGACGCAATGCTGTAATGTTCGGGGTTAAAAGTCTGAACGATTACCGTCCCGGCTTTTTCTCCCCGTCCAGCCCGACCGGCGGCCTGCGTCAATAATTGATGAGTGCGTTCGGCACAGCGAAAATCCGGTAAGTTCAAAGCAGTATCAGCATTAATAATTCCCACCAGAGTTACGCGGGGAAGATCAAAACCTTTGGCCACCATTTGCGTTCCTACCAGGATATCAATTTTGCCTTTAACCAAGTCTTGATAAATTTCTTCATGCCGTCCCTTGCGTCCGGTAGTATCCACATCCATCCTTACCACCCGGAAACCGGGATAAAGCCGGTTAAGCTCTTCTTCCAAACGTTGGGTCCCACGACCGACATACCTGATATGGTGGCTCCGGCACTGGGGACAAATATCCGGAGGTTTTTTCCGGAGTCCACAGTAATGACAAACAAGAAGATTGGGCCGTTGGTGATAAGTGAGAGTCACATCACAAGAAGAACACTTTAAAACATGCCCGCATTCCCGGCAAATTATAAAGGTGGCGTAGCCCCGGCGGTTCAGCAACAAAATCACCTGTTCTTCCCGGTCAAGGCGTAGGCTGATCTCTTCGCGTAAAAGGGGCGACAAAACGGAAAAACGCCGGGCTTTAAACTCCTCACGCAGGTCGACCAGTTTGATTTCCGGCATCGCTCGTCCTAACACGCGCCGGGGAAGAGTGATCTTTACCAATTCTCCGGTTTCCGACGCCCGGTAACTTTCCAACGACGGGGTGGCGCTGCCCAAAATCAACACCCCGTTTACCCGTTGGCAGATCTCTTTAGCCACCTCACGCGCGTGATACCTTGGAGTTTCCTCCTGCTTGTATGTATATTCATGTTCTTCGTCGAGGATAATCAGCCCGGGTTGGGCCAAAGGGACAAACAATGCCGACCGGGCGCCTACCACCACCTTCACCTCACCGCGCTTTACCCGCCACCATTGTTCAAACCGTTCTCCCTGACTGAGGCTGCTGTGGAAGACCGCCACTGTATCTCCAAAACGGGAGCGCACTCTCTCCACGGTTTGCGGGGTTAAAGAAATCTCCGGAACCAGATAGAAGGCGCCTTTCCCTCTTTTTATGGTCTCCTCAATCACCTTTAGATAAACTTCGGTTTTTCCACTCCCTGTTACTCCGTGTAAAAGAAAAGCGGCGGGTTTCTCTTGCTCCATTGCAGACAAAATCAGGGACAAGGCCTTACGCTGGTCTTGATTAAGAGAAGGAACAGCATCCGCCGTTTTCGCAAGTTCTGGAAAAGGACTGCGGCTTACCCTCTGAAATGAGCTCTCGATTACTTCCTTTTTAACCAGCGTTTTTAGAACGGCGGACGTCACACCGGCGGCGGCCAAAATCTCCCGGGCCGGTATCGCCCTTCCTTTTTGTGCCTTTAAGTACCGGAAGACCTGTTGTTGTTTGGGGGTCAACTTTAAACCGGATTCCCTGTCTTTTAACTTGTATACTTTGATTCTTTTAAATCCGACTCCGGGCTTTTTCGGAAACCAGCCGGTTTTCATATATTCGCACCGAACCAGATGGTTCAATAATTGCTGCTCCTCTTTTTCCAGGAACGGAAGGGATGCCGGTTTATCCGTTAGCCCTCGTACTTTGGCCAAAAAATTCCGGCGGGTATCTTCCGGCAACGGGAGACCGCTGAGAAAATCTTCGATCTCGGTAATCCGGACCAACCTTTGCCAGCATTTTTCCGTAGCGACTTTCATACCCGGCGGAAAAAAAAGTTTTAATAAATCCATACGGCGGCAAAAAAAACGCCCGGCCATCCAATCGATCAGAGCCCGTTGAAAACCGGAAAGCAGAGGTTCCTCATCCAATACCGCAAGAACCGGGCGGATTTCCTCCCGGTATTCAGTGTCCGTTGTTTTTTCCCAAAGCACCGCTTCCACTTTCCGGCCGCCGAAAGGTACCAACAGCCTGGCGCCTGGAGACGGGTCCCCTTCTTTGTCACCGGAGAGAAGGTAATCATAAAGGCGGTCGCCGGGCAACTGTGGTAAATTGACCACCACCCGGGCATAACAGGGTGTCTTCATTCTTCCCCCACCGGGCTTTCCTGCTGTTGTTTTTGCAGGCAAAGAACGGTTGATAGAATCTCTCCGGCGAGCTCCTCTTTACTTAACAGCGGTAATTCCCGCATTCCTCCGTGCGTCACCAGAATTGCCTTGTTGGTAGAAGTTTGAAAACCGGCGCCTTCTTCCGTGATATCATTGGCCACAACCAAGTCGGCATGTTTTCGCACCAGTTTTTCACGGGCATTGACCGTTAGATTTTCCGTCTCGGCAGCGAAAATTACTAAAATACGGCGGCCTTTTTGTTCCCCCACGGCCTGTGCCACATCGGGATTAAGCTGCAACCGGAGCTCCGGTTGGGAGTCGGCGGTTTTTTTTATTTTTTGCCCGGCGGTAACCTCCGGCCGAAAATCAACAGGCGCTCCGGCCATAATTATGATATCAGCCGGCGGAAACTCCGCCGTGACTTTTTCATAGAGTTCGCAGGTGGTGCCGGCTGTGATGGTTTTTACTCCCGGCGGGCGGGGAAGACAAGTCTTTCCCGTCACCAAAGCAACCTCGCCGCCCCGGCGATAGGCCACTTTTGCCAGGGCATATCCCATTTTCCCCGAAGAATCGTTAGTGAGGAAACGGACCGGATCCAAGTATTCTCTGGTGGGACCGGCGGTAATCAACAATCTTTTTCCGGCCAGATCGTGTGGGGTAATCAACCGTAAAATTTCTTCTTCCAGTATATCCAAGGACGCCAACCGGCCGCTTCCCTTCTCTCCACAAAGCAATTCCCCGGTTTCCGCCGGCGCCACCCGGTAATTAAGGTCCGATAAAAGCGATAAATTCTTTTGCAAAACCGGATTTTTATACATCGCTGTATTCATGGCCGGGGCAATCAAAACCGGCGCCCGGGTCGCCATAACGGTGGTGGTGAGAAGATCGTCGGCAATTCCGCCGGCTATTTTTCCAATGATGTTGGCTGTGGCAGGAATAACCGCCAGCAGGTCGGCCTTTCTGGCTAAGGATATGTGCTCTGTTCTCCACTCTCCGGGCGGGGAAAACATTTCCGTATGGACCGGGTGTCCGGTAAGTTCTCTAAATGTAAGCGGAGTGATGAATTCCCGGGCGGATTTGGTCATAATTACTTCTGTGGTTATTTCTTGGCGACGTAAAGCCCGGATCAGTTCCAGGACCTTATAAGCGGCTATTCCCCCGGTCACCCCGATAACAACATGTTTTCCTTTAACGGACACACCCTATCGCTCCTATCCCGTAACTATCTCGCAGTTTAAACAGTTTAAATTATATAACAAAATTCCCGGTACGACAAGGTACCGGGTTCAAAATTGTCATATAAAGGAAATTGGTTATTACTTACTCGTGCTCTATACTTATCTGGTCGGTTAATATATCTTCCAAAGACAGTGAAACGGCCCTTATACTATTATCATTGTCGGATTCATTTTTTTGCGTATTAATTTGCCGCGCCCGTTTTGCTGTGGCGACAACCAACGAATACTGGCTGTCCACCCGTTTAAGAAGAGATTCAAGAGAGGGGGTTATCATGGGGTTCGATCCTCCTCGCCGGTATAAATTTATTGTTTATTAAGTAATAGCATTATTTCGCAACTTTGTCAAGTTAAATCGAAAAAACGGCGCCAATAACCCCGGGCCACTCTTGCTTCCTCCGCCGCGATAATTGCCTCTACTCTCCGGCAGGCGTTTTCCAAAAGATCATTTACCACCGCGTAATCATAACGGGTAACAGAGGCCAATTCTTCTTCCAAGTTGGCCAGGCGCTTTTTAATCATTACCTTATTTTCCGACTTTCGCCCTAAAAGCCGTTTTTTTAGTTCTTCACGGGATGGAGGGAAAATGAAAATCAGGATAGCTTCTGGAAAATTTTTTCGGATCTGCGCCGCACCTTGTATATCAACATCCAATATTACATGGTCTCCTCTGTTTAGCCGCTCCTCCACCGCTTTGCGCGGTGTTCCATAATATTTGTCGTATACCCGGGCCCATTCCAAAAAATCTCCTTTTTCTATGGATTCACGAAACTCCTTCTCGGTGAGAAAAAAATAATCTATTCCCTCGGTCTCATGCTGTCGCGGGAGACGTGTTGTTGCGGATACGGAGTAAAACAGGTCCGCCCGTATTTTTAAAACCTGGTTAAGTACTGAATTCTTTCCCACACCTGAAGGCCCGGAAATAACAAACAACAATCCCTGACACATAATCTTTACTACTCCATCAGCTCTGTCTGGGATTCTTTGGAAGATAAACGGTGAGCGACTGTCTCCGGTTGCACAGCGGAAAGAATTACATGATCACTGTCGACAATAACTACCGCCCTGGTTCTACGCCCATAAGTGGCGTCAATCAACATACCCTTATCGCGACTCTCCTGAATAATCCTCTTAATTGGTGCAGATTCCGGACTAACTATAGCAACGATTCTGTTTGCCGCAACAATATTACCAAACCCTATATTGACTAGTTTTATCTCCATCCAGAAATAAAGGCCTCCCTTCCCTAATGGTTGCCGAGACGCTCAATTAAAGCCTGCTTCTGGCGACTGCCCAATCCTTGAATTCGCCTGGTCTCGTCAATCCCAATGTCATTCATGATTTTGCGTGTGCGGATTTTCCCAATCCGTGGCAAAGATTCGAGAAGATAAACCACACGCATCTTGGCGACCACATCATTGTCCACCTGCTCCAATACTTGGCGAATGGTGGTACGCCCGGATTTCAACTCCTGACGAAGCTTGGCCCGCTGGCTTCTTACACGCTGCGCTTTTCTTAAGGCCTTCTTCTTTTCCTCCAGCGATAATGTGGGAAGCGGCATTTTCTCACCTCCTATTCAATGTTTTGCACCTGTTCCTTTATTCTTTCTATTTCCGTTTTGATCTCCACTACCTGCCGGGAAATTAATAAATCAGAGGTTTTGGACCCAATAGTATTTATCTCTCTCAGCAACTCCTGGGTAATAAAATCCAGTTTTCTCCCCATGGGAACCTTTAAAGACAAAGCGGCCAAAAACTGTTCCAGGTGACTTTTAAACCTGACGATTTCTTCAGTAATAGACGCACGCTCCGTATAATAAAGAATTTCCGCCGCCAGCCTGTTTTCATCAATTACCGCTTCCCCGGCAAATTCTTTTATCGTATTATGAATTTTTTCCCGGTAGACACCGGGTAATTCGGGAGCAATTTTTTCAATCCCGTCAATCTGTTTCTGTAAAAATTGAATTCGCCGTCGTAAATCGCCGGCAATGGTTACACCTTCCCTTTCTCTCATCTCAAGAAGCCGGCGGGCGGCTTCTTTTACACTTAAAATCACCGTTTTCCCCAATATGGTTTGGTCATTTGTTCCCGCCTCGACAACAAAAAAATGTTCGGGAATTAACAACAAGTGCTCCACCCGCAGGCGTCCCGGCAACCGGAAACGTTGTTTTACCAACCCCAACTGGTCCAGGTACTGACGAAGTAAATTTTCATCCATAACAACTTTGGTTGTAGAAGCTTCCGGTTTGGGTTCCAACTGAATATGAACCTCTATTTTCCCCCGCCGGAACAACCCTTTTAGCACCTGCGCGCACTCAAATTCCAACCATAAATATTTTTGGGGCAAACGGACATAAATATCCAAAAAACGATGATTGACACTACGGATTTCCACCGTTATCCTGTACAACGCATCTTCTGTAAAATGGCGTCCGTAGCCGGTCATGCTAAAAGGCATATTCCACCTCCTTGTAATAAATTCAACTGGAAAACAACAGGCGCGGGCAAGGAGGGGCATTGGTAGAGTATCATAAAAGCTTTCGAAGTTCAAGTTATATATTCCACTCCAGCTAGAAAAATCCTTCTTTTATAAAGGAATTTGCATGGAATTTCCTTAATCGTTTTATTTTACACTTAAAAACACTGGTCTTAGATATAGAGTTACCAACCTCTGTTAATTCCTTTTTGTTGAAACAGGGAACTTTCTTAGTCCCTCAGCCGTTTTACAGAAATAGATAGGTTGTTCAATATCAGGAGGTGCCGTCTATGACGAAAATAAAACGTCGCGATTTACTGTTTCTTTTTGTTGTTGCCTTGGTATCCACGGTGATTACTTCAGCTTT
>Ga0209075_1004195_pt1 | contig 11651 bp, 11 predicted proteins | sample Stecom2011_FD_187523 | JGI IMG/M metagenome (GOLD analysis project Ga0209075, IMG submission 187523) | Agricultural soil microbial communities from Utah to study Nitrogen management - Steer compost 2011 (SPAdes) (version 2) | ecosystem: Environmental > Terrestrial > Soil > Agricultural land...
CTCATCCTTATCATATAAAATATGTAGGTAATCGCGTTTATCACCAGATAGTGTCATTGTTTTTAGTCCAACATATTGCCCAATACCAAAATCATAGTGCACAACATAATCGCCATTTTGAAGTTCCGATACATCCCTAATCTTTATGGCTTGATTAATCACTGACCTGTAACGTACTTTTGATCTTTTCTTTGCATCTAGTATGATATCTTCTGTTAAAACAATAAACTTTTCTTTATTATCAATGAATGATCCAGGTAAGTCTTCATTCGTAACAAGGATATTTGATGTATTTAAATCTGTTAGACTAAAGATTAGTTTATGCTGATTTAAAGTTTCTTTAACACGTTCATATGTTACATAATTTTTTGTAGATATCAAAACTTTATAGTTTTGATATTCATTAATAAATATAACCAATTGTTCTAAATGGGCACTAAAAGGTTCAACCTCTAAAATACCTAAATCAATTGACTTTGTTTCTGTTGCACTATATAGTTCAAAAGAAAGGTGCCCTTTACTAAAAAATGTATCTAGTTTTGCTTTAAAGTCTAATTGAATAAAAGATGTTCCTTGCATGGTTTCGCTATATGTCATTAAGTCTGTATTTGCAGTTTCATCATTAATCTTCATTTTAAAAGGATCAACAACAACTAGATCATAAGGGTTACTAAAATCTAATATCGTTGTTACATCTTTATTGAAAAACTGAATATATAAGGATAAACTGTCCATCCGCTTTCGTTCTTCAATATGCATTAAATCTGTATCTAGTTTGTTTTGTTCTTTTTGAGATAGTTCAAACTGACTAAAATAAGCATTCATAGATTGGATTGCTTGTTCTTTTAATTCATCCGTATAAAACAACTCGTTAAGTGGTGCAATGTCTATAGATGTTATCTGATCCATACTTTTTTGAGTTTGTACATCAAATGTTTTAATAGATTCTAAAGTATCACCAAAAAAATCTAAACGATAAGGATCTTTATGATCATGTGTATATATATCAACAATAGAACCTCTAAGTGAAAATTCACCTGGACGCTCTACGGTATAGTTAAATTGATAACCATCATAGATGAGTTTTCTTGTTAGTTCTTGTAGATCATATGTATCATTCACCTGGATTGTTTTTACACTACGCTCATAATCCTCAGGTTTGAGTTGCCTTGCTAAAATACCTTCTTGTGTCGTAATAATTATGTAGTTACTTTCTGCTTGTAGTAATTTTCTTAAAGTAAAGAGTCTTTCATTTTTAAATTCAGGTGAACCAAGTGCCATAATGGATGTTAAGGTTTGATCCATTGGATAAAACAAAACAGCAGCTTCACCAAGTAAGTTTGATAAGTTATCATAATACTTTTGAGCTTCATACAAATTTGGTAAGACAATAAAAATATTTTTATTTGTTTGTTTAAAGCGTAGTGATAAAAGTGTTTGTAGATAGCTATTCGTTATACGCTTAAAATCGCCTGATTTGGCGGTTAGAACACTTGATGATTGATAAATTTGTTGTAGTAGTTTATGTGTCATTTATTTATCCTTTGGTAGACGTGATAAAGCCCAGACTAAACAGTCTGGGGGGTGTTGTATTTTGTCATTACTTGATTAAAATTATTTGTGGTAATCCACTCTGTGACGGCATCTAAGACATGATCCATGACCGGATAAATTGTTTCAATTTCTTTTGTGGTCAGTTTACCTAAAACATAATCAACTTTATCCATATGATCATGTTGTCCAATGCCAAATCGTAATCTTTTGAAATCTTTTGTCCCTAATTTATTAATAATATCCTTAAGTCCATTTTGGCCACCATGACTACCAGTTTGTCTCATTCTGATTTTACCTAGTGGTAATGCTATGTCATCAACAATAATTAAGACATCGTCGGTACTGATTTTGTAATAATTCATCAGTCCAACAACTGCTTGACCAGAAAGATTCATATAGGTTAATGGTTTGGCCAAGATGACGTCTTCATTATTAATTTTAGTTTTAGTATAGGCTGCTTGTAACTTGGTATCTACTTTTAAATCTAAATTGTAATGACTCAAGATTTTATCGATTGCTATAAATCCAATATTGTGTCTTGTTTGGATATATTGCTTGCCGGGATTACCTAATCCGACAACTAATTTCATTATTGATCCTCTTGTATTCTATTAAATATTTGTGAGATTGGTTCATCTTGTAAAATATGAATGATTGCTTCGCCTAGTAATTCACCAATTGAAAGTTGTTTAATTTTAGGTCGTATTTTTGATGGATCTAAATATATGGTATCCGTTATAACAACTTCATTAATCACAGAATCTTGTAATCTATCTGTTGCATTTGATGTAAATACTGCATGGGTTGCTGCTGCATAGACTTCCTGTGCGCCCGCTTCTTTTAATGCATTAGCGCCTGCAATGAGTGTGCCACCGGTGTCAATAATATCATCAATCATTATACATGTAGCACCTTTGACATCCCCAATAATATTCATAACTTCAGCAACATTTGGTTTCGGTCTTCTTTTATCTATAATTGCTAAAGGGGCATTAAAAAATGATGCAAAAACACGCGCACGTGTCACACCACCATGATCTGGAGAAACTATAACGATGTTTTTTAATCTTTTTCTTTTAAAATAAGAAGCTAGGGTTGGTGCAGCTGGAAAGTTATCAATTGGGATATCAAAAAAACCTTGAATTTGTGCTGCATGAAGGTCAATACTTACAATGCGATCAACACCTGCGACAGTTAATAAGTTAGCAACCAACTTAGCGGTGATTGGTTGGCGAGACTTAACTTTTCTATCTTGTCTTGAATACCCAAAATACGGCATTATTATTGTAATTGAGGTTGCGGATGCACGTCTTAATGCATCGGTTAATACTAATACTTCCATCAAATGATCATTTGCAGGTTGTGAAGTTGGTTGAATAACAAACACGTGGTTACCGCGTACGGATTCTTCAATATTTACAGTGATTTCACCATCTGCAAATCGTATAACCTCCACATTAGATAGTGGAATACCCGCACGTGTAGCAATTATATCTGCAAGTGGTTTATTTGCAGATAGTGTAAATAATTTAGCTTTTTTTTCATCTATTATCATCGTTATTAAGCCTCCCTTTTCTAACTTACATTATATCACTAAATCACATTTAATTCAGCCCTTTAGAATAAAAAAACAACCCTTTTGTTCAAAAAGTTGAAAGACATCACATTCAAAAAATATTGCTATTAGCAATATCCTTGAATTATTAAGTTGTTTTGAGTACTATCTATCCTCTGGATCCCTAAATCCTTTGAGATTAATCTTCGCTAGATGGCTCTTCAGAAACTTCTGCTTCAGCATCTAATGTATCTTTATACGCGTTAATAATCGACTCTTCAATTTGCTTACGCATTTCGGAATGAATTGGGTGTGCAATATCTCTGAAACCGCCATTTGGCATTTTCTTACTTGGCATTGCCACAAATAATCCATTTTCCCCTTCGATGACTCGAATATCATGCACAACAAATGCATCTTCGAACGTAATTGTTACTACCCCTTTTAATCTAGAATCACTGCTGACATGTCTAACTCTGACGTCTGTAATTTTCACTTTGCCCCTCCTGGATGTTTGATACATAATTATTATAGCATAATTTTAACCAATTCAAGCGCTTACATTAAATATTTACAAAATATATATATAAAACCGCTGTTAAAGTGAAAATAATAAATCAAAATCATGAATTTTATTGCTTTTAGGGGCTGCAACGAAATAAAATAAGTTACAGCCCCTATAATTATATTCATATTAAGTTATTCTTTATTTATATATAGCTTGTGCTAATTTGACAAAATCCACCACAGAAAGCGACTCAGCCCGTGTGTTTTCATCAAAGTTTAACCCTTTTAAAACATTTAGAATTTCTTGCTTATCTTTTTCTAGTCCAGTTGATAAATTGTTTAGGAGTGTTTTCCTTTTTTGTGTAAAGCTCATCTTTACAACCTTAACATAATCAGATGTTTTATCATATAAAACTATGTCATCTTTTTTAGTTAGCTGGATAACCATAGAATCTACTTTAGGGACTGGCTTAAACATCTGTTTATGGACATTGGTTATAAGTTTAACATCCGTATAATGTTGTAGTATGGCTGAAAAAGCATTGTAGCTCTTTAAGTTATTCTTACTTATCATGCGTTCTCCAACTTCTTTTTGAACCATGATGGTTGCTGATTTTAGTTGTTTTAATTCTAAGAACTTAAATATAATTGGTGTTGTAATATAGTAAGGTAAGTTACCTATTAAATGTATTGTTTCGCCGTTAAAATAAGCATCTAAATCCTCATGAACATCTGACTGCAAAAAATCTTGAAAGATAAACTTTGTTTGTTCACTTTCGTATGTCGTTAGTGCATCTTCTAAGGTATAGTCAATCTCATAGGCTAAGTATTTTTTAGCATCCAAAACTAAATACTGGGTAAGTGCGCCTAACCCAGGACCTATTTCTAATACATTTTTATTTTTAATATTTGCAGAATCAACAATTTTCTTCAACAGATTTTTATCTGTTAAGAAATTTTGACCAAATCTTTTTTTAGCTTGATGCATTCAATACTTCCTCTATTTCTTTATACGTCATACCAATCCAGTTTAGACGATCTATCAGGATTTTAGCATTACTATAGCCTAGGTTTAGTTTTTCTGTTAAATAGTCTCTTTTTAACTTAGAATCTTTTTGACCTGTAAGTCCTAGTTTGTACAAAGTATCTAATGTTATTTGATTGTCTGTGTAACATTCTTTTATTTCATGTGCCAATAATGCCTTAAGCGCATGCTTAGTTAAATGCTCTACACCAATCTTTTTCCTATTTTTACTATATGCAATACGCTTTTCAACAAATAGGTGTGTTGGATTTTTTAAGTGTTTAGCGACTCTTTTTCTAATTTGTTCACCTGTATAATCTGGATCAAATAGAAGAACAATCTGGAACTTATCCTGATATGCTATTATAAAATCCAAAACATCAGGTTTCAGTTGAGAACCCCCAACTGAAATTGTTTTAATATCGGTATCTATTTGTTTAAGTAATGTTTCATCGTGTGTGCCTTCAACAACATATAACTTTTGTTTCATCTGATTTTATAAAAGAACTTTGGATCGTTTTTTATACTTGATGTCACAAGCGCATGTACAATTGAAGAATGTTCAGATAACGGCACAATGCTACCTTTTTCATTATAAATGTATATTTGATCGCCTAAGTTTGCATCTGATTCATGATACGCACTTTGTTCAACATTAGTTTTTAACGTGAAATATTTAATTTCTTCTTTGGACTTATCTTTAAGTAGATTGTATATCGTTGATTGATTTTCTTTAGTATCGTCCATATATGTCCATATATTACGATTTAAAAAATCAAACGATAGTTCTTTTAGTATCGGATCTTTAGATTTTAAAAAGTATGCAATCAATCCATTCATATAATAGTCATCAATCTCTAAATAAGCATACATATTTGCCGGATCAATTAGGATTTTTTTTAAAGATGTCACATCATGCTCAAAATCAAAATCTGTTTCTAATAAGTCCTTAACACGCAAATAAATTTTTTCTAGAATCACTTCGTAAGCGCGTGCTTTTGGATGATAATAAACTTGCCAGTACATATGGTATCTAGCGACCAAATAGTTTTCTATAGCGTGAATTCCTGATGCCTTAAATGCTAACTTTTTGTTTTTAATAACTACCACACGCATCAGTCTATCTAAATCTATGTGACCGTATGCTGCACCTGTAAAATAAGCATCCCGCTCTAAATAGTCTAGACGATCAATATCTAATTGAGAAGATATGAGTTGTTCAATTAATGGATATTTCTTTTTCTTTAAAATAATCCCTGAAACATCTTTAGCAAAATCACTATCTATACTATCCAATAGGTTTCTAATTTCAGGGTGCGTTTGAATGATGGTTGCGCCAATCACTTCATGATTCACTTTAAAGACATATTCAAAAGCATGTGAATATGCACCATGACCAATATCATGGAGTAATGCAGCGACTAAAAATAATAGTTGTTCACGCTCATTTAAGTTATTTTCAATTTCTTTGATTTGTAAGAATCTGTAAGCTAATTCATAGACACCTAATGCATGAGAAAATCTTGAGTGCTCTGCAGCATGAAAAACCATATGAACACCAGATAATTGTCTAATTCTTCTTAACCGTTGAAAAACAGTTGTATCAATTAAGTTTGTGATAATATCATAGTCAATATGGATATAACCATAAAGTGGATCTCTAAAAACTTGTTGTCTATCTAATCTATTCATTTAAGTACCCCTAATGAAGTGAAAAGTGGCATATGCCACTTTTAATTTTAATCTAAAATTTCGTATTTTTTAACAAGTGTTACGGTGTCACCATTTTTTAGCATAAATGCTGCACCATCATCAGTATCTAGATGGCAGTCTAATCTAAAACTTTCGTGTACACGGCATAAAACATTATCTAATATACCGGCTTTAATACCGTCAATTTTTAATGAAACAACATCTTTATCTGAAATGCCAAACACTTTAGCATCCTCGGGTGAAAAATGGATGTGTCTATCAGCAATGATAACACCTTCATTAATTTCAACTTCACCTTTTGGTCCAACTAATTTTGCAGAACCGCTACCTGCAGTATTTCCACTTGAACGTACTGGTGCAACAAACTTATAACGGATAGCATCACTTTGAGAAATTTCAATTTGCGTGCCTTTACGAGTTGGTCCTAAAATACGAACACCCTCTAATACTCTTCCTTGAGGTGATACCACATCAATCTTTTCTTCTGCTGCGTATTGACCTGGTTGGCTTAAATCTTTTAATACGGTTAATTCATAACCGGATCCAAATAATATTTCTAAATGTTCCTTTGTTAAATGCGCGTGGCGTCCTGAGATGCCCACTGGTATTTTATTCATCAATAATTTTTTCCTTCCTAATTATAATCATCATATAAATTATATCACGTAAAGCATGCATCCACAAGCAAAGTTTTTTGATATAATATACCTAAGGAGTTGATAAATATGGAAACTATTTTTACAAAAATTGTAAACCGTCAGATACCAAGTCACATCGTTTATGAAGACGATTTGGTAATCGCATTTTTAGATATTACACAAACAACAAAAGGACACACACTTGTTTGTACAAAATCCCCTTATAAAAACATTCTAGAAGTACCTGATGCTTTGTTTAAACACTTATTTGGTGTTGTACAGTTATTGTCAAAAGGCATTCAAGAAGCATTTAATCCATCTGGCATTAATTTATTAAATAACAATGGTAATATGGCTGGTCAAACTGTTTTTCATTATCACGTCCACATTATCCCACGATATACCAATAAAGACATTACTATAACACTACCAGATCAATCCAAAAATTTAACCCAAGATATATATAAAAATAGAGCAGCAATGATTATTGCAGCTCTATCGTAAATAATACACCATTTGCATGATTTATAACAGACACTTTTAATCCGAATCTATCCATTGTTTCTTTTACAATAGCAAGACCTAACCCAAATTGTCCTTTACTACCTTTCTCATATGCTTTAAATATTTTAGGTAGTACATTTTCTTCAATATGCTCACCGTCATTAAAGATGGTGAGTTTTTTATCTGTAATTTGTATTACAATCTTTGTAACAGCATATCTAACTGCATTATCAACAATATTGGAAATTGCTATATGTGCACCTTCTGGATCCATTAAGTGTACCCAATCTGTTTCAATATCAATTATGAACCTTAAGTTTGTAATATATTTATAGTTATTAACAACTTGTGCAACAACTTTTTTAAATGATGTCAGTTCATATGTATTTTGGTTATCAATATATCCAATTTTACTATACTCAATAATTTGTTTTACCTTTTTATTTAAAAGATCAGCTTGTTTAATAATTAACTTTGTTGACTCGACATCTTCAATACCATCTTGAATAGCCTCAGCATAAGATCTGATCACAGCAATCGGCGTTTTAAGATCGTGTCCTAGATTTTGAATCATTTCTTTTTTAGTTGCCTCATTATTTTTAATTTCTATTCGCATATCATTTATTGTTTCAGCCAAACTAGATATCTCTTCTGCGCTGCTATCTATTTTGACTTCCGTTTGGTAATCTTCATCAATCATTGTATTAACACTAGACTGAAGATCTTTAAGTTTACCAAACGTACTACTACTCCAGAGCCAAACAATGATATTACCAAGTACCAATATATTTAAAAAAGCAAGTGTTGTATAAAAAGGAATGTTGCCTGTCATATCATCTACAAATGCTGTGACATTTGATACTGCAAATACACCATATTTCGGTCCATTAGGAGGCCTTTTAATAATACCTGTATATGCGATTTCGCCATCAATTGTATATTTTACGGTTCTGTTAATATAGTTATCTCCAAAAGAAAAATGATCTCTTAACATCTGATTTGAAATTTGGTTAAATATCTCTTCTGATAAGTTGTTTCTAGAATAATGAACAACTTGATCAAGCTCTATAATAAAGTAGTCATTATATCTTGTTAGATTTTGATAAGAAAACACCGCGGGGTTTTCTTCATACATTCTTAATATTTCACTAAAATAACTATCTAAATAAATTTTGTTTTGATTCTCATATGCTTTACTAAAACTTAAATTTACAATAAACAAAAAAAACATACCACCCAATATTGTGACAAATGAAAAAATGATATTCAATTGTGTGGCAAGTTTTAATTTACTCATAGAAGTCTATAGCCAAACCCATAAATTGTTTCTATTCTTAATAAAGGCATCTTAGAACGAAGGCGTCTTAACAGGTCATCTACGACTCTATCAGACCCAACATAATTCTTACCCCATATAGTTTCTAGTAATAATTTTCTTTCAATTGGTTCTTGTTTATTCTTTAGAAATACTAGTAACATCTCAAATTCTTTATTAGTTAGTTCAATTAACTTTTCACCATGTCTAATTTCTCTAGAATCTAACTGAATAGAATAATCACTATACGTCATATGACCTGGTCTAGAGTTTTTACGTTTTAAAACAGCTTTCACACGTAGCATGAGCTCTTTAGGTGAATACGGTTTAGCAATATAGTCATCTGACCCAAGTTCTAAGCCTTTAATTTTATCAAGCGCTTGATCTCTTGCAGATGTAAAGATGACTGCAGCTTCTGGATTTTCTTTTGAAATTGCCTTAATGAGATCAAACCCATCAATTTCACCTGTAAGCATAATGTCTAATATCCATAGGTCGACTGAGTCACCAACATGCGCCATCGCGGTTTCACCATCATAAAAAACAGTGACATCATAGTTTTCCCTAGTTAAGTATTTACGAATGATTTCAGATATGTTAACTTCGTCTTCAACAAAATATATTTTCATTAATTGTATTCCCCCTCGGATTTATTAATTATATACTTTAATTTTATCACATAATTTGGTTGATTGATATGATAAAGGAAAAGCCACCTTAAAGAAGGTGGCTAATCGAGAGAGAAAAATGAAGTACCTATAGTATATATGTTGTATTCCATATTCTCAATATTTATCGAAAAGTATGTTAATTATTGTAACAAATACCATTATTTAATGTGCTGTAGTCCCATGTATGGGACAAGTACTTCTGGTAGTGTCACACTACCATCTGCATTTTGGTAGTTTTCCAACACCGCAATCATGGTGCGCCCTATTGCAAGGCCAGATCCGTTTAGTGTGTGGACATACTCTGTCTTGGCATCTTTAGTTCTTTTAAATCTAATGTTTGCACGTCTGGCTTGGAAATCTCTTGCATTAGAAATTGAGCCAATTTCTCTATACATATTTTGTCCAGGTAACCACACTTCAATATCATAGGTTTTACTCATACCAAAACCCATATCACCAGTTGATAGGACAACCACTCTATAAGGCAGGTTTAATAGTTGTAATATTTTCTCAGAGTTTTCTAGCATTGATTGGTGTGCTCGTTCGGAGTCTTCGGGTCTAGTAAATTTAATAAGTTCTACTTTGTTAAATTGATGTTGTCTTAATATACCTCTTGTATCTCGACCTGCAGATCCTGCCTCTGATCTAAATGCTGTGGTATAAGCTACATACTGTATTGGTAAGTTGTCATTATTTAATATTTCATCTCTATAAAGGTTGATTGTAGGTACTTCCGCGGTAGGGTTTAAGTACCAATCAAAACCTTCAAGTTTAAAAGCATCCGCTTTAAACTTAGGAAACTGCCCTGTAGCAAACATTGATTGCTCATTGACGATAAACGGTGGTGTAATTTCTGTATACCCATGTTGGTTCGCATGGACGTCAATCATGAAGTTCATTAAGGCACGCTCTAGTCTAGCACCTAAGCCTTTATCAACAACAAACCGTGGACCTGTAATCTTGGTTGCCCGTTCAAAATCTAAAATATCTAGGGCCTCACCGATTGCTACATGATCTTTAATTTCAAAATCAAATGATCTAATATTACCCCACTTTTTAACTTCTATGTTTGCTGACTCATCTAAACCAACAGGCACATCATCTGCAGGGATATTTGGTAAATCAATCATCATGTCATGAATTTTGGCATCTATACTGTTTAACTGATCTTCTAAATTAGGAATTTGAACCTTTATGGATTCAACCGCTGCAAGCACTTGGTTTGCGTCTAACTTTTGACGCTTTAAAGCACCAATTTCTTTAGAGTACTCATTTTTCTTTGCTTTTAAGTCTTCTACTGTTTTAATTAACTGTCTTCTTTCTTCTTGAAGGCTAATTAATACTTTTAAATAACTAAAATCACCACCTCTGGTGTTTAGTTTTTCTATAACATTATCGATGTTATCTGTCATTAATTTAATATCTAACATATGTATTTCTCTCCTTATAAAATAAATGTCCTTAGACTAAAAATAGTCTAAGGACGATTAATTAATATCGCGGTGCCACCTTAATTCTATTGTATGAAACAATAGCGCTTATAAATTCTATAACGTGAATTACTCGGATGTTTTTAGCATCACTCCAGAGTGGAACTTTTAAAATTAATATCTGTTTTCACCCGCCACAGACTCTCTGAAAATAATCCTTAAAATTAGCTCTTTCTTCGTGTTAGTGTTATTATACCTTATTTTATTCACTACGTAAAGCAGCAACAGGATCTTTATTCGCTGCAATTTTTGCTGGTATCAAGCCTGCAATAAATGTTAGTAATATTGAAATGACAATTAATAGTAGTGCGTGAAGATAAAATAATTGTGCAATACTGTCATTTCCGGTTGGTTCTGCTAAGAATATATTAATGATTGGTACAAGTAAATATGTTATCAGTACACCAAGGGATCCTGCAAACAAACCAATTAATACAGATTCTGCATTAAAGACACGTGAGATGTCTTTTTTCCTTGCTCCAATAGAACGTAATACACCAATTTCTTTAGTTCGTTCAAGTACTGATGTATAGGTAATAATACCAATCATCACACTTGATACAAATAATGATATTGCTGCAAAAGCAATTAATACAGCACTAATAGAATCCATTACTGTTTTAATCATCCCCACAGCTGATGCAACACTATCAACATAGTTAACTTGTAGTGCTTCATCT
>Ga0209075_1004196_pt1 | contig 11651 bp, 10 predicted proteins | sample Stecom2011_FD_187523 | JGI IMG/M metagenome (GOLD analysis project Ga0209075, IMG submission 187523) | Agricultural soil microbial communities from Utah to study Nitrogen management - Steer compost 2011 (SPAdes) (version 2) | ecosystem: Environmental > Terrestrial > Soil > Agricultural land...
CCGTTTCCACGCCTACCAGCCTGGGCAAACGCTGTGTACCACCGGCTCCGGGCAAGATCCCCAGATTAACTTCCGGCAGGCCCACAGCCGCGGTTTTCAGTGCGCAGCGGTAGTGGCAGCTGAGCGCCAGCTCAAAGCCGCCACCCAGCGCTGTTCCATGCAATGCCGCAATCACCGGCTTTGCGGAAGACTCGACAGCTTCGTTCATTTCCGGAAAAGAGGGAGCCATCGGTGGCTTGCCAAATTCCTTGATATCCGCCCCTGCCGCAAAGGTGCGGCCTTCGCAGATCAGGACAATCGCCTTTGAGTCATCTGTCTGAGCTTCCGCAATTGCTTCCACCAAGCCTTGACGCACCATTTGTGACAGTGCATTCACCGGCGGGTTATTGATGGCAATAACGCCCAGGTCACCAACCAACTCATAAGTAACCAACATACCGATTTCCCCCTTCTGAAAAAAAAGAGTCGAACCTGCCCTCTATGAGACAGGGTTCGACTCTGCATAACCGAACAGCACTGCCTAGATTACGCCTTTATCGCGCAGCGCCTTGATATCACCTACAGACTTTCCAAGCACCCGGCTCAAGACAGAATCCGTGTCTTCCCCTAGCAGCGGAGGCGCCTTCTTGTAGCTCTGCTGTGTTTTGGAGAATTTGATTGGGTTCGCAATACCCGGTACCGGCCCAATAGCTGGATGCTCGAGCTCCAGCTTCATGTTGCGCGCCTGTACCTGCGGGTCGTCAAACACCTCCGCGATATTCTGGATCGGGCCACAGGGCACACCAACAGCAACAAGCTTTTCCATCCAGTCACGACTGGTTCCGGTCCGGGTCCGCTCACAGATCTTGCCCACCAACTCTTGCCGATGCGCAACTCGCTGCGGGTTGTTCTCAAAGCGCGGATCTACTGGAATCTCCGGGCAGCCAAGAACTTCACACAAACGCCTGAACTGAGCATCGTTACCCACGGCGATCACTACCTGCCCATCACTGGTCGGGAACGGCTGGTAAGGTGTGAGGTTCGGGTGATACTCGCCGGTTCGGGTCGGAACATCACCGCTACAGAAGTAGTTAAGTGCCTGGTTTGCCAGCCAGCTGACCTGCACGTCGAGCAGAGCCATATCGATGTACTGGCCCTCACCCGTCTTCGAGCGGTGATGCAGTGCCGACAGGATGGCAATCGTTGCATTCATTCCAGTGGTAAGGTCAGCTACCGCCATGCCAACTCGCTGAGGGCCGGCGCCCGGATTGCCATCCGCAACGCCGGTGATACTCATCAACCCGGCCTGCGCCTGTATCAGGTAGTCATAGCCGGGGTAACTGGCCATTGGGCCGGTCTGACCGAAACCGGTGATTGAGCAATAGATCAAGCCCGGGTTCACCTTTGACAGGTCGTCATAGCCCAGACCTTTCTTGTCCAGACCGCCGGTTTTGTAGTTCTCAACCAGAATATCGCAGTCTGCCGCAAGTTCGCGGACCAACTGCTGCCCCTCATCACTACCGAGGTCAATAGTGACCGAGTGCTTGCCCCGATTTGCCGACAGATAATAGGCCGACTGGGATGTTGGCTTACCATCTTTGTCTTTCAACCACGGTGGGCCCCACTGGCGGGTGTCATCGCCAAGCCCGGGGCGCTCAACCTTGATAACTTCAGCACCCAGATCTGCCATAATCTGGGTACTCCAGGGCCCCGCCATCACACGGGACAAATCCAGTACACGAATGCCTGATAATGGACCTGACATTTCACTCTCCCCGATAGATCAAGCGTTAAGTGCGTCGCGGATCAGGTGCTTGGCAATGACCAACTGCTGGATCTGTGAGGTCCCCTCGTACAAACGGAACAGACGAACGTCACGATAGAATCGCTCTACACAGTACTCACCGATGTAACCTGCACCACCATGAACCTGAACGGCACGGTCAGCAACACGACCGACCATCTCAGTGCAGAACAACTTGCAGCATGACGCATTCATAGACACTGGTTCACCCGCGTCATAGGATCTTGCCGCTTCTTCCACCATGCACTTGCCGGCGTAGTATTCCATCTGGCTGTCCGCGAGCATGGCCTGAACCAGCTGGAAGTTGGAAATTTCGGTTCCGAACTGCTTGCGTTGGGTTGAATAGTTAACGCTTTCCTCAATCAGTCGCTTTGCCGTGCCCACGCTCAGTGCACTGATATGCAGTCGGCCCCGGTCCAGTACCTTCATGGCTGTCTTGAACCCCTGTCCTTCTTTTCCGCCAATCAAGGCAGACGCAGGTACACGAACGTTCTCGAAAATCACGTCACAGGTATGGGCACCCTTCTGGCCCATTTTCTTATCCGGCTTGCCCAAAGTAATGCCGGGCAAGTCAGCGTCTACCAAAAATGCAGACACACCCCGGCCACCTTCTTCTTTGGTTCCGGTACGAGCCATCAGCGTAAAGACACCCGCACGCGGCGCGTTGGTGATGTAACGCTTGGTGCCATTGATAACGTATTCGTCACCTTCCCGACGCGCCATCGTAGTAACCGAACCGGCATCGGAACCTGCATCCGGCTCCGTCAGTGCAAAAGAACCAACCAGCTCACCGCTCGCCATCTTCGGGAGGTAGTGAGCCTTCTGCTCCGGAGTTCCGTCAATAACAATCCCTTGGGATCCGATGCCTACGTTGGTACCAAACATCGAACGGAAAACCGGCGATGTATACCCCATCTCCTGAATTACCGCGACCTCCTCAGCCATGGTCAGCCCCAGACCGCCAAACTCCTCCGGAATAGAAAGGCCGAACAATCCCATCTCTTTCATTTCGTCGATAACGTCTTCTGGAATCCGGTCCTCCTCAGCAACCTGCATTTCCAGAGGAACCAAGCGCTCACGGACATACCGCCTGACGCTTTCCACGAACTGGTTCAAGGTGTCTTTATCTAGTGCCATCGGGGCCTCCAAAACTGTTGTATGGGTAAGTAAACGATAGTCCGAAAGCTTCAAAATGTTCGATATTCGGACGCATGGTTCGATATTCGTCTGGATAGTACTAAATGTCACACATTTGTGAGCATCGATCAATACCTTCTTAGACGATAAGCCAACCCCCGGAACCCGAGCAACGCACCCCAAAAACTAGCCACCAGAGTGCACAGTTTTGTCAATCAGGATAGCCAAATCCGCCATTGGTAGCGGGGCGCGAAGGCAATATTCTGGCTCAGCAAGCACAAAATCAGCGCCAGAACTTCAGACAAAAATAACAATGAGAGAAATCAGCATGACAAAAGAAAGGCCACAAAAACTAATCAGATTCGCCACATCCGTTGTGCTGATGCTCGCTTTGGCAGCCGGTTTTCAGACAGCGCAGGCCGATACGCGCACACTTAACTTTGCCACTCCACGCCCGCCAACGGAGCGCCCGACCAACGATGTTCTGAGATGGTGGGTTGATGAAGTAAACGCCCGGACGGGCGGAACCATCGAGATCAGAGTGCACTGGCTGCAGAGCCTCGTCGCGTTCAGGGATGCAGCCCGAGGTATCCAGTCGGGCGTAGCCGATATCGGCGATGTAACGCCGGAATATACCGCCGCCAGAAACCCTTTGTGGGCAATCACCCAGACTGAAACCGGATCAGGCGACAACTACATTGCCACTGAAGCCTGGCGCCGCGCCACCAAAGGCTTTACCCCTCTGGAAGAAGAGAGCGCCAGAATCGGCCTGCGGCCTATCGGTTACTACTCCAGCGGCGTGAGAGTAAACATCAGCACCACACGCCCCTACCTGACTCCGGATGACTTCAAAGGTGACAAAGTCCGCATGACACCACGAGCCATCTCTGCCCGAACGAACAGCAAATGGAATGTAACGCCGGTCAACATCACCTTTACGGACATCTATTCCGCCCTGGAGCGAGGAACTATCGATGGCGCACAAAGCTATCTGTATGTCATTGCACCATACAAACACAACGAAGTGGCCAAGTACGTGGTCAATACCACGATCGGCCAGTCGCTGATTCCGGTCATGATGAATGCACGCGTATGGGAAAGCCTGACAGACAAAGAGCGTGAGGTCTTTCTGGAATTGGAGCCGCTGTTCAGCGAAAAAATGACAAAGGCCGGGCTGGAAGAAGCCGAACAGAGCATCCAGCTGCTACAGAATCACCCAAGGTATCCGGTTGAATACTACACCCTGAATGAAAGCCAGCGTGACGCCTGGGAGCGAGACATGGCGCCCGCAATCCAAGAGTACATTGATGACATTGCCAAGCGTAATCCGGCTGCGCACGAATTGCATGATCGCCTGATGACACACCTTGCCGAGGTTGAGCGAGAAGTGCAGGAACACGGCTATCCGTGGCAGAGAAAACAGTCACTTGAAGCCAGCGAATAAATACCTGAACGACAAACACCAAGGAGTAATTATGTCTTTACCTCAGAAACCTGTACACGTAGCAGGCATCGGGATGATCCCATTTACGAAGCCCGGAGCCAGTGAACCCTACCACGTGATGGGTGCGCGCGCCGCAAAACTCGCACTCGAGGACGCAGGTGTTGATTACAGTTTGGTGCAACAAGCTTTTGTTGGTTACGTTTACGGTGATTCGACATCTGGCCAGGCCGCCATTTATGGTGTCGGTCTGACTGGAATTCCCGTTATTAACGTCAACAACAACTGCTCTACTGGCTCTACCGCACTATTCCTCGCCCGCCAGGCGGTGGCCAGCGGTATGATCGATTGTGCAATTGCGCTTGGTTTTGAGCAAATGACACCAGGAGCACTGAAAGGTGCCTACACGGATCGTCCATCGCCAATGGAGCGTTTTGCGCAGGCTATGGACGCTCACCAGGGCACTGATCCGAATGCGCCAAGGGCCGCCCAATTCTTTGGTGGAGCTGGCGCCGATTACATCAAAAAGTACGGCATCAGCCCAGACACACTCGGCAGAATTTCCGTCAAGGCCCGCCAGCACGCTGCTCGTAATCCACTGGCGGTATTCCGTCAGGAGCTGACGCTTGAAGAGATCATGTCATCACCCACTGTTTATGGACCACTGACACGTTATCAGTGCTGCCCGCCAACCTGTGGAGCCGCCGCCGCAATTGTTTGCTCTCCGGAATTCGCCAGAAAGCATAACCTTAACACTGATGTGATCATTGCTGCCCAGGCAATGACGACTGACACAGCCAGCACATTTAACAGCGACGACATGTGCAAAGTCGTGGGTTACGACATGACTGTATCTGCAGCAGAACAGGTATACGAGGCTGCCGGTGTCGGCCCGGAAGACATTCAGGTGGTAGAACTCCACGACTGTTTCACAGCAAACGAGCTGATCACCTATGAAGGGCTGGGGCTAACTCCGGAAGGCACTGCGGAGAAGTTCATTCTTGATGGTGACAACACCTACGGTGGCCGGGTTGTAACCAATCCGTCTGGCGGCCTTCTTTCCAAGGGCCACCCTCTCGGCGCAACAGGCCTTGCCCAGTGCTACGAACTTGTTTCGCAGTTGCGCGGAAACGCTGACAAACGACAGGTTGAGGGTGCGCGCTTTGGCCTGCAGCACAACCTGGGGCTGGGCGGCGCCTGTGTTGTCACGCTCTATCAGAAAGCCTGAGGTCTGTATCATGATTGACCGCAAGTTCATCGGCCACAAAATGCCAACGTTTTCGGTTGCTGTTGAAAAGGGACAGCTGTGCTTTTTTGCGAAAGCTACCGGGCAAGCTGACCCAGTTTACACTGATGAATCAGCAGCAAAGGCAGCTGGCCACAAGGGCCTTCCGGTACCACCAACCTTCTTTTTCTGTCTGGAGTCCGCATCTCCTGACAAAGATGCATTTAGAGACTTGCTCGGCCTTGATTACCGCAAGCTGCTCCACGGAGAGCAGAGTTTCACCTATCACGAGATGGCTTACGCAGGCGATGTACTGTCCTTTGAGCAAAGCGTCGAAGACATCTACGACAAAAAGAACGGACTCCTTGAGTTTGTGGTTCGTAAAACCACCGTTACCAACCAGCTGGGTACTCACATTGCCGATCTGCACAGCGTGACTGTATCCCGCAACGGTTAAGGAAACAGAGATGACAGAGAATCTTCAACGTTTTGATGACATTCAGGTCGGTGATCAGATTGCCAGCTTGGAGCTGCCCCCGATCTCCAGACATACCCTCGCGCTTTATTGTGGAGCCTCGGGCGATCACAACCCGATCCACGTGGATTCGGATTTTGCCAAGAGTGCAGGTATGCCAGATGTGTTTGCCCACGGCATGTTGTCGATGGCCTGGCTCGGCCGGTTACTAACTAACTGGATACCACAGGAAGCTATTCGCAGCTTTGGCGTCCGTTTCGTGTCCATTACCCAGATACACGATCAGATCACCTGCAAGGCGGAAGTCACTGAAAAATTCACGGTCGGAAATGAGAACAGAGTCCGCCTGGCCCTGAGCACTTGCGATCAGCAGGGACAAATCAAACTCTCGGGCGATGCTGTAATTGCACTGCAGTGATACTCAACTAGTTCAGGAGACACTATAAATGACACAGAAACTTACCGGAAAAGTTGCACTGATCACCGGTTCAGGCCGGGGCATTGGTCGCGAGATTGCCCTGAAGCTCGCCAGCGAGGGTGCTCGCGTGGTGGTCAACGACCTTGACCACGAACCCGCTCAACAGACCGTTGAAGAAATTCGAGCCTCTGGCGGCGAGGCTGTTGCCTGCACCGGCAGCGTTACCGAGACAGAGTTTGCTGACCGCTTTGTCAAAACAGCTCTCGATAGCTTTGGCGGCATCGATATTATCGTAAACAACGCTGGCTACACCTGGGACAACGTTGTCCAAAAGATGTCAGATGAACAATGGGAAGCCATTCTGGCAGTCCATTTGACCGCGCCGTTCCGGATTCTCCGGGCTGCATCCGAGTTTATTCGTGAAGCCGCCAAAAAAGAGATCGCGGCCGGCACTCCCGTTCATCGCAAAGTTGTGAACATTTCCTCCACCGCCGGAGTTTACGGCAACGCAGGCCAGATCAACTACGCGGCAGCTAAGGCCGGTGTAAATGGCATGACCAAGGCCATGGCAAAAGAGTGGGGGCGCTACAATGTGAACGTTAACAGCGTCGCTTTCGGCTTGATCATGACGCGTCTCACCGAATCCCCCGCAGATGCAGATGCCAGCATTGACATTGAAGGTAAGAAAATCAAGGTCGGTGTACGCCCTGAAATTCTGCAAATGGCGGAAAAAACGATTCCTCTTGGACGTGGTGGCAAACCGGAAGAAGCTGCCGGTGCAGTTTACATGCTTTGTATTCCGGAATCTGACTATGTCAGTGGCCAGGTACTCGTGTGTGCCGGTGGCAAGCCCTGATTAAAAGCCACACCTGAACAGCTATGACACGGGCACCGCCAAGGTTTTCTGGCGGTGTACATATTTGCCAATCATGTTCACCGAATCTGTCATTGGCCGCTCCTTGTCCTCTGCCTAGACTGGCAATCCGAATATAGAAGCAGCCCGCAATCACGGGCTTGAAGAAATCCAAAACACAAAAACAAACAGGGGTTTTACCATGCAACCAGCAAATAGCCTGCAAATCCGAAAAGCTTTTACTGCACTGGCCTTGTCCCTTGCCCTGGCCACCGGACTTGCCTCAACCAATGCCGCCGCCAGAACGCTTAACTTCTCCACGCCAGCCCCCCCAACAGAACGCCCGACTAATGATGCGCTTCTGTGGTGGGCTGATGAGGTAGAGAAGCGCACAGAGGGCTCCATCAGCATCAAGATCCATTGGCTGCAGAGCCTCGTCAAGTACAGAGATGCCGCTCGCGGAGTGAAGTCGGGCATTGCTGACATCGCCCCGATAACTCCTGAATACACTATGGCGCAGAACCCGCTGCTGGCGCTTTCATCTACCGAAACTGGCCCTGGGGACAACTACGTTGCAACAGAAGCCTGGCGTCGCGCCAGCGAAAACTTCGAGCCCCTGATGGAAGAGTACCGACGCATGGGCGCAAGACCCATCGGTTTCTATTCCAGTGGTGCAAGGGTGAACATGAGCAGCACCCGTCCCTACCTGACTCCAGCAGACTTTAACGGCGACAAGGTTCGCTTGACACCAAGATCGGTAACGGCTGCCAACATCAACAAATGGAACGTAACCCCGGTCAACATTACCTTTGCCGATTTCTACTCCGCCATGGAGCGCGGGACCATAGACGGAGCGCAGTCTTACCTTTACCTGATGGCCCCTTACAAACACAACGAGGTGTCTGACTACGTCGTGGAAACCGACCTTGGCCAGTCTCTCGTTGTCGTACTGATGAACGAGAGGGTCTGGAACAGCCTTTCAGATAAAGAGCGGAAGGTCTTTGAGGACCTGCTTCCGGAGTACATTGAGAGGATGACTCAGGCTGGCCTTGAAGAAGCTGCGATGGCCAAAGACCTGCTGATCAACCACCCGACCTATGCCGTTGAGTACTTTGAACTGACTGACGAACAGAAGCAGCTCTGGGAGAAAGATCTGGCACCAGCAACCGATCAGTATGTTGCTGAGCGCGCTAAACAAAACCCGGCAGCTACCGAGCTGCACAAGCGGTTCTTCGACGCACTGTACGAGGTACAGAAAGAAGTTAACGAACAGGGTTATCCGTGGGAGCGGAACTGAGTCGATGCACCCAGACCACTCAGGCCGGGAAGTGCCTGCGTGGTCTCACTGGCCTATATACGCTGGACTGGAGAACAAACCCATGAGCAGGCTAAGCGAGTCCGTTCCACAGTTTTTTGACGCCATAGACAAACAGATTGTCCGTCTGGGTCAGTTGATGCTGGCCGCCATGGTGTTGGTGACCTTCTTATCTGTCGTTGGCCGGACCTTCTTTTCGTCCGCCGTACCGGATGACCTCCTGATTTCTGAAATGCTGATGGTTGCGGTTGTATTCATGCCAATGGCCTACGTGCAATCCCTTGGCGGCCACTTGGAAGTGACTGTCCTGACAGATCATTTGCCCGAGAGCCTCCAGGCTATGCTGCAGACAATTGGACTGATCCTCGGTGTGATTTTCTTTGGGCTGATGGCTTGGTTAAGCGCGACTATGGCCTGGGAATCCTGGGAGTATCAGGAAATCGCTTACGCCAGTGCCCTCGGGATCCCGGAATGGCCTGTCAAAGCAATTATTCCACTGGGGCTGAGCTGGTGGTGCGTCAGAATGCTGCTTCAACTAATCCTGCCTTCAACCCGCCACCGTCAGGCGTCCGATTTAAACCAGGCCGTGGAAGAAAGCGACAAGTACTGAAATTCTCCGGCCGCAGGCAATAAATACAACAGGCGTTCGAACAATGGATCCAATTAGTATCGGTATCTGGGCGACCATTGGTATGGTCACCATGCTTCTTTTGCGAATCCCCATCGCGGTTGTACTAGTGGCGACTGGCTACACCGGTCTGGTGCTGGTTATGGCAACCCGGGGCGGGGACTTTGACCTGGCGCAAGGCGTCCTGACCGCAAACAGCTTTCTGGGCGAGCTGCCTTATTCATCAACGGCAGAATATACATTTACCACCATCCCCATGTTCCTGCTGATGGGGTACATCGCCACAGAGGCGGGCTTTACCCGAGATATCTACACAACTGCACGGATGTGGTTAAGCCGGGTTCCCGGCGGACTGGCAGTTGCCTCCTCGGTAGGCTGCGCGCTGTTTGCTGCCATCAGCGGCAGCAGCCTGGCGACCACTGCGGCCATGGGTAAAATGGCCGTACCTGAAATGATCAGCAGGGGCTACAGCAAAAGCCTTGCGACTGGCGTAGTGGCGGCCTCCGGCACTCTGGGATCACTCATCCCTCCCAGTATTCTTATGATTCTCTATGCTATTTTTACCGACCAGTCGATTGCCAAGATGTTTGTGGCGGGCGTACTACCCGGGCTACTTTCACTGTTCATCTATGTAGCCATGGTCATGATTCGGGCCAAGATCAACCCTGAGCTTGCGCCGCCATCGCCAAAAGTGAGCTGGCAGGAAAAATTCGGTTCTCTCAAGCACACCTGGTCCATGCTTCTGCTGATTGCTGTGATCGTTTCCGGGCTGTATTCCGGCATGTTCACGCCATCAGAAGCCGGCGCCATCGGTGCAGCCGTCGCCTTTATCATCAGTCTGGTAGGCCGACGGCTCAATCGCAACAAAGTTTCTAACGCTCTGCTGGATACACTCAAAACAACCTCGATGCTCTTTGCCGCGGTAATTGGTGCTTATATGGTCACCTCCTTCACGGCCCTGACAGGCATTGCCGCCGAGTTGACTGGCTGGGCTGGCGGTTTCGATGTGCATCCGTTAGTGGTGATTGCGTCTTTGTCACTACTCTACATTTTCCTTGGAACCTTCATGGGCTCCATAGAGATCATGCTGCTGACCCTACCCATTGTAATCCCGATTATCAACGGGCTGGAATACGACCTGATCTGGTTCGGCATCATCATGATCAAGTATCTCGAAATAGGACTGGTCTCCCCGCCTGTAGGCATTAACTGCTTCATTCTGAGAGCCGTCGTCAACAACACTGTCAGTCTGGGTGACATTTTCAAAGGAGTGTCCTGGTTTATCGTCATGGACATCATAACTATCGCACTGCTGGTTATCTTCCCGGAGATTGTCACGTTCTTGCCGAGTCTGATGTGATGAGGAAATCGGCCAGTCTTGTGTTAACCGGAAAAACCAAGGGGTATCCATGAATCTTAGTCAGTCGCTACACAAAGCAATTCGGGAATGTCCCGACTCAATCGCTGTAATCGATGGTGATCACAAGCAGACCTGGAGGGAATTCGGCTCTAGAATTGCTCGCATGGCGGGTGTCCTGCAGAAACTTGGCATGCAACCCAACGACCGTGTTGCAATGCTCGCTCGCAACGCAGACTACTATGTTGAATACCTGTATTCCGTCATTTGGGGAGGCGGGGTCGTTAATCCCGTGAATGTTCGGTGGAGTGCGCGCGAAATTGCCTACTCACTTGACGATTGTGACAGCAAAATCCTCTTGATCGATGAAACATTCGCCAACCTTTTGCCGGCGATTCAAGAGCATTCCAGGTCTCTGGATACTATTGTGTTTGTAGGAAGTGGCTCGGTTCCTGACGGAGCCATCCATCTTGCGGCACTTCTCAATGAAGCGCACGAAGTACCCGATACGTTCAGGTCCGGTAGCGATCTTGCGGCTATTCTCTACACTGGTGGAACAACCGGCCAACCAAAAGGTGTGATGCTCAGTCACAGCAACTGCTATCTCGGCGCTATCGGGTCATCGCTAGCCGCACCCAGGCCTCCGAGAAAACTTGGACTGCAAGCCGCACCGCTGTTCCATGTTGCGGGCATGCAGTCCGTCTTTGCACTTTCCATGCGTCTGGGCACACACGTTATGTTGCCAGCTTTCGAGCCTGGACAAGTCCTCAAGACCATTGAAAAAGAGCGAGTTGCAGAGATATTCCTGGTGCCCAGCATGCTCAGAATGCTACTTGATCATCCGGAATTCGCCGAACGCGATTTATCGTCGCTTGAGTCCATACGCTATGGCGCCTCACCAATGGATGCCACACTGCTTGAGCGCGCGCTTAGCGATTTTCCTCAGGTCGATTTTTCCCAGGCGTATGGTATGACCGAGCTTGCACCAACCGTGGCCGTACTGCCACCGCGCTGCCATA
>Ga0209075_1004197_pt1 | contig 11651 bp, 10 predicted proteins | sample Stecom2011_FD_187523 | JGI IMG/M metagenome (GOLD analysis project Ga0209075, IMG submission 187523) | Agricultural soil microbial communities from Utah to study Nitrogen management - Steer compost 2011 (SPAdes) (version 2) | ecosystem: Environmental > Terrestrial > Soil > Agricultural land...
CATCCTCTAAATTTTTAACTGTTTCAAGGAGTGGATGTAGCCATTTGTGCAATTCATTGTGGCTTTTTCCGGTCATTGTACAACTTTTTATAAGCTGATTGTTTTGTTCTTTAAGTTGTTCGGCAAGAGTTTTATAATCCGATTGCCCTTCTTCTAGGTAATTATCGACCAATTCTTCACCTTTCATCACATAAGGTTTCATCTCTTCGTTAACCAACCACTTTTCCCCATTATTTAGTTCAATAGCTTCATCACTTTCATGATAATGATGCTCTGTGTGAGTTTCAACTTCTTCAGAAGAAGTTATTTTCTTTTCCGCATTGTTACAGCCCCAAAAGAGTAAAACACTCATACCTAATACAATTGTTTTTTTCATGTGTTTAATTTTATTTGTTTGAATAAATTTTGTTTTTTTTCCCATTCGGTTTTTAGAATCTGATGTATGTTCAAGCCTTTTATCCTAGTCGAAAATGCTTTTGACCAAAAGGATTTTAATAGTTAAACCTTTATTAGTCAAAGGTAACTAAATTTTATAGAATTCAGTTCGTTTTCAGAAGGACATTCATCGTAAAGTGAAAACTAATAATTTAATTGTAATTGGTTTTGTTACAATTAAAAAAATAATATATCTTTGCACCATTATGAATAATACAAGATTTGCAACCATCATACATATCCTGACGCTATTGGCTAAATTTCCTAACCAATGGTTGAGCTCGGATTGGATTGCCGAAAGCATCAATATCAATGCGGTTATTGTTCGCAAAGAACTCTCTGTATTGCATAAACTAGGATGGGTAACAAGTAAAAAAGGTAAAGAAGGAGGTTCGATGCTGAATGTTTCAAGTGGTGAGATTTCGTTGGCCGATATTTATAATGCGGTTAAAAACTCAAATGTTTTGGGGAAGAAGAATAATTGCACTAACGTTAAATGTGAAGTAGGAAAAGAAATCAATAAAGAACTCGGAAAATTATTCGAAGAAACAGATAAAATTTTACTTCATGAGCTTGAAAAGAAATCATTAAAAGCTTTTGTAGAGCAGTTTAATTAAATTTTTTTAGGCCTAATTGTAACAAAAATAATTACAAATTAAAATAAATACATTATGAAAATAGCTATTATCGGAGCCACCGGATTTGTAGGCTCTAAATTGGTTAACGAAGCCATAGACCGAGGGTTGGAGGTTACAGCAATTGCCAGAAATATTGATAAAATCACCCAAGACAAAGTAAGCAAGATTGCCGTTGATGTAAATAATCAGGAAGTGCTTTCTCAAGCCCTAAACGGACATGATGTAGTCATAAGTGCTTTTAATGCAGGATGGGAAAACCCGAATATTTATGATGATTTTATAACCGGTTCAAAAGCGATACAGCAAGCGGTTAAAAAATCTGGAGTCAAGCGAATGATTGTGGTAGGAGGAGCAGGAAGTCTTTATCTAAACGACACTCAACAGTTGGTAGATACTCCCGACTTTCCAGAAAACATCAAACCTGGAGCTACGGCAGCAAGAGATTACCTTAACCTTCTTCAGCAAGAAAAAGAGCTCGATTGGGTATTTTTTAGTCCTGCTATCGAAATGCATCCTGGAGTTACCAGTGGTAGAACAGGGAAATATCGTTTAGGTAAAGATAGCCCGGTTTTTGATGAAAATAAAGTGTCAAAGTTATCTCCAGAAGATGTGGCAGTAGTTTTGTTAGACGAGGTTGACCAGCCTAAATATCATCAAGAACGCTTCACGGCAGCGTATTAAGAAACACAAAGACTTGAATAAAAATTAGTAATAATATTTAACAATAATTAAAATGAAAAAAATAAAAATAGGACAAACCAATGTAGAAGTCGCTCCTTTTAACCTAGGAGGAAACGTTTTTGGATGGACGTTGGATGAGAAAAAATCATTCGAAATATTAGATGCTTTTGTAGAAGCAGGATTTAATTTTATCGATACAGCAGATATGTATTCGTATTGGGTAGATGGAGGAGGCGGAGGACAATCAGAAACTATTATCGGAAAATGGATGAAAGAGCGAGGCAATCGTGAGCAAATGATTATTGCTACAAAAGTAGGAGGACAGACAGGAACAAATCCGATAGATGCTAGTCGCAATCACATTCTAAAAGCTGTTGAAAAATCATTAAAAAGATTGCAAACCGATTATATAGATTTGTATTATTTGCATTACGATGACGATAAAACTCCCGTAGAAGAAACGTTGAGAACTTTTGACGAATTAGTAAAAGCAGGAAAAGTAAGACATATTGCTGCTTCTAATATTTCACCCGAGCGTTTGAAAGAATCATTGGAATTTTCGGATAAAAATAAGTTAGCCAAATACCAGGCTTTGCAACCTTTGTATAATTTGGTAGAGCGCAAAGGCTATGAAACTGATTACGCCCCAATCGTAGCAGAGCATAACCTGACGGTATTTCCCTATTACGCTTTAGCATCAGGGTTTTTGACCGGGAAATACCGTTCAGAAGCTGATTTCAACAAAAGCCCACGTGGACAAGGTGCTGTCAAATACCTCAACGAACAAGGATTGAATATCTTGAAAGCTTTAGACCAAATAGCCGAAAAACATCAAACCGTTCCGGCAAGTGTGGCTTTGGCTTGGCTTGCTGCACAACCCAATATCGGAGGTCCGATTGCCAGTGCAACTTCTGTTGAACAGTTGAAACAAATTCTTTCTAGTGTTTCATTGCATTTGGATAAAACTGATTTAGAATTATTAGATAATGTAAGTAAATAATCAGGACTAATAAAGGATATTATTTTAAACTAAAGATTATGAAAATAGAAATATGGAGCGATGTAATGTGTCCGTTTTGTTATATCGGAAAACGAAATTTTGAAATGGCATTAGCACAATTTACCGACAAAGAAAACATTGAAGTCGAATGGAAAAGTTATCAATTAGACCCATCGCTTTCGGAAACTGCGGAAGAAAGTCAGGAAGACTATTTGATAAAACGCAAAGGAATGAATAGAGAACAAGTTCAGGGAATGTTGACCCATGTTACAGAAATGGCAAAACAAGTGGGCTTGGAATATCATTTGGATAAATCATTGATGGTCAATTCTCAAAAAGCACATCAACTGATACAATTCGCTAAAACTAAAAACTTGGGTGACCAAATCGAAGAGCGTTTGTTTAAAGCTTTTTTTACCGAAGGAAAAAACATAGCCGATATCGAAACTTTGACACAATTAGGAAAAGAAATTGGTTTAGACGAAAACGAATTGCAAGCTGCTTTTACTGATGACCAATATAAATATCAAATGACACAAGATATTCAGGAAGGTCAGCAGATAGGAGTGAAGGGTGTCCCGTTTTTTGTTTTTGACAGAAAATATGGAGTATCGGGAGCACAACCATCAGAAGCATTTTTAGAAACCATCTCTAAATCATTTACAGAATGGAGAAAAAATAATCCTGAAGTGAAACTGGAAATGATACAAGGTCAAAGCTGCGACATCGATGGGAATTGTGATTAATTCTTTAATTACCTCATAATAAGGCAACAAAAGTCAGTTTTGTATAAATTGATTTTTTTTGTTCTTTTGTTTGTACGGCTTTAGCCCACAGGGTTTTATTTATTTAGTTTACTTTTTCTGAATCCGTAAGCAAAATAAATTACCAATCCTACTCCTAACCAGATTAAGAAAAACATCCAATTTTTAAGTCCTAATTCTGCCATCATATAAAAACAACACAACATTCCGGCAAGTGGAATGAAAGTCATTTTACGCACAATCGACAAAACGGTCATTCCCACAAAAATTAGAATAAAAATCCACATTGGGATTTTATGTTTGAATAATTCCCATCCTGTTTCGTAAACTCCTGCATGGTTTGGTTGAGGTGTATTGGCAAAGAAATCAATAGTTTCGGTTTTGAAAAAATACCATAAAACCAAGCAAACCAAGATGAATACAACAGGCATCACATAAGCCGAATTGATGTACGGAACTTTAAATTTTCCTCTCGGACCGTTTTTGTTACTTTCAAGCTTTAGCACTCCTGCACATACAAGCACAAAGGCAAACAGCGTACCGATACTGCAAGCATCAACCACCATTTCTAAATCGGTAAACAAAATGGGAATAGCAACCACCAATCCGGTAACGATAGTGGCATACGAAGGAGTTTTGAACTTTGGATGGATGGTCGAAAACTTTTTAGGTAATAATCCATCACGACTCATGGTCATCCAAATTCTGGGTTGTCCTAATTGAAATACAATAAATACACTTGCCATTGCCACTACTGCACTGATGGCAATTACGCCTGAAAGCCATTGCAAATCCTCTACTTTGGTGAATACGTAAGCCAGCGGATCTCCAACATTTAGTTCTGAATAATGTACCATCCCTGTGATGACTAAAGCAATAGCGACATACAAAATTGTACAGATGATAATAGCTGCGAATATTCCTCTGGGTAAATCCCTTTGAGGGTTTTTACACTCTTCTGCTGTGGTCGAAATAGCATCAAATCCGATATAAGCAAAGAACACCGAACTGATTCCGGCCAAAACTCCACTTACTCCGTTGGGTGCAAAAGGGCTCCAGTTTTCGGTATTTATATAAAAAGCTCCTACTATAATTATCAGCAAAACCACAGCCACTTTTAGTATAACCATGATGTTACTTGCTTTGCGACTTTCGTTGATTCCTCTATATACCAAAGCAGTAATCAGAAAAGTAATCAAAAGAGCAAATACATCGACTACTAATGGAAATCCGATATTTGGAGCATTAGCGTAAGCTAAATATTTAGGAACCTCTTGTGCAAAATTAGATGTGGCACTAAGGGTTTCTAGGGTTGTTCCTTTAGTTAATTCGTTTTGGATAATTCCGTAACCTTCTCTGGCCGTAAAAAAGTCCATGGTCATCCATTCCGGGACGTGTATTCCGGGAATTCCGTTGAGTAGATTCGTAAAATAATCACTCCACGAAATGGCAACTACTATATTTCCGATGGCATATTCCATAATCAATGCCCAACCAATTACCCAAGCAAACAGCTCCCCAAAAGCTACATAGCTATAGGTATAAGCACTTCCGGATACAGGAACCAACGAAGCAAATTCCGCATAAGCAAAAGCCGTAAAAGCACAGGCAAGAGCCGTAAAAATAAACAAGAAAACCACAGCAGGACCTCCTTCGTAACTCGCTCTACCTATGGTAGAAAATATTCCTGCACCAATGATGGCAGCAATTCCGAAAGCAGTTAAATCTCTAACTCCCAGTTTTTTTGCTAAAGTATGTTGTTCTGCACTTGCCAGTATATCGGCTACTGATTTTTTACGGAAGAGGTTTGAGAAGGACATGTATTACAAAAATTGAATTTGTAAATATATAACAATCTAAGAAAACAGAGAATAGAAAAACAGAGAATAGCTCCGGTATTTTTTTTCAAATGACTATCCAACTACCTGGTAAGTTCCCTAAAAATAGCTTCCAAGTTTTTGTTTTTTGGATTGAGTTGTAAGATTTTAATTCCGTTATCGTGAGCAAAATCAAATATTGCCGGACGCATATCTTTTTGCGTATCAAAAGTGAGTTCCCAAATAAAATCAAAGGTGTTCACACACGAAATTAGATTTGGAATATGTTGTAAAAACTGTTCCTCTATTCGGGTGTCAAACTCCACTTCGATGATTTGCTGCGAACTGTCTTTAAGTTCAGAAAGTGTTTTATCAGCAACAATATTTCCTTTATTGATGATGATAACTCTATCACAGATAGCTTCTACTTCTTGCATGATGTGAGTAGACAGAAATACGGTTTTATCTTTCCCGATGTTTTTAATAAGTTGTCTGATTTCTACCAATTGGTTCGGGTCTAATCCTGTGGTTGGCTCGTCCAGAATCAAAACTTCCGGATTGTGGAGTAAGGCGTTGGCAAGCCCTACTCTTTGTCGGTATCCTTTCGAGAGTTGTCCGATTTTCTTGTGAGCTTCCGAGCTAAGTCCTGTAAGTTCAATGACTTCTTCGATACGGGATGTGTTGATGCCAAAAACAGAAGCGTTAAATCGCAAGTATTCTCTTACGAACAAATCCAAATACAACGGATTGTGCTCTGGTAAATACCCTGTTATGTGTTGCACCTTAAGCGGCTCTAGGCTGATGTCGTTTCCACCTACCGAAGCATTTCCGGAATCACTACTGATATACGTGGTCAGGATTTTCATAAGCGTAGACTTTCCTGCACCGTTTGGACCCAAAAAGCCTACTATTTCTCCCTTTTTTACTGTAAAGGAAATATTGTTTAGGGCTGTTTGATTTTCGTACTTTTTTGTAATTCCTTTTACTTCGATTGACATAGCTTTAGGTTGTTTTTTTATTGATAAACGAAATTATGGTAAATATCGTATAAAAAACTATTTTCTCGAATAATTAGGTGCTTCTTTGGTGATGGTTACGTTATGCGGATGACTTTCGTGAATTCCACTCGAAGTAATCTTTACAAAACGTCCGGTTTCTTGAAGTGTTTCGATGTTTTTAGCGCCACAATAGCCCATACCTGCACGAAGTCCTCCGATAAATTGTTGCATACTTTCGTTCAGTTCTCCTTTGTAAGGCACTCTTCCTACGATTCCTTCCGGAACTAATTTTTTGATATCGTCTTCTACATCCTGAAAATAACGGTCTTTAGAACCGTCTTTCATCGCTTCGACAGACCCCATTCCTCGATATGATTTGTATTTTCTTCCTTCAAAAATAATAGTTTCTCCCGGAGATTCTTTGGTTCCAGCCAATAGTGAGCCCAACATAACGCTTGAAGCTCCTGCTGCAATAGCTTTCGGAATATCTCCTGTGTAGCGCACACCTCCATCAGCAATTACAGGAACTCCGCTGTCTTTGATAGCTGCTGCAACTTCCAGAACAGCCGAAAATTGAGGGTATCCAACTCCAGCAACTACACGGGTTGTACAGATAGAACCCGGTCCGATACCAACTTTTACGGCATCTGCACCATTCTCAACTAGGTATTTAGCTGCTTCGGGAGTAGCGATATTTCCGACGATTACATCAATTTGCGGGAATTTAGTTTTAACCTGTTTCAATACTTCCACCACACCTTTTGTATGTCCGTGAGCGGTATCAATAATTACTGCATCAACACCTGCGTTTACTAGTGCTTCGGTACGTTGAAGTACATCAGGAGTAACCCCAACTGCAGCTGCAACACGAAGTCGTCCGTATTTATCTTTGTTGGCATTTGGTTTTTGAAACAGTTTGGTAATATCCCTGAAAGTAATCAATCCGACCAATTGATTTTTCTCATTAACCACAGGTAATTTCTCTATTTTATTTTCCTGAAGAATTCCTTCTGCAATTTCTAAGGTAGTGCCTTCTTTAGCAGTTACCAAATTCTCGGAAGTCATTACTTCTGTCAGTACTCTGGCATTTTCTTTTTCGAAACGTAAATCACGATTGGTGACAATACCTTTGAGAATTTTGTTTTCATCAACGATGGGAATTCCCCCAATACCGTACTCTCTCATTGCGTTTTTGGCATCTCCAACAGTAGAAGTTAGCGAAAGCGTAACCGGATCGATAATCATTCCCGATTCCGAACGCTTTACTTTGCGCACTTCAAAAGCCTGCGCTTCGATTGTCATGTTTTTGTGCAATACTCCAATACCTCCTTCGCGAGCAATAGCAATAGCCATAGCGCTTTCGGTTACCGTATCCATCGCAGCAGATACGATAGGAACATTTAGAGTAATATTACGCGAAAATTTTGATTGAATACTTACCTCTCTGGGTAAAACTTCTGAATAGTTTGGAACCAGAAGAACGTCATCATAAGTAAGTCCTTCTCCTATGATTTTGGTGTTGTGTGTTGTCATTTGCAATTTGTAGTTGAATTGCACGCAAATTTACAGTATTTTTTTGAAAAAACAGTAAATAAGAATATTTTTTAGTAAATAGAGATTAGGTAGAAATTTATATTTGCAATATATTTGACCTACTTAACAAAATTACACTAAATCATGAGTTATTATAAGGTAGAAAGTTTAGAACAGTACTTCAAAATGTACAACAAATCGGTTCGGGAACCAAGAAAGTTTTGGGAGCGTATAGCTGACGAAAACTTCACTTGGTATCAGCGATGGGACAAGGTTTTGGAATATGATATGGATAAGGCAGAAATTCAATGGTTTCAAAATGCAAAACTGAATATTACCAAAAACTGTATTGACAGACACCTCAATAAACGAGGAAATAAAACCGCTATTATTTTTGAACCGAACGACCCGAAAGAAGAAGCACAGCACATTACTTATAACGAACTTTACGAAAGAGTCTGTAGAATGGCAAACGTTCTGATAGAGCAAGGAGTTAAGAAAGGAGACAGGGTTTGTATTTACCTTCCGATGATTCCCGAACTAGCCGTTTCTATTTTGGCTTGTGCAAGGATTGGAGCGGTACATTCGGTTGTTTTTGCAGGATTCTCTGCATCGGCACTAAGTTCGAGAATTATAGATTCTGGAGCAAAAGTCTTGATTACTTCGGATGGTTCGTACAGGGGAAATAAAACTATTGATTTGAAAGGTATCGTAGATGATGCCTTAGACATTGCTACTGATGTAGAAACCGTTTTGGTGGCTAAGAGAATTCACACCGAAATCTCGATGAAAGAAGGAAGGGATCAATGGTTGCAACCTTTATTAGATGGAGCTTCTACCAATAATGTAGCGACAATCATGGATTCCGAAGACCCTTTGTTTATTCTTTATACTTCGGGTTCGACCGGAAAACCAAAGGGAATGGTACACACCACAGGCGGATATATGGTTTATACCGCTTATACGTTTAAGAATGTTTTTCGTTACGAAGAAAATGACGTTTTTTGGTGTACAGCTGATATTGGTTGGATTACAGGACATTCCTACATTGTGTATGGACCGCTTCTGAACGGAGGAACAACCGTTCTTTTTGAGGGAATTCCGAATTATCCTGACTTTGGACGTTTTTGGGAAGCTATCGAAAAACATAAAGTTACTCAATTTTATACCGCTCCTACAGCTATTCGTTCTTTGTCAAAAGAAAGTACCGATTGGGTGACCAAACACGACTTATCATCGCTTAAAGTGTTAGGTTCGGTAGGAGAGCCCATCAACGAAGAGGCTTGGCACTGGTACAATAATCACGTAGGGAATAAGCGTTGTCCGATTACCGATACATGGTGGCAAACCGAAACTGGAGGAATTATGATTGCTCCGCTTCCGTTTGTAACTCCTACAAAACCCACTTACGCGACACTTCCGCTTCCGGGAGTACAAGCGGTTTTAATGGATGATAAACGAAACGAAATCGAAGACAATCAAGTGACGGGAAGTCTTTGTATTAAGTTTCCGTGGCCGGGAATTGCCCGAACCATCTGGGGCGACCACCAAAGATATATTGATACCTACTTTTCTGCTTTTCCGGGTAAATACTTTACAGGAGACGGAGCGTTGCGAGATGAGGTTGGTTATTACAGAATTACCGGTAGGGTAGATGATGTGGTGATTGTATCCGGGCATAACCTCGGGACGGCTCCTATCGAAGATGCCATTAACGAACATCCGGCTGTGGCAGAATCGGCTATTGTAGGTTATCCGCATGACATCAAAGGAAGTGCTCTTTACGGATTCATTACCCTTAAACAAACCGGAAAAACAAGAGATCAAACCAACTTGCGCAACGAGATTAACCAACACATTTCGACACATATCGGACCGATCGCGAAGCTGGACAAAATTCAGTTTGTAGCAGGACTTCCGAAAACCCGCTCCGGAAAAATCATGCGTAGAATCCTACGTAAAATAGCAGAAGGAGATTTTTCTAACTTCGGAGACACTTCGACACTTCTGAATCCTGAAAGCATTGACCTAATCAAAGATGCAAGGATTGAGTAAAGGCCTTGTGAAAAATGTATTCTTGTATATTGTATTTCCGATAGGGAGGAAATACAATATACAGCATACCATATACAGCAATAAAAAATGTTTTCGATAATTATAAGTCTTATTTGTAGTGTAAGCGTAGGTGTTTTGCTTAAAATAGCCAAAAGATATGAGGTTACTTTTATGCAGATTATCGGGTGGAATTATGTGGTTGCCTTACTTCTCGCTTGGTTTTTGTTTACTCCTGATTTACAAAACCTGACTGTTAACCGTACGCTTTCAGCCATTTTTTCAAGCCTTTGGGTATTGTTGCCTTTGGTGTTTTTGATTCAGGCGTGGTCGTTGCACAAAGTGGGAATCGTAAAAACAGACATAGCACAACGATTGTCGCTTTTTATTCCGATTCTGGCATCGTATTTTTTGTTTAACGAAACCTTTACCACCTACAAAATCATCGGGCTTATCCTTGCTTTTGTAGCTATCTTTTTTACGTTAGACCGAGCCGAAAACAATTCGACTGATAGCAAGAAATGGCAATATCCTTTATTGGTTCTATTGGGATTTGGAGTGATTGATGTGTTGTTCAAAAAGATAGTCTCGGTTTCGGATATTCCGTTTACGACCTCGTTGTTTGTGGTGTTTTGTGGAGCGTTTGTACTGGCTTGGCTTTTTAATTTATATCAGATTTTCACGAAAAAACAACAATTCTCTATTCGTAACCTTTATTGGGGAATAGTTCTTGGACTACTCAACTTCGGGAATATCTATTTTTACTTGCGAGCCCATAAAGAATTACCTGAAAATCCATCCACCGTTTTCGCAACGATGAATCTTGGGGTAATTATACTCGGAAGTTTGATTGGAGTGCTTGCTTTTAAAGAAAAACTCAACAAAAAGAATTACTTCGGAATTACTTTAGCACTGATTGCAGTAGTACTGATTGTGCTTTCACAAATTCAAGGGAAGTGATGCTACCTAACGCGGACTTTTAAGACTTTTATACTCTCGGATTAACTCTTTAAGTTGTCGGTTGGAAGAAACGTCGATTTGTTTATCCGATAGGAAATGTTTGAATTTGAAATGGCTTTTATAATTTTTAGAGACTATTTCTTGGTCAATTACAAAGAGTTCGTTCCTTAAATGTTGTTTTTCATCTTCAAGATTTTTCAAACTTTCAAATTTATCTTTTAAGTCTCTACGAAAAGTAGTTGTGTTAAAAGGAATAGAATTTAGAAGTTGCATTTGTTTCTTAGACTTTAGATCTAAACTAGCAATAATCTTAAGGGCAATTTCTTCGACCTCTTTTTTAAGTAAAGTGTCCAAGTTTTTAGGGAGAAAGGATTCTATTTTAGATTTTTTATTTGTCATATTTTCGGATTATGTTTTTTTAAGCTAGCTCACATCGTCAGCCTTGAAGAAGTTTCTTTTTTTTCACATCAAATATAAAAAATAGTTACAGATAAGCAAATACATAACTAAAAAACTAACCTCCTTACAATCGCTTATAAAGAGGTTAGTTTTTTATGTTTTTAAAAATTATTTGGAAAAATTGAGGGTTGTGCAACGGTTACCGATGTTAGTGGCAGTTATTGTTTACTTTGGAAGATATAGTTTAATTTTTGTTTTTCCATCAAGAATTAAGTCATCAATATGTCCCATTTCAGTACGTTTCGAATTTATGAAATGAATATGAATGTAGGTGTCGTGATGTGTAAAAACGGTTTGATGTTCTGTTGAAAAGA
>Ga0209075_1004198_pt1 | contig 11651 bp, 7 predicted proteins | sample Stecom2011_FD_187523 | JGI IMG/M metagenome (GOLD analysis project Ga0209075, IMG submission 187523) | Agricultural soil microbial communities from Utah to study Nitrogen management - Steer compost 2011 (SPAdes) (version 2) | ecosystem: Environmental > Terrestrial > Soil > Agricultural land...
CAACAATCAATAATCACAAAGACTCCTCTTCTTTAAACGAGCCAATAGTCGATACTTTATATGAACATCGGCTAAATCAACAATTCAACTCTATTAATTCCTTCATAGACAAGCATTATGATGGTAAAGTTTGTATAGATAATACTATCGCTGGTAAAAAAACACCTGGAAAAGTACTCTCTATGATTGAGACATTGCAATATTCGACTTCAAGTTTTTCCAACTTCTTTATTGGAAGTGGTGCGGGTAATTTTTCTTCAAAGCTTGCTTTTAAATTAAGCGGAGTATCAAACTTAAATAGCGATGAAGTAAAAGGAACGTCAGTAAGTGATGAGTTTAAAGACAACCATCTAAAAATATACTGCTACTATTTCAGCCAAGATAAATCGGAGCACTCTGCATTAAACACTCCCCACTCTGTATTCAATCAAATTTTAGGGGAGTATGGCGTCATAGGGCTTTTACTATTGGTTATCTTTTATATAATTTTCTTTGTTAAACGATTTAAGTATCTAACGTATGGTAAATACCTTCTAATCATAATTGTCCAAGCCTTATTTATTGACTATTGGTTTGAGCAATTATCCATTATCATCTTATTCGAATTGTTAATGTTTATTGACTTAAAAACTCATCAAATCAGCGAAAAATTAAAACCAAAATCATAAAATGGAACCGATAAATGTTACTGTTTTAATGCCTGTATATAACGGGGAGAAGTTTCTAAGAGAATCTATTGATAGTATCTTGAATCAAACATTCTCTAATTTTGAATTTGTAATTGTAAATGATGGTTCTACAGACAATACTGTAGATATTATAAACTCCTACAGGGATGCTAGAATTAAGTTAATCAATCAAAAAAACGGAGGGGTTTCTAATGCTTTAAACACAGGGTTAAAACATGCAACGGGGAAATATATCGCACGAATGGATGCAGACGATATATCTCACCCAGAGAGAATTGAAAAGCAATATAAATTCATACAAAACAATCCTGAATATGTAATTGTCGGAAGCGATGCAAATTACATTACCGAAGAGAAAGAATTTATATTCAGATATACTTCGCCTGCATACAACCACCAAGAAATTGTTCAATTAATCCCAACTTATTGTACTTTTATACACAGTTCAGTACTTGTAAAAAGAGACACCATACTTGAAGTAGGTGGATATTCTGAGGATGCAGTAGCTTTTGAAGATCATTTTCTATGGAAAAAGATGATAGATAAAGGACTTACATGTAATTTAAAAGAAGTGTTGGTTGATGTAAGACTTAACTCAGGTTCTGTAACAATTGATTTTAACGATTATGATAAAAAGTATCTAGAAACAAAAGAAAAAGTTCTTAAAACGGGGGAAATTACTGAAGAAGATGCTTTTATCTTAAAGAACTCTTATGATATGGTCGACGAAGAGTTAAAAGCCATTTCTTATTATAGACTGCTTGCTAAAAAATACCTTTGGAGTAATTATAACTTAAAAAAGGCAAGAGAAAACATCAAGTTAGCGAATCAAATAGCTCCTTATCAGAAGAAAACTATTTTTCTTTTTTTAATAAGTTTACTTCCTAAAAATATCATTTCATTTATTTATAGCTTAAAAAAGAAATAATGAAAACTCGTATTTTTGTTGACGCCCACGTTTTTGACGGTGAATTTCAAGGTTCACGAACCTTTATCAAGGAGAATTATTTAATTATTGCTAAGAATAGTGATATAGAGCTATTTTTTGGAGCTTACAATCTTGACAATTTAAAAGAAGAGTTTCAGCTGATAAAGAATCAAGAAAATGTCCATTTTATTCCGTTCAGTAGCAAGAATAAATTCAAACGTTTGCTTATTGATATTCCTCGATTTATTAAGAAATACAAAATTGATTACGCACATTTTCAATATGTGATACCGCCAATAATAGCCTGTAAATATATTGTTACTATTCATGATGTATTGTTTTTAGACTTTCCAAAAGAGTTCTCTTTGACCTATCGTCTTTCTAAGAAATTTCTTTTTAAACATGCTGCTAAAAAAAGTCACATTATTACAACTGTTTCTGAATATTCAAAGCAAGCAATAGCGAAACACTTCAACATTAATCAAGACATTATAACAATTACTCCAAATGGAGTTTCAAGTCGTTATTTTTCAAAAATAGAAAAAGAAAAGTCTAAACTTTTTATATCAAAAAAATACCACATTCAGTCCTTCCTTCTCTATATCAGCAGGTTTGAACCCCGAAAAAATCAATACAATGCGCTAAAAGCTTTCCTTGATTTAAAACTATATGAAAAAGGTTACCACTTAGTTTTACTTGGTCACAAAAGTTCAAAAGTGTATGATTTTGACAATTTATTTCAAGAACAAAGTCAAGCAATTAAAGAAAAGATATTTATTAGCAGTGAAGTGGATAACAACGATTTAATTCACTTTTACAATGCTGCAAGTTTATTTATTTATCCCTCTAAAGCGGAAGGGTTTGGCATTCCACCTCTAGAAGCAGGAGCTATGAAAACTCCTGTTATTTGTTCTAACGCGACGGCTATGCAAGACTTTCGTTTTTTTGAACAAAACCATATCAACACAGATGACTACATTCTTTTCAAGAAGACCATTGAGGAGAATTTGAATAATAAAAGAAAGGATAGTGATTTAAATATAATTTCAAACACAATAAAAGAAAAATATAGTTGGGAAAAAAGTGCTCAAAGACTGATTGACACAATAAAAAACGATTTAGAATGAAAATAGCAATATTAGGGACAAGAGGAATTCCTAACAATTACGGAGGTTTTGAGCAATTTGCAGAATACCTTTCTACAGAATTGGTTCGTCGTGGGCATCATGTAAGTGTTTACAACTCAAGTCATCATATCTATCAAGAAGACACTTATAAAGGAGTTCAGATTATCCATAAAAAAGATCCTGAAAATAAAATAGGAACAGTTGGACAATTTATCTACGATTTGAATTGCATTCTCGATGCTAGGAAACGAAATTTTGACATCATACTCAACTTAGGTTATACAAGCAGTTCTATATGGGGTCGGTTATTTCCGAAAAAATCAATTGTTATTACAAACATGGATGGCTTAGAATGGAAAAGAACAAAGTTTAATAAAAAGGTACAGAAATTTTTACTTTATGCCGAAAAACTAGCCATAAAACATAGTGACTTCCTCATTGCTGATTCTCTAGGAATCCAAACCTATTTGAAAGAGAAACATGATGTTGAAAGTACCTATATTGCTTATGGTGCAATTCCATTTCAAAACCCAAAGCAAGAAGTGTTAGAAGAATTTAATTTATCTCCATTCAACTACAACTTATTAATTGCAAGAATAGAACCTGAAAACAATATTGAAGTTATTCTTGATGGAATTACAAACTCTAATATTGATATAAAAACCTACGTAATAGGAAATGCCAATAACAAGTTTGGAACTTATTTGCAAGGTAAATATAAAGATGAAAGTAGAATCGTTTTTTTAGGAAGCATATATCACCTTGAAAAATTGAACAATTTAAGATACTTTTCAAAGTATTATTTTCACGGACATTCCGTTGGCGGAACAAATCCTTCTCTACTGGAGGCAATGGCCTGCAAATGTTTAATTGTTGCCCATAACAATGAATTTAATGGAAGTATTCTAGAAAATGATGCGATTTATTTTACTAATGCTAACGATATAAAAACAATTGTTCAGAGTGATGTTAGTAATAAAGCAAATCTTTTTAAAGATAACAACTTTACAAAAATAAAAAATCTGTTTTCATGGGAGAAAATCATCCAGGAATATGAGGGTTTTATGTTGAACATATTGAAAAATAAAACTAATGAATAAAATAATCCATAAAGAAAGTAACGACTTAAATGCTGAAAAAATAAGGTTTATTTTATACCTTGCATTTGTCTTTTTACTCCCTTTTGATAAGTTTTTTTCTACCTTAACTTTATATGCAATTATTTTAACTACAATAATTGATTATAAATCTATAAAATTTACTAGAATTCCAAAGTCGTTTTGGATATTTCAAATTCCAATTTTATTATCCCTTACAGGATATTTATATTCTGATTTTAAATCAGAAGGTGGTTTTTTAATTGAAAGACAGTTGGCTTTTCTTATTTTTCCTATCCTAATACCTCTATCGCTCTCATATATCAATAAGGAAAGGAGAAACGCTATCTTTAATGCTTTTGCTAATGGAACTACAACTGCTATAGGATACTTACTCATAATACTAACTTCAAAAATGACAAATGATGCCTTGGACCTATCGAGCAAAAGTTATTTTAATCACGATTTCTCTGCCCCAATTGGAATCCATTCAAGTTACTTATCCATCTATACATCAATATCTATCATCTATTTACAAACTCAGTTGATAAAGAAGGAAGCCCCTAAAAAAATCCTCACATTTATCAAGTTAATTATTCTCTGCATTGGTTTATTGTTCTTAGCGTCTCGAAATGTAATTATAACGACTTTTTTTATCACTGGTTTTATTTTCCCTTCTTATTATCTAAGGAAAAAAGTAACATATATTATTTTATTTTCTGTATTAACTATTTCTGTAGGTCTACTCGTAGTGAAAAATGTTTCTTATCTATCTCAAAGGTTTACCGTGTTGTTAATTGAGGACATTACTATAAATAATCGAAATGATGACACAAACCAACACTTCCATCTAGAATATAATGAACCCAGAATAAAACGTTGGGCATTATCAAAGCAAATCATTGCTGAATCCCCTATTATTGGACACGGAACAGGTGATGAGATTCCTTTATTAAAAGAAGCATATTATGATAATAACCTTATTGTTTCTTACGTCAATGAATTGAATATCCATAACCAATACTTATCTATTATCATTAAACATGGGATAATAGGATTATTGTTTTTCTTGTTTTTTATGTTTTACAATCTTAAATTATCTATTAATACAAAAGACTACCTATATTTAGCTACAATAATTTTGATTGCTTCAAGCTTTATAACTGAGAATATTCTTGATTCCAATAAAGGAATTTTCTTTGTGTCGCTATTTTTAACTTTTTGTGGATATTATTCAATAAAAAAGGCTAATTCTAAGAATTAAGAATTAGCCTTTAAAAAATAGAAACAATTAGGTAGTAAACTATTCTTTTATTATTCTATGTGTATAGAAAGTATTTTCTGAGCTTATTTTCAAAATATAAACTCCTTTTTCCAAGTCATTAAGTTGAATTTTTTGTGATGAAAGAACACCTTCTTTAACCAATTGACCTGTTGTCGTATAAATAAAATAATTACCCTCATACGAATCTGCAAGAATATTAACATACTCATTGAAAGGATTCGGAAAAACAGTAATTCCATTTGATTCTTTAGTAGATGCTATTTCTTCTATACTTAACTCATCTTCAGGAATAAAATTCGCCTTAACATAAGTGTCATGACTTAAATTTACTGTTATTTCTGGTAAGGTGTCATTAATTTCACCAGACCAATGCGAGAAAACATAACCAGGCTTTGCGATTGCTTTTAAAGTAATGGGTACATTTTTAAAGTAGCTACCTATCCATATATAAGGATTGGTAGATATTCCATCCGTCGTAGGCAGAATATCAATTGTATTTAAATGTATATGTCCGTGTGTTGTGTCTGATACATCTAACACTAAGTCGTACATCCCCTCTAATTCAAACTTTTGAATCAGATGATTCTTTAGGTAAGAAGAACGATTCATTGCAAACGACAACATAACATCGACATGACCTTCCCATTCATTTAGTTTTGGAGCAAAATTATTCCACCTAAAACTATTTTCTTCTATTTCAGGCTGATATATTCCTTTATATTCATTGAGTTTATCTAAAATTCTATCTGTATCTAAAGTTGTATTAAGTAAATCGGCAAATCTATTTAAAAAGTAGGTTTTGTATTCCTCATTTTCTAAAAGTTTCCTCAATAATAACGTGGAATTATCAAGTATAGTAAAATTAGGTTCAGAAGGGTCTATTGTCCTTGTTGCCCATTCAACACTATTAAGTTTGTACTCATTTTCATTATGTAAATCAAACCCAAAATCAATATCCTTCAGAATCCATCTAAACCGTCCATCATGCCCATATTCTGCCGTGGGATTAAAGGTCGTTATTTTTTTTCTCCAAAGCCTATTATTATGGTGAGGCCAATCATAATTGGCTGCAAATATATTAGTTATATGATAGTCTGTAAAATTAATTGGATCTAAATAGGTCAACGCTTGAAGATAAGTTGTATTGTCAACTAATGAGTTATTTCTAAAGAAATCTAACATTTCATTGTAATATACTCCATCACCTTCTTTTATCTCGCCATTAACATCTAAGTAATCTAAAGAATCTTCGTCAATATTATAAACCCGTTCAAAATATTTAGAATCATATTTTGAGCGTAGGTTTCTTATTCCGTCATATTCAGAGTTTACAAATAAAACTACTGGTTGTGATTGCTGAATATCAAAATTTAAATTTCTAACTAAATTATGAATAAACGCATCTCGAAACATTGTAAGAAATGCATCATTTCCTGAATTTCGAAGAATAATACGCTTAAAGTCATCGAAAGGATAATCTTCAAAAAAAGGAACTTGAAATCTGCTTGTACCATAACCTGATTTAGCGTACAACCTAATGGCTCTATTCGGATAAAAACGAGTCCAACTACCATTCAGTCTAATCCCGGCATAGTGGTTTACCAACTCTATCCCCTCTTTTATATAAGAAACATGTACTTTAAACTCTGAAGACGAACCTTCCGCTTTATAATTCGCTGGTCCCGTAGGAGAAAAAGGTTCTGTTGGATTATCTTGTCGCCACTCATCGAATAGCTTCCCAGGAACATTTAATCCCTCCTCGTAACCATACATTTTATCATTATCTACACTCACGGAAAAAACAGGAAAACTATACCTATTAACTCCCTGAGGGTGTACAAAGTAGGTTCTAGTAATAACATCACTATATTCACCATTAAAATATGCTACTGTTTTAACAATTGTGTTTTTAAAAACATTTCCACTTGGTCCATAAGATGTGTTTACAGCAGTCGGAATAGCAGAGGTGAAGTTTTGTTCGTCTCCCCTATTTTTAATCAAAATAGGAGCACTGTACTCATACGTCCAAATCGTATCTTTTAATAATTCTCCAAAAGCATCTCCTGGATTTGAAGGATATTCTTTTTTATACGTCCATTCTTTCCCCGTTAAATTGTCAAGAGAAGGTTCTGAACCGTCTGTAGTATAGAGTATAGTAACATCTGGATCTGGATGTGAGATTTCAACGTCAAACTCATTTTCATAAAATCCTGTCTCATGTGAGATGGTAGGAGGTGGAAGTGATTGCCCGAAAATAAACAAAGGCAATAGTGTTAAAACTAATAATAATGTTTTCATAGTATTTTTATTTAAAATTTTAAAAGGACAAGTATACGATAACAAATTGAATATCATTCAAAAAATCAAGCCAATACGTTTTTTTATTCTTGGCAGGATAATGTATTTAAAACTTAAATTTCAACCCACGGTAAATCCTTCACCTCCTCCCAAGCTTCTTCTATCCTTAATTTGGTAAAAGAGTTGTCATAAACACTTTCAACGCTTACTTCTGGGAAGTAATCTTCTCCTACTCCGTTTAGTATAAAGAAAACATTAAATCCATATTGATGACCTCCCACCAATCGATATCCTTTTTTATTCAGTAATTTAGTCATAGCTAACAAAGAAACCGACCTAAACTCCTCATGTTGCTTTCCATCTTTATAATAAAAATCTTCTCTATAAGGAATCGTTAATGCTAAATCACTTGGAATAACATTTTGTACCTCACAAATTATAACGCGTGGTTTTACGACATCAATGGCTTCCATTATATAGTAATCATTCCCATCAATGTCTAAACTTAGCAAGTCTATTTCTCCTTTAAAATCAGCACTACCGATTAACTCATTAATATTTTCTCGTGTTATCCAAGCATGTTTAATGATTGGAGGATGTGCAAAAGTAGATCGATGTGAAGCAAAAAACTTGGTGCTTTCTGCTATATTTCTTTCATCCCCATCGAAAAGTAATCCTTCCCAACCGTGATTGACAATCAAGTTTGCAGCCATACATTGGGCTCCATTTCCAGCACAAATTTCTACTACACGCTTATTGGTTGTATCAATTAGACTAAAAATATATAATAAAATTCCATCTTCTTCAAATTCGGAATGTACACGAAATCCCACCTCATTCAATGAAGGCATCTCATCTTTGGATAATAACTTTTTCATAAGACGATACTGATTCATCATTAGAACCTGTTCTACTTGTGTGTTTTGTATGCCCGGCATACTTGAAACAACATTTCTAATAAAGCCTTTCGTCTTTTGTATAATTCTCTTCTTCATAAATAATTAATTAATTTTAAATTTCAACCTCTACTCTTTCAAATATTTTTCCAAGAACACATCTTGTTCGTAAAGCAAATGAAATATATTTTCTTTAGCTACGTATCCATGAGATTCTTTTGGCAACAATACCATTCTTACAGGAGCTCCTAAATTCTTTAGTGCATCAAAATAACGTTTTGTTTGCTCGGTGTAAGTTCCACTGTTGTTGTCGTCTTCTCCATGCACTAACAACATAGGTGTTTTCATTTTGTCCGCACTCATAAACGGCGACATTCTATTATATAAATCAGGATTATCCCAATAATTTCTCTGTTCTCTTTGGAATCCAAACGGTGTTAATGTTCTATTATATGCACCACTTCGCGCAATTCCACAAGCAAACAAATCTGAATGTGACAATAGATTCGCAGTCATAAATGCTCCATAAGAGTGTCCACCAACGCCCACTCTTTTTCTATCAATATATCCTAAACTATCAACGGCATCAATTGCGGCTTTCCCATTTGCAATCAACTGTTCTATAAAAGTATCATTTGGTTCTTTATCGCCTTCACCTACAATTGGAAAGGAAGCATCGTCCAATACTGCATATCCTTTAGCTACCCAATAAACAAAAGAACCATAATATGGATAAGTAAATGAATTAGGATTTTTCGTGCTCATTCCCGCTGTTGCTTTGTCTACATACTCTGTAGGATACGCCCAAATTAACAAGGGCAATTTTTCCGTTTTAGCTTCTTTGTCATAGCCTGCTGGTAAATACAAAGTTCCTGACAATTCTACGCCATCTTCTCGAAAGTATGTGATTACTTCCTTATGAACACCTTTTAAACTTTCAAACGGATTTAAGAAATTAGTCAACTGAATGTCTATATTCTGTTTATAATTTCTAATGTAAAAGTTGGGATAATCTACTGGTGACTGACTTCGTAATAAAATCTCTCCTCTATCCAAGTTTAAAACATCAATTATATCCTCCTTTTTATCAGTTGAATTAATCGTATATATTCTTTTCGTTTCAAACGTTGTTAAATCCAACTCATCAATGTAAGGAAATTGTCCCTCCTTTGTATATCCATCACCAATGAGATGCACTTTGTTCTCCTTAACCACAACTGTTTCTCGGCCAAATTTATTTTTTTCTGTATAGAAATCCCCTGGATCACTATACACATCTTGATAATTTCTGTCTACTATCAGCTTTGATTCTTTTGTGGTTGGATTAAGCCAATGCGTTTTTATATTTCTTGTATCAAACCAAAATTCAGAAATAAATAAATTTTCTTCATTTCCCCAGTTGATTCCCGCATATCGACTACTTAATTTAAATAAAGACTCAGGTTCTTTCGTAAATGGAGCTTCCCAAATAAACACTTCATCTCTAAATTCAACTTCATTAGCTTGATCTCCTCTATCTAATGCCTCCACATAATATAAAGTTGATGGTTGGTCAGCTCTCCATCCCATACTTCTTTTTCCTTCCCTCACTGAAGAGAAACCTTGTGGCAATACCTCATTTAAAGGTACATTGTTCACTTCTTTAATATGATTTCCCTTAGCGTCGTATATTATTGTAGTAAAAGGAAACCTATAATAAGGCACCATATATGAAAAAGGTTCATGAATTGAGCTTACCATTACATACTCACCATCAGGAGAAACAGAAATGCCAGAATAAATCCCTGCATTAGCAAAAGGAGTCATTTTTCCGTTTACTTCAACAATAAATAATTCGGAAGTTGTCAAAATCTTAAAATTCTCTTCATCAAACTTATTCTTTAACATATCTTGATAAGTTCTATTTTGAGAAACTTGTCCTGAGCTAGTAGCGACAATTGGTCCAGTTGGTAAAAAAGAATCCTCATCTAATAGCTCTGGTCGATCACTTGGCAATGCACATACGATAAATGAATTTGAGTCTTTCATCCATGAATAAGGTCTTCCCATATTGGCATTCAGATTGTCTTTGGTCACTTTTTTTGCTTTTCCTGTCGCCAATTCTACAACCCAAAGCTCCACACCATTTGATGTAGTATTTGTAAAAGAAAGATATTTCTCATCAGGTGAAAAACTAAAATAACTTAAACGTGCCTCTTCAGGTAAGTTTTTCACTTGTATTTCCTTCTTCTCTCCGACTTTTTTAATTTTTATATTATTGACATAAGACAGCGTACTTGAAATATTAGTTTTCGGATTAATTCTCAATCCTGCCAAGCGCATTTCCTCTTGATTCAAGTCTTTAAGCTCTTTGTATGTTGGGCGGTATACAAAAATCATTACATCTTTATTACTGTTCATAAAAACCGAAGGTGGTCTCTCATAATCAGCTAATTTTAAGATCTCTTCAGAAGGTTTCTGAAAAGTAATATTCTCTTGAGTATAACTATATCCAGCTGCAATCATAAACGAAAGTATTACTAGTTTTATCATTCTTTTTCAATTTAATTTCCATAAAGATAAAATATAGTCTAAAGTAGTTGACTTAATTTGTCGTTAATTCCTCATTTTATTCATTTTTTACAAAAAAAATACGTGTCAAAACAAATTTATCTTCAAAAAAAAATCTTTATTGTTGATATTCAAAAAATATTTATTATATTTACCACGATTTAGGTGGTTAGGTTGATAGCGAGGGGAGTGAACGCCTGTTTATTCCTCTCGCATTTTTTTTAGAGAATATATTTTCATGAATTTTATTCAAAAACCACAATTCCCCAACTTTTAACCTTCACATTTCGCTTATAAAAACGTCCTGAAATAAATAATAATCAGGCAATCAGCTTGATGATTATACGCTCAGCAAATATTTTGATAGAGTAAACTAACAGAAAGTATAAATATGTCGCATTTGAAAAAAATGCTATATTTGGAAAAAATTTTTAAGCTCAACCACTATATTGAAAATATAAATAAAAAGAGAAACATATAACAAGAGGCTTGTCATGTATAATAAACAAATGACAACTAGCTCAGTTTGAACATAAAATATGATAAAACAAATTTACAGATTCTTGAGTCCGAAATTTCAAAGTTTATTTCTTGATTATAAAGTGGACTTTAAACCTCGATATGGCTATGGGAAACCAGCACATCAGGAATTGTATGCGACAATAGATAAAAATCGTGACAACTACAAAGAATTATTAGAAAAGGCATTATTATATAAGAATAAAATATGGGAAATTCAGGATTCTAGTAAAGAAACTGATTCAAGCAAACCTACATGGAA
>Ga0209075_1004199_pt1 | contig 11650 bp, 10 predicted proteins | sample Stecom2011_FD_187523 | JGI IMG/M metagenome (GOLD analysis project Ga0209075, IMG submission 187523) | Agricultural soil microbial communities from Utah to study Nitrogen management - Steer compost 2011 (SPAdes) (version 2) | ecosystem: Environmental > Terrestrial > Soil > Agricultural land...
GACATCGATGGCAACCAAATTTTGGAATTCGATGTAGTAAGCTTGGAAGGCGTAAACAATCCGGAGATTTCCTTGGACTTTCTTCTCTCCATCAACAGCGACCCAACCAAGGGAAACTACGAAGGAAATGGCACCCTCAACATGCCAGGACATGATCGGTTGCGAATTTATGTAAAAGATCTCACCAATAATACAGAGATTGACATTATCGATTCAACCGGCACTGACTTAGATGAATTTGTGCCTTTTGACCCGGGCACAGGCACTTATTTGTTGGAGTGGCAAACTGGATCAATTGGTCTTGTTAAAGGAAGTCAAGTACAATTGGTTATTGAAGGGCGGAACAATGCCGCTACGGAATCATTTTGGTTCGACAACATCATTTTCACCGGGGAATTAGGAACTGACGAAATTTTCCAGGATTCCTTTGTCCTATATCCAAATCCGTCGGCGCAGGGATATGTAAATATTGTTTCTCCATTTGGGGGCGCCAAAAACATTTCCATCTACGACGTTATGGGCAAGAAGATGATGAGCTTGGTGCTTTCTGGAGACAGATTGGACACAACGGCACTCAGCAGCGGAATTTATTTTGTAAAAATAGAGCAGGGAGACGCCTCTATTACCAAAAAATTAGCTGTAAAGTAGTCAGGTCTTAAAAACTTTTAAAAAAGCTTCTGTTTATGGCAGAAGCTTTTTTAGTTCTACCAAAAAATATTTAGATTGAATAGTCATTTTTAAAACGCTGGCTACAGACCTTTCAAATATTGCGGGATGCTAATCCCCAATCTTTGTTTATTTTTGCACCGAAAACCTCTTGTGCCGTGGGAAACATGCTGGAAAAAGAAATTTTTAACATCCGTACTGCAAACGATTTCACGCAATTTGCGATGGAAGTGTTTCGCTTTCAATATGAGAAGGTGGCGGTTTATCGCCAATTCTGCGATTTACTTGGAGTGAATCCCAAGGATGTAAAAAGAACAGAGGAAATTCCATTTTTACCCATTCAATTTTTTAAAAGTCATAAGATCCTTCTCGAAAACGCGGGGGAGGATACCATCTTTACAAGTAGCGGTACTACGGGTCAAATAACCAGTAAACATTATGTAGCCGACATAAATATTTACGAAAAGAGTTTTCAAAAAGCCTTTCAGGCCGAATATGGGCATCCTTCCAAGTTTGCTATTTTAGCCTTACTGCCTTCATATTTGGAGCGCGATGGATCTTCACTTATTTATATGGTGGACAAGCTGATTAAAGAAAGTGGCAATCCCCATAGTGGATTTTATTTAGATGAAATGGAGGCATTGATGGAAAAGCTTGAGTTTCTGGAGAGAAGTGGGCATCAATCAATTCTTATCGGGGTTTCGTATGCTTTATTGGATTTAATCGAGGCTAAAAAATTTCAGTTAAAAAACACCATTGTAATGGAGACAGGTGGCATGAAGGGCCGGAGAAAGGAAATGATCAAGGAGGAATTACACGATATTTTAAAGTCGGGATTCGGAGTAAACAAAATCCACAGCGAATACGGGATGACCGAATTACTATCCCAGGCCTATTCCAAGGGCGATGGTCTTTTTACTTGCCCTCCGTGGATGCAGGTTCTAACTCGAGATACAGAAGATGCCCTATCATTTACCACTCAAAAAACGGGCGGCATAAACGTTATAGATTTGGCCAATATTAATTCCTGTGCTTTTATTGCCACACAAGATCTGGGAAAAACCTTTGAAGACGGTTCCTTTGAAGTGCTGGGAAGGTTTGATTCCAGCGACATCCGGGGGTGTAATCTTATGGTTTTATAATCTTTTCAAGTACCAAGTACCAAGTACCAAATTCCAAATACCAAATTCCAAATTCCAAGATTACTAAAATACTGGGGGTGAAGACTATAAGGCAGGGAAAGCGCTAAAGTTTTTATGATTTACATTTCGATTCAACAACGGAAATTTATTTTTGAAAGCCGTGTAAGTTTTGATTCTTTAATCCGTCCAATCGAATGTGAAAAAGTGATGATTTTCATAATTTGGTTGGTTAGTTAATTGAGAAATCCCCGTGCAGATACTGTCGGGGATTTCTTCTTTATGGTATAGTCTGAATTTTAGACAGCTTTTACAATGAAGTAATTTCTTCTTCCTCGTTGCAAGAGAATGAATTCTCCACTAATAAGATCTTTTTCAGAAATAATTGTGCCTTCAGAAACTTTCTCTTTGTTTACAGAAATAGAATTTTCCTTTAATGCGCGTCGGGCTTCGCCGTTAGATTTTAGAAATCCGGTTTTCTCCGCCAACACCATTATGATATCCATTCCGGATTTAAGTTCTTCCTTGGATAATTCCGCTTGGGGTACCCCATCAAAAACATCTAAAAACGTTTTTTCATCCAGACCTTTTAAATCCTCAGAAGTGGAATTTCCAAATAGAATTTCAGATGCCTGAACGGCTTTGGTAAATTCTTCCTTCCCGTGCACTGTAGTTGTAACTTCCTGGGCCAAGCGTTTTTGAAGCAAGCGTAAATGAGGAGCTTCCTTATGCTCTTCAATCAGGCTCTCAATAGTGGTTTTATCTAAAAAAGTAAAGATTTTAATATATCTCTCGGCATCCTCATCGCTGGTGTTCAGCCAATATTGGTAGAATCTGTACGGCGAAGTTTTATTGGCGTCTAACCAAATATTTCCACCTTCACTTTTGCCAAATTTAGAACCATCGCTTTTGGTGATCAAAGGGCAAGTGAGGGCATAGCCCTTTCCTCCGTCCACTCGGCGTATTAATTCGGTACCCGTGGTTATATTTCCCCATTGATCGCTTCCGCCCATTTGCAGGGTGCAATCGAGGTTTCGGTACAAGTGAAGAAAATCGTAGCCTTGAATGAGCTGATAGGTGAATTCCGTAAAAGAAAGTCCATCGGCACTCTCCCCTGTCAAGCGGGATTTTACAGAGTCTTTGGCCATCATATAGTTTACGGTAATGTGTTTTCCGACGGAGCGAATAAAATCGAGGAAAGAAAACTCCTTTATCCAGTCGTAATTGTTCACCAACAGGGCTTGATTAGCATTGCCCGAAGAAAAATCCAAGAATTGCGACAACTGTTTTCTCACACATTCTTGATTGTGATTAAGTGCAGCTTCGTCCAATAAATTCCGCTCGTTACTTTTCCCAGAGGGATCCCCGATCATCCCGGTAGCGCCACCGACCAAGGCTACAGGCCGATGCCCACAGCGTTGATAGAAAGACAGGAGCATAATAGGAACCAAATTCCCTATGTGCAGCGAGTCGGCCGTTGGGTCAAAGCCCACATAGGCAGAGCGCATTGCTTCCATTAAGTGTTCTTCCGTTCCCGGCATTACATCGTGAACCATTCCACGCCATTGTAATTCCTCTACAAAATTCTTAAGCTCCATTTTTTAATTTTTGGCAAAGATAAGTTTCTCAATTAAGGTTTCAATGGAGAATTTTTATTATTGAAGATTGAATTTCACGAGGAATTATTTTTCTTATAAAAAGAGTATTTTCGCTTTATGATTTTAGTAACGGGCAGCACTGGCATGGTAGGATCGCATTTGTTGTATTTCCTTTTAAAGGAAAACAAGCAAGTGCGCGCCATACATAGAGAGGACAGTGACATACAATCAGTGAGAAAGATCTTTTTACTCTATACGGCTGAAGCTGATTCGCTTTTTGAAAAAATTGAGTGGATGGAAGCGGATATTACAGATATCCCTGCACTCACCGAAGCTTTTATGGGAATAACACAGGTTTATCACTGTGCGGGCTATATCAATTTTAATCCCTCAAAATACAGAGTTCTCAAGAAAATAAATACTGAAGGCAGTGCAAATATTGTAAACCTATGTCTGGCCAAGCAAGTTGAAAAGCTTTGTTATGTAAGCTCCGTCGGGACATTGGGCAGCGCAACTAATTCAGAATTGACAACCGAAGAAACCAATTGGAACGCGGATGATAAAAACAGCGTTTACGCCATATCAAAATACAGTGGGGAAATGGAAGTTTGGCGAGGCACGCAGGAAGGCTTGGATGCTGTGATAGTGAATCCAGGGATTATCTTAGGTTCTTCCCCAGACGGTGGAGGCAGCGGCATCATTACAAATTTAGGAACAATGGGAATTCCTTTTTATCCTAACGGTGGCATGGGGGTTGTTGATGTACAAGATGTGGTAAAAGCGATGTTTTTCTTAATGACTGCCTCAATAAAAAATGAACGATACATTTTAGTTGGGGAAAACATTTCATACAGGCAACTCCTTTCGAAATTGGCAGTGCAATATGGAAAAAATCCACCGAATAAAAAGCTTTCAAAAACGATTATGTATCTCTTAAGTGGGATAGATTGGGTTGTGAGTAAAGTTTTTAGAAGCAAGAGGAGATTAGTAAAAGCCACAGTGCGCTCCATGTTTAAAACCTCTTATTACGATAGCTCTAAAATAAAAAATCTAGGATTTCATTTCACTCCTTTGGACGAAACCTTGGAGCGTTTATTTAAGGAAGAAAGCAAATAGGTTTATTCCGCACTAACTTGTATGGGATCCACCAGCTGATTTTCATCGGATTTGGGAAGATTTAGGGTATCTTTTTGACTGCGTTTCATTTCCCAAACACTATCCATTTCCTTTTGCATGGCGGTGAGCCTGGCTTCCACCTCCACAAAAATATCTCTATATGCATTTACATCGGCAGCATAATAAGCGTTGCTCGAGGCAAACTGTAAGCTGTCCACTCCAAAATTTCTGTAAATCATGGAGTCAATTTTCACACCTTTGTCGAGGATAGCACGGTTATCAATACTTCTGGCCGCATTTGCCAGATAAGATTCCGTTAGGATATCCACCATTTTATCTTGAGAAATAAGATTCTTTGGTTTCTTTGGATAATTCACATTTTGACATCCCAAAAAACATATCATTAATGTTATTAAAAATGACAAACGCAGCATTCTTATCGGTTAAAAGTTAGTCTTTCCGCCTTTCCTTTGGCGGGAAATTTAAAATTCTCATACACCAAAACCCCATTCACTAAGGTATGGGTGACGCGTGATTTAAAAGTGGTGCCATCAAATGGCGACCAACCGCATTTGTAAAGAATATTTTCCTTTTTCACCATCCAAGGGGAATTGAGATCAACAAGGACCAAATCGGCTTTATATCCTTCACGGATAAATCCGCGATCTTTAATTTGAAACAAAATGGCTGGATTATGTGCAGTCTTTTCTACAATTTTTTCCAATGAAATTTTTCCTTTGTGGTGCAATTCCAATAGAGCGACCAAAGCGTGCTGCACCAAGGGTCCGCCAGAAGGGGATTTTAAATATGAATTGTTCTTTTCCTCCAAGGTATGGGGAGCGTGGTCAGTGGCAATTACATCTATCCGGTCATCCAACAGGGCTTTTAGAAGGCCGTCTCTGTCTTTTTCGGTTTTAATGGCGGGGTTCCATTTTATTTTAGTCCCTTTGGTTTTATAATCCTCCTCAGAAAACCAAAGGTGGTGAACACAGACTTCGGCGGTTATTTTCTTTTGGGCAAGCGGTTTTTTGTTGCTGAATAGATGCGTTTCCTTTTCGGTTGAAAGGTGAAAAACGTGTAGCCGAGCTCCCGTTTTTTCTGCAAGCTTTATTGCTCTGGAAGAAGAAATATAGCAGGCTTCCTCACTTCTAATTTTTGGATGAAGTTCCATAGGAATATTTTCTCCATACTCAGCTTCGCACTTGGCAAGATTTTTCTTTATGGTGGCTTCATCCTCGCAATGGGCGGAGATCAGCAACTTTGTTTTGCTGAAAATCTCTTCCAAGATTTTTGGATCGTCCACTAACATATTACCAGTTGACGAACCTAAAAACAATTTTAATCCCGCCACTTTCAGGGGATCAACTTTTAGGATTTCCTCCAAATTGTCGTTAGTTCCGCCGAACATAAAGGAGTAATTGGCCCAAGATGTATTTTCGGCAATGTTGAATTTATCCTCCAACAGCTCAATAGTAGTAGCTTGTGGAAGGGTGTTTGGCATTTCGATAAAGGAAGTAATCCCCCCGGCAACTGCGGCTTTGGATTCACTTTCTATAGTGGCCTTATGGGTTAGTCCGGGTTCGCGGAAATGGACTTGATCGTCAATCATCCCCGGCAAGAGAAAGGAGCCGTCGGCATCTATTATTTTGGTGTTTCCCGATTTCATGCTGATGGAGCTCCCAATTTCAACAATCCGTCCATCTTGAACAAGAACATCGCCTTCTACGATTTCTCCTTCATTCACAATAAATGCATTCTTAATTAAAATCGCTTTCATTCTATCTTCAAATTTGTTTTTTTTCGGCACGGCTGCAAATATTGCAAATAGCCACAAAACTCTAACTACGGAACATCAATAAACTAGTTGAACGAAGCCTTGTTAAATCTTTTTTTAAGGAATATACTTTTAAATTTCATAGCGATCACCCCAAACACAGCTTCAGAAATTATGCCAGAACTCATTTTGGACTTGCCTCGGGTTCTGTCTGTAAATATCACGGGGACCTCTTTTATTTTGAATTGGCATAGGTAGGCTTTAAATTTCATTTCAATTTGAAAAGCATAGCCCACAAAACGAATGTTGTCTAAGTTTATTTTCTCCAACACCTTTCTTTTATAGCATATAAATCCTGCAGTGGTATCGTATATTTCCATTCGCATAATCAAACGAACGTATTTGGAGGCCAACCAGGACATAAGCACCCTGCTCATAGGCCAATTCACAACGTTCACTCCCTTAACATACCTCGACCCGATAGCAACATCAAAATTACCTTTGTGACAAGCGTTGTAAAGTCTAATAAGGTCGTTAGGATTATGTGAGAAATCCGCATCCATTTCAAAGATATACTCATAGCCGTTTTCCAGTGCCCATTTAAATCCTGCGATATAGGCGGTGCCAAGGCCGGTTTTCTTTTCGCGATTTAAAAGGAAAAGCTTGTTTACATAAGTATTTGAAAGCTCCGACACACATTGACCAGTGCCATCGGGCGAATTATCATCAACTACCAGCACGTGAAGATCCAGTTGCAGTGAAAAAACAGTTCGCAGCAAACGCGCGATATTTTCAATTTCATTGTAAGTGGGCACCACTACCACCGCCTTGGACATACTCCCTTTTTTGCGCAAATGTACCCTTTTTTGGCCAAATACCCGCGCGGTAAAATTGAATTCCATCATGGAAACGCAAGATAATTTTGATGTACCTTTGCCCAAAATTCCAAGGTGGGTTATAGCGAACGACTTATAGATTCGGCTGATTGGGCCACGTTTCTGCTGGTAGGCTGTTTTGTGTTGTTTGCACTGGCAAAATATCTCTACCCTAAGCGCTTTGACGAATTTATTTTACTTCCGGTAAGCGACAAATATTTTTTTGTGCACGGAAAAGATGCGCAAATCACGCATCCTTTTAGCATTTTGTTATTTGCTATTCAGATTATTTGTGTCTCAATATTTATATACTTACTATTTCAGGCCTTCAACCCTGAGGAAGCCTTGAACAACCCATGGTTAATTGTTCAAATTTTTGCGGCATATAGTCTTTTTATACTAGTTAAGTTTTCAATTGAGAAAATCGTGGCAAATATATTTTCCATAGATGCCATCATCGACCAATATCTGTATCAAAAGCTAAGTTATCGAAATTTTCTAGCCATAATTTTGTTTTTGGGCAATCTGGTGTTTTTATATGTTGTGCAGCCCACTGCCACGTCATTACTGGCTTTTTCAGTAATTATCATCAGCCTCAATGCCATAATTATGTTGTACAACTATAAAAAAAGTGGAAAGGTGGTGGTCACAAATTTCTTCCATTTTATTTTGTATCTTTGCGCACTTGAAATATCACCATATATTATCCTTTACAAGTCCTTTGTTCCGTAGATAATATTAAAAAAACGAGAATATTTATGAAAGTGAGAACTATTTTAGTTTCCCAACCAGAGCCTAAAATTGAAAATTCACCATATTTCGATCTTATCGAAAAGCAAAAGGTGAAGATAGATTTTCGGCCTTTTATTCACGTTGAAGGGGTTTCGGGAAAGGATGTGCGTGCGCAAAAAGTTGATCTTACTCAATATTCTGCCATCATTCTGACGAGTCGAAATTCTGTGGACCATTTTTTTAGGATTGCCGAGGAACTTCGTTTTAAGGTGCCAGACACTATGAAATATTTTTGTTTGAGCGAAGCAGTTGCTTACTATCTCCAAAAATATGTGGTATATCGGAAAAGAAAGATCTATGTAGGAAAACGAACTTTTTCGGAACTCAGCCCTTTGATTAAAAAATACAAAAACGAAAAGTTCTTACTGCCGACATCGGACAAACTGAAAGATGAAGTTCCAGATATATTAAACGAATTAAAGGTAGACTGGAAGGAAGCTGTTTTTTACAAAACTGTTATTAGTGACCTATCTGATTTACGCGATGTTTATTACGACATCTTGGTATTTTTTAGCCCTAGTGGGATAGAATCATTATTTGAAAACTTTCCCGATTTTATCCAAAGAGATACGAGGATCGCGGTTTTTGGGAATACCACGGTGAAAGCTGCCACAGATATGGGACTGCGAGTGGATATTCAGGCTCCCACCCCTGAAACTCCTTCAATGACCATGGCGCTTGAGAAGTACATAAAAGAAGCAAACAACAAAAAGTAAGTTCGATTAATTGCTATAAAAAAAGGCTTGTCAAATGACAAGCCTTTTTTGTTTTAAGTTTTCTTATTGTTTTATTCCGCAGCCGGTGCCCCCGCAAGAATTTCTTCGTTGGCATAGCTTTCAAATTTGGCGAAGTTTTCTTTAAAGGCATTTGCCAATTCGTTGGCTTGGATATCATAGGCCTTTTTATTCTTCCAGGTATCTTTTGGATTCAATACTTCTGTAGGAACATCTGGGCAAGACTTCGGCATCATCAAATTGAAAATAGGATGTTTTTCAAACTCTACATCCTTTAATTTCCCCTCTAATGCAGATGCGATCATAGCGCGCGTGTACTTCAACTTCATTCTGCTTCCAACGCCATAAGGTCCGCCAGTCCATCCAGTATTAATCAACCAGACATTCACATTGGCATCCTTCATCTTTTCGCTAAGCATTTCGGCATATTTAGTAGGATGAAGCGGCATAAAAGGCGCTCCAAAACAGGCTGAAAAGTTTGGAGTTGGCTCATTAATCCCTTCTTCCGTGCCAGCAACTTTCGCGGTATAGCCACTGATAAAGTGATAGGCCGCTTGTCCTGGCGTCAACTTTGAAATTGGAGGTAAAACTCCAAAAGCATCGGCAGTGAGAAAGAAAATATTCTTTGGATTGTGCCCTCTTGAAGGCACTTGAATATTTTTAATATGATAAATGGGATAGCTTACCCGTGTGTTTTGAGTAATGGAAGTATCTGCAAAATCGACCTCGCCATTATCATTCATTATCACGTTTTCTAAAATAGCCCCTGGCCTAATAGCATTATAAATATCGGGCTCATTTTCTTTTGAAAGGTTGATCACTTTGGCATAACATCCCCCTTCAAAATTGAAGATTGAGTTATCTGGCGTCCAGCCGTGCTCATCATCTCCAATCAGGTTCCGCTCTGGATCGGCAGACAAAGTAGTTTTTCCAGTACCGGAAAGGCCAAAGAAAATAGCGGTTTCGCCGTTATCTCCTACGTTGGCAGAGCAGTGCATAGGCAAGGTATTTTTGTCAACTGGCATAATAAAGTTAAGCGCTGAAAATATCCCTTTCTTTATCTCCCCCGTATACCCGGTACCGCCTATTAAAGCGATTTTTCTTGTAAAGTTCAAGATCGCAAAATTGGCTTGACGGGTGCCATCCACTTCTGGATCGGCCATAAATTGGTTGGCATGAATCAGCAACCAATCTGGTTCAAAACTCTCAAGTTCTGCCTCAGTAGGTCGAAGAAACATATTGTGAGCAAACTTATTTGCCCACGGAGTTTCCGTGATTACCCGAATGTTGAGTTTGTATTTTTCATCGGCGCAGGCGTAACTGTCGCGCACAAAAATCTCCTTCCCGGAAAGATAGTCCGTCACTTTATCATAAAGTGCATCGAACATATTCGGAGGAAATGGGATGTTGATATTTCCCCACCACACCGTGTCGCGCGTTACGTCATCCTTCACAATAAAACGATCCTTAGGCGATCTACCGGTGAATTCGCCGGTGTTTATAGCCAAGGCGCCGCTACTCGCTTCTCTTCCCTGACCTTTCTTAAGTGTTTCGTTGTGAAGTTGTTCTGATGTAAGTTGATACTTTACTTCTGCATCTCTAATTCCGTATTTTTCGACGGAAATCAGTTTTGTAGTTTGGTTTTTACCCACCATAACTTTTTTAAATTTTGTAGGGTACAAAAATAGGAAATCTTAAACAGATTGGAGAACGAAAAATAGACAATTATTCTATCTTTAACTTTAACATGGCAGATCCCCACCAAACCCATCCTACAATAAACAAGAGACCTCCTATAGGCGTAATAAATCCTATTCTGGCTGCATTAAAAGGCAAGATGGCGTTTAAGGAAAGTAAATAAATAGATCCTGAAAAAAAGATCATTCCCACAATAAAAAGCCAAAATATTGTCCTTTTGGTTTTGAGCGGAATTGAAACCATCAAACCAAGGATCAATAGGCCAATACAATGGTACATTTGATACCGCACCCCAGTTTCAAATGTATTTATTGACTGAGGCTCAACCAGGTCTTTCAGGCCGTGTGCCCCAAAAGCCCCTATGGCAATTGTGACAGCAGTAAGAAAGGCAGCGGTTACAACAATATTTTTATCGAAAACGGTCATAATTAAAGTGTATAATTAGTAATTTCGTCGCTCAAAATTGAATCCTCAAAGTTAATCAAAAACCCTTCGATGCGAAATATTTTAATTATAGGTGCCGGTCGTTCCGCCACCAGTTTGATCCGTTATTTATTGAATAAAAGCGAAACGGAAAATCTTTTTATCACCATTGGCGATATCTCGATCAAATCTGCACAAAAATTTACTGCAGGCCATGCCAGAGCCAAGAGCATAGTGCTCGATGTAGCAAATGAGGTCCAACGAAAAGAAGCGGTTGAGAATAGTGATTTAGTGATTTCTATGTTGCCCGCCCGTTTTCATATAGAAGTGGCAAAAGACTGTTTGGAATTTGGAAAACATATAGTTACCGCTTCCTATGTCAGTAAGGAAATGAAGGCTCTAAATGCTGAAGCCGTAGCAAAAGGTCTGGTTTTTATGAACGAAATCGGACTAGATCCAGGGATTGACCATATGAGTGCCATGCAGGTGATTGACAGAATCCGCGCTAAAGGTGGGCAGATGTTGCTTTTTGAATCCTTTTGTGGCGGGCTAATCGCTCCGGAAAGCGATGACAACCTATGGAACTACAAATTTACTTGGAACCCAAGAAATGTGGTTCTCGCTGGGCAAGGGGGCGCAGCGGAATTTCTTCAGGAAGGAAGGTTTAAATACATTCCTTACCATCGATTATTCAGAAGAACTGAATTTATCAATATTGAGGGATATGGCAAGTTCGAGGTTTATGCCAATAGAAATTCCTTGCAATATCAGTCCGTTTATGGCTTGGGCAATATTCTCACCCTATATCGCGGCACCATCAGAAGAGTTGGGTACA
>Ga0209075_1004200_pt1 | contig 11650 bp, 7 predicted proteins | sample Stecom2011_FD_187523 | JGI IMG/M metagenome (GOLD analysis project Ga0209075, IMG submission 187523) | Agricultural soil microbial communities from Utah to study Nitrogen management - Steer compost 2011 (SPAdes) (version 2) | ecosystem: Environmental > Terrestrial > Soil > Agricultural land...
GTCACGAACAGGGAGTCTATGTTTGTACAGAAGGCCCCCGGTTTGAAACTCCCGCCGAAATCGCCATGTTTAAGCGCCTGGGCGGTGATCTGGTGGGTATGACCGGTTTTCCCGAGGCGGTGCTGGCCAGAGAGGCCGGGATGTGTTATGCCGCTGTTGCCATGGTGACCAATTTCGCCGCCGGTATGGCCGGCGAACCGCTTACTCATGAAGAGGTCTTGGCGGTAATGGCGGAAAACACAGGCACGATCCAGAAGTTGCTGGCGAAAACTCTGGCGAGGATTTATGAAAACCGGCGCTGTTTTTGCCGCCGGGCGGGTCAGAGTTTTGATAAAATTTTTGGCAGTGAGATAGCTGGTGGATAATTTTCCGGCAAGAGCAGTAAAAAACGGCAGGAGATTTTATGAATAAAAACATGATCCAGGCCTTGCGTTGGGAAAATGGGGCGCTGGTGTTGCTTGACCAGACGAAATTGCCGGCGGAAGAGACTTACCTTACCTGCCGTGACTACCGGGCAGTGGGAGAAGCCATCCGGCGGCTCGCGGTCCGGGGCGCCCCGGCAATCGGCGTTGCGGCGGCTTTCGGAGCAGTACTGGGCGCGCGCGAAATCGCCGCCCGCGGTGGGGATTTGCCGAAAGAATTGCCGGCGGTCTTTGACCGGTTACGGGCGACCAGACCCACGGCGGTCAATCTTTTTTGGGCCCTGGAACAAATGGAACGCGTTGCCCGCAGGCATGAAAAGGAAGAAGCTCCGGTTGTGGTTTCCACTATGGAAAAAGAGGCTCTGCGGCTTTACAGGGAAGATAAAGAAAGTAACCGGCGGCTGGGCGAATACGGCGCCGAGTTGCTCTCGGACGGGATGAGTATTCTTACGATTTGCAATGCCGGAGCATTGGCCACTGTGGCTTTTGGGACCGCCCTGGCGGTGATTCGCCGGGCGGTGGCCGGGGGGAAAAAGATTTTCGTTGTCGCTTGTGAAACCCGCCCGCTGCTTCAGGGCGCCAGGTTAACAACTTGGGAACTGGTGCGGGAGAAGATACCCGTAACTTTGATCACCGACAATGCCGCCGGGTATGTAATGCAAAAAGGGTTGGTGCAGGCGGTTATCACCGGCGCCGACCGTATTGCCGCCAATGGTGATGTGGTTAATAAAATCGGCACTTATACTCTGGCGGTCCTTGCCCGCAGGCACGGTTTGCCTTTTTATGTCGCGGCTCCTTTTTCCACAGTAGATACTGCCCTGCCGGACGGATCTCATATCCCCATCGAGGAGCGGGCGGAAAATGAGGTCAGCTGTTGGCAGGGACGACGGCTGGCCCCCGCCGGGGTCGAGGTTTTGAATCCCGCTTTTGATCTTACCCCCGCCCGGCTGGTGACGGCGGTCATCACCGACCGGGGAATCGTACGGAACGGCGGGTGGGAAAAACTTGGGATACCGGCAGACGGAGCGGACTGCCGGAAGGGAGGAGACAGTGAAAAAAATGGTTGAACACAAAATTCGTGACCTTGCCAAGGCGCCGGAGGGGGAGCGTAAGATCAGGTGGGTTGCCCGGCGTATGCCGGTTTTAAACAGCATCAGAGAGAAGTACCGGGAGGAGCAACCTCTGGCCGGCAAGAAAATTGCCGCCTGTATTCACTTGGAAGCGAAAACTGCTTACCTGGCCCTTACTTTACAGGAGCTCGGTGCAGAAGTATATCTTACGGGGAGCAACCCTCTTTCCACCCAGGATGATGTGGCCGCCGCTCTGGTTAAAGAGGGAACGGCTGTTTTCGCCTGGCACGGGGCGACGGAAAAGGAGTATTTTTCGCACCTTACAAACACTTTACAGGCCGGTCCGGAGTTTATTATTGACGATGGTGGGGATCTGACCTGTCTTTTGCATACGGACTGCCGGGATTTATTGCCCGGGGTGGCCGGCGGGTGTGAAGAGACCACCACCGGCGTCAGGCGCCTGCGGGCCATGGCCGAGCGGGGAGAATTGACTTTTCCCATGGTGGCTGTGAACGACGCGTATTGTAAATATCTTTTTGACAACCGTTACGGCACCGGCCAGTCAACCTGGGACGGGATAATGAGAACCACCAACCTGGTGGTGGCTGGAAAAACCGTGGTGGTCGCCGGGTACGGGTGGTGCGGTAAAGGCGTGGCCATGCGGGCGAAAGGACTGGGCGCCCGGGTGATCGTTTGCGAGGTGGAGCCGGTACGGGCCTTGGAGGCGATGATGGACGGGTTCGCCGTAAAAACGTCGTCCGCAGCCGCCCGGGAAGGGGATATATTTATAACAGTAACCGGGAACACGCGGGTGTTTCACGCCGAGCATTTCCGGGTAATGAAGGACGGGGCTCTTCTGGCCAACGCCGGGCATTTTGACGTGGAGATCGACAAGAAAGACTTGGCGGAGGCTGCGGTGGAAATAAACGAGGCGCGCAAAAATGTTAAGGAGTATCTTTTTCCCGACGGGCGGCGCCTGTATTTATTGAGTGAGGGAAGACTGGTGAATCTGGCCGCCGGAGACGGGCACCCGGCGGAAATCATGGATCTTTCCTTTGGTCTTCAGGTTTTGTCTGTATTACATTTAAAGGAGACCGGCAACCGGTCTAAACCCGGGGTATATCCCGTACCGGAAAAAATCGACCGGACAGTGGCCGAACTCGCCCTTGCGGCGGCGGGGGTAGAGATAGACACTTTGTCTGCGGAACAACAGAGTTACCTTCACGAGTGGGGAAAAATACAAAGGGGGACAAAGATGTGAGTACCATTCTGATTCGCGGCGGCTGGGTTTTGCCAATGGCCGGCGGCGGGCCGTTAAAGGACGGAATGATTAAGATTGTCGACGGTAAGATTGCCACAGTGGGGCCGTGGCGGGAACCCGCCAAAGATTCGCCCCCGGGGGAAATCGTGGACGCCCGGGACCGGCTGGTCATGCCGGGGCTGGTAAATACCCATACCCATGCGGCCATGGTTCTTTTCCGGGGTTTTGCCGACGATCTTCCACTTATGACTTGGTTGAAAGAGAAGATTTGGCCTTTGGAAGAGAAATTAACTCCGGAGGATATTTACTGGGGTACCAGGCTGGCCATAAACGAGATGCTTCTTTCCGGGACCACAACGTTTGCGGATATGTATTTTCACCAGGAAGAAGTGGCCCGGGCGGTGGAAGAGACCGGTATCCGTGCGGTTCTTTCCCGGGGGCTCATCGGCCTGAGCGACCATGCGGAGAAAGACCTGGAGGAAGCGGTGACTTCGGCCAAGAAATGGCGGGGACAGGCCGGAGGAAAAATTACCACCATGCTCGGACCACATGCTTCCTATACGTGTCCTCCCGGTTTTCTTAAACAAGTGGTGGCCGCGGCCCGCCGGTACCAGCTCGGGCTGCATATTCACCTTGCCGAGACCGGTGATGAATTGGTACAAATCGGAAAAGAATACGGTAAACGCCCGGTTGCTTACCTGGCCGACCAGGGTGTGTTTACCCGCCCGGTCCTGGCCGCGCATGCCGTTTGGTTGGACGATGCGGAAATTTCCTACCTCGCCCGGCAAAAAGTGGGGATCGCCCACAATCCTTCCAGTAACATGAAACTGGCCTCCGGAATTGCGCCTGTTCCCAAGCTGTTGGCAGCTAAAATCCCGGTGGGACTGGGGACGGACGGCGCGGCCAGCAATAACCGGCTCGATTTGTTGACGGAAACAAGAACCGCCGCTTTACTCCACAAGGTAAAAACAGAAGACCCGACCGCAATACCGGCGGAGACCGCTTTAAAAATGGCCACCGTCTACGGGGCCCGTGTATTGGGGCTGGGAGATACGACCGGCAGTCTGGAACCGGGGAAAAATGCCGATTTAATTATGATTGATTTGCGTAAAAGCCATTTGGCTCCCGTGCATGACCCGTTTTCACTTGTGGTCTACGCCGCCCGGGGCAGTGATGTCAGCGGGGTGATGGTCGGTGGGGAATGGCTGGTAAAGGAAGGAAAACTTTTAAAATGGGAAGAAAATGAAGTAATCAGCGAAAGTTCCCGCTGTGCCCGGTCACTGGTTGCACGATAGTGAAATATATAGAATTTTAATTTAAATTGGTGAAAACAGAAAGAAAATCCAGGGATGCATATCCAATCGGAAAAAATGCCGCTAAACAGGCTTAAACTCCTTTTGAAGTTTATAGCCTGCTTTGGTAAGATTAAGGTACAGTCCTTGAAATTAAGGTGAATTTCGAGGACTGGAGAGCTTCACTTTGAAGCTAGGCGCCGGTGACAGGGTGAGAGCTCGCCCTACTCTTGACCACGCCGGCAGTCAGAGTAGGTGAAGCAAGTCGCTACACATTTTATTTTATGGCCACCGAAAGGTGGTTCTTTTTTTTGTTCTGTTTTATGGCGAAAATAATTGACAAAGTTGACAGTTTCTGTTATACTTGGCATGAATAAAAGTAAATTCCTCCGGTGTGCCTCCCTGGGATTGTCCACCGAACGATTCAAAACACGATAAAAAAAAAGCATGAACAAGTAATACTATCGACTCGGGCATAGTACGCTGTCTTGAGACTTTTTCCGGGTAATCTGTTTATCCGAAAGAGGCATGCCCCTGCCGGCGATCCGTCGAACCTTGGGGATGTCAAGAAGGGTGGTGAGCAAATACTTAGAGTTACGTGAGCGTTATAAGCACCGGATTTCATCTTTGGTACCGCCCGGTTCAGGCGGTTGGTGGAGGCCGTGAACCCCCTGTACCCCATCACCTCATATGACATCATACAGTTATTTCCAATATAAAAGCTTTTATACCCAAACGAATTTGGCTATCGATTACATCGACGGAATTAAAAAACGGGATGTTCATCCGGCTACTTTAATGTGGTGTTTCATCGAGGACGATTGCCTGTTTTACGCTTGGATAAAAATATTGGCATAAGAATGGAGGGAGATTAAATGTTATCTAAAGTCAGGTCATTTAGGGCTTTTTTACTTATCCCGGTTCTTCTGGTTACTATGGTCATTTCTCATTTATGTCCGGTAACAGTATTAGCGTTAACACCCGATTTCCAGCAATTAAATCAATCGCAAATTGTTGCGGCAATGGGCGCCGGCTGGAATCTGGGGAATCAGCTTGAAGCCAATATTAACGGTACACCTAGTGAAACAGCATGGGGTAATCCCACAATTACCTTGGGTCTCATTCAAAAAGTAAAAGCAGCCGGCTTTAAAACAATCCGTATTCCTGTTTCTTATTTGGATAAAATAGGGAGTGCGCCGAATTACTCTATAGACGCCGCCTGGCTGGGTAGAATTAAAGAAGTTGTTGATTATGCCTACAACGAGGGCTTATATGTGATCATCAACATACATGGAGACGGCTACCATTCAATTCCCGGCGCTTGGCTCCTGGTTGATTCTTCCAATCAAACAACGATCAGGGGAAAATATCAAAAAGTATGGGAACAGATTGCCAATACATTTATAAACTACGATGAGCGTTTGATCTTTGAATCAATGAACGAAGTATTTGACGGCAATTATGCGGCGCCCAACCTTTCATACTATTCAAACCTGAATACCTATAATCAAATCTTTGTTGATACTGTAAGGCAAACCGGCGGGAATAACAGTGCAAGATGGTTACTGGTTCCGGGTTGGAATACCAACATTGATTACACAGCAGGTGATTATGGTTTTGTAATTCCTACAGATACTTACCGGTCGAGCACAATTCCGAGTTCGGAAAAAAGAATAATGATATCAGCCCATTATTACTCACCCTGGGACTTCTGTGGGGAGGAAAACGGCACAATAACACAATGGGGGGCAATAGCTGCCGACCCTTATAGAAAATCAACCTGGGGCCAGGAAGATTACATGGAATCACAAGTTCAGATGATGTACAATAAGTTTGTAATAGAGGGATATCCTGTTGTCCTTGGAGAATGGGGTTCAATAGATAAAACAAGCGCTGATCCAACCAACAATACTTATCGTGAGTATTTCGCAAAAACATTTTGTTCTTATTCCAAGCAATACGGGGCCGTACCTGTTTATTGGGATAATGGATACAATGGAGTGTATGGTTTTGGATTGTTTGACAGGTCTACTCTGACTGTAACACAACAGGGAATCATTGATTCCATAATGGACGGCATGGGTTCAGTAGTACCAACGCCCATACCAACACCTACATCAACGACAAAACCCACACCGACACCGACAGAAGGACCGACACCGACGCCAACGCCGACTTCGTCCTTTGAACCGGGGCAGGTCCGGGTGGAGGCTCGGGGCGAGGAATCCAATCCCGATGTCCAGTCCCTCATCCGGATGAACGTTTGGAATGAGGACACCGCCGCACTGAACAACCTTTCGGTTCGGTATTTTGTGGATCTCTCCGAGGTCTACGCCGCGGGTTACTCGGCCGGTAATGTTACTCTCGATGTTTATTACAGCAGCGCCGGTGTGACCGTTTCCCCACTCACCGCCTATGACACAGCAAACCGTATCTACTACTATGAACTGGACTGGGGGAGTTATTCCGTGGCGCCGGGCGCCCGGATCGAGGCCAACTTCAGTATTCACCTTACAGGCTGGCAGCCGGCTTGGGACCCGGCGAACGACTGGTCGTACCAGGGACTTTCCGGCAGTTACACCAATACTTCTTACATCCCGGTCTACCGTGCCGGGGGGTTAATCTACGGTCTGGAACCGGATGGTTCGCCCCCGCCGACATCCACGCCGACAGCGACCCCGGGACCGACGCCTACCCCAACGCCGACTTCCGAACCGGAACCAACCCCCACGCCTACACCAACTTCGGAACCGGGGCCGACACCTACACCCACGCCGACATCAGAGCCGGTGGGCGATTACGTGGTGCATTATGCCATCGGCAATGACTGGGGCAGCGGGGCGACAATCGACGTAACGATTATCAACAATACTTCGGCGGTGGTCGACGGCTGGGTCTTGGAATGGACATTCTCCGGCAACCAGCAAATATCCGACATGTGGTGTGCTGATTACACGCAGACCGGAGCCTCTGTCACTGTGGAAAATTTGGATTGGAACGCGTATATACCGGCCAACGGCGGCAGTGTGAGTTTTGGGTTCAATATCAACTACAGCGGGCAAAACAACGCGCCGGCCGGTTTCACCTTAAATGAGGTACCTTGTGGTATACAGTAAGAGAGGTGTTTAAGCTTAATCCCTTGTTTAAACCTGATCCCGGGCGTTGGGCCCGGGGTTTTTTTTCGGTGCGCCACACATGGCGCGTGGAAAGAATGCTTCTATGTATGGAACATTTGTCAAACTTGAGTCTAAATCTATAAATAATAAAGCGTGAGGGGATGAAAGGGAAGATTGTCGGGATAAAACGGATTTCCCGGCTGATAAAAGGATCGACAACGCAATATCTTGCCTTTATAATAATTGTAGCCACTATATATTGTATCTCCAGGTCTGCGGTGGAGAAACACCGCGGTTAGGCAGGTAGTGATGTTTGTGAGAGGGGAGGGTAAGAATTGCGTTGTCCGTATTGTAATCACCCGGAAAGCCGGGTGGTCGATTCCCGGTCGGCGGAAGAGGGAATGACTATCCGGCGCCGGCGCGAGTGTTTGGATTGTGAAAAAAGATTTACCACCTACGAACGCCCGGAGGAGGAACCCTTGATTGTAATAAAAAAAGACGGGCGGCGTGAACCGTTTGACCGCCAGAAAATTTTGACCGGGCTTTTAAAGGCTTGCGAAAAAAGGCCCCTTCCTTTTGAAAAAATAGAAAAACTGGTGGCCGGTGTGGAACAAGGAGTTCGTAAACGGACAGACAATGAAATTCCCAGCGCGGTCATTGGCGAGTTGGTTATGGAACGGCTTAAAGAGATTGATGAAGTGGCATACGTGCGTTTTGCTTCTGTCTACCGGCAGTTTAAAGATCTTGATATATTCATGGAAGAACTTGATAGTCTTTTGAAAGCAAAGAAGCAGCAGTAAAGGAAGGGAGCGGAAAAATGGCCAAGACCCAAAAGGAACGGCGTGAACAAATGCCAAAAGGTAAACTGGTTTCCCTACCTCAATCTTTTCCGCTTGGAAAGGATCACACTTTTCGTTCGATTCAGAAAAGAGACGGGAGAATCGTGGAATTTAACGTCGGGAAGATCGCCGAGGCTATTTTCAAGGCCGCCCGGGCTGTCGGCGGTGAAGACCGGCAACTGGCGGAGGAGCTGGCCCAAGTGGTCACCAATTACCTGGCCAAGACGAAAGGCCCCGGTATTCCTACAGTGGAGGAGGTACAAGACGCCGTTGAAAAGGTTTTGATTGAAACAGGACATGCCAAAACCGCCAAGGTCTATATTCTCTACCGCGACCGGCGTACCCGTCTCCGGGAGACTAAGTCGGAACTTATGGACGCGGTGGAAGAAATTTTGGCCGAAACCAACCGGGAAAATGCTAATATCAGCAACTCTCCTTCCGCCAAGATGCTACAGATCGCTTCGGCGGCCAGTAAAAGGTATTACCTGTACCGGTTGATTGCCGAGGAGTTTTCCCAAGCGCATCTGGAGGGAGATATCCATATCCATGATTTGGATTTTTACGGGAAAACATTGACCTGTGTTCAAATCCCCTTGGGGAAACTGCTGGCGGAAGGATTCGACAACGGCCACGGTTACATACGTCCTCCGAAGAGAATAGCCTCGGCCTCCGCCTTGGCCGCCATTATTTTGCAAAGCTCGCAAAATGATATGCACGGCGGGCAGTCTTTTGCTTTTTTTGACCGGGATATGGCGCCTTTCGTGCAAGGAGCCGGAGAGGACGAGGTTTACCAGGCCATGGAGGCGTTGATTTACAACCTGAACTCCATGCACAGCCGGGCCGGCGCCCAAGTACCCTTTAGCAGTATTAACCTGGGCACGGATACCACTCCCGAGGGGCGGCTGATTACCCGTTCACTGCTCCTTGCCCATGAACAGGGACTGGGCCGGGGGGAGACTCCGATTTTCCCCAATATTATATTCCGGGTGAAAAGAGGAGTGAATTTTGAACCCCAGGACCCGAACCACGACCTTTTTCAGCTGGCTGTGAAGACCGCCGCGCGGCGGCTTAATCCCACTTTCGCCTTTATGGACAGTAGCTTTAATTCTCCCTACGGCACGGAAGTCAGTTATATGGGTTGCCGCACGAGGGTTATCGCCAACCGGCACGGCCCGGAGGTCTCCACCGGGCGGGGAAATCTTTCTTTCACCACGATTAACCTGCCCCGCCTGGCCTTAAAAGCAAAAGGGGATCTCGAATCCTTCTACCGTCAACTCGACCGGATGCTGAAACTCGTTGCCGGACAGCTCTATCACCGCTTCCGGATACAGGCGAAATTAAAAGTAGAGGATATGCCCTTTCTTATGGGACAGGGCTTGTATATGGACGCGGAAAAATTGCCGCCGGACGCTTCCATTGCGCCGGTTATCAAGCACGGTACTCTTTCCGTTGGCTTTATCGGCCTGGCGGAAACCCTTACTGTTTTGGCCGGTTCTCACCACGGGGAGGATAGCGCCGCCCACCGGCTGGGATTGGAGATTGTGAGCTACATGCGCCGGCGTGTGGATGAACTTTGTGAAGAGTATGATTTGAATTTTACCCTGCTGGCCACACCGGCGGAAGGTCTTTCCGGCCGTTTTGTGGCCATGGACCGGCAGCGGTTCGGCCGGATACCCGGGGTTACGGATGAAGAGTATTATACCAACAGTTTTCATCTTCCCGTTGGCCATGAGGTCAGTTGTAACGAAAAGATAGTTTTGGAGGGACCTTTTCACCGGTTGACCAATGCCGGTCATATCAGCTACGTGGAGCTTGATTCACCGCCGGTAAATAATATGGAGGCTGTGGAGGCGATATTAAGGAGGATGGCCGCCTGCGACATGGGCTATGCGGGGATTAACTTTCCGGTGGACGAGTGCCACGCCTGCGGTAACCACGGAATTTTTAGCGGGAATTGCCCTTCCTGCGGTTCCGGTTTCATCCGCCGGGTTCGCCGGATTACCGGTTACCTTTCCACAGTCGACCGGTTTAATGACGCCAAGAAGGCGGAGTTGTCGCACAGAAAACCACATTGGCAATAAACACACGCTTGGCGCCGTTGAAAATCGGCCTATGCGGTCTGTTTTTGGATGGTGAAAGCCGTGGATAAAATTCATGGGGATCTAATAAATCTTTTTACCCCGGAACAGTGGGAAACAGCCCGGGAATACTGGCGGGAAGGATTGGTGTGCGAGACTTATTACGGAGACGGAATATGGCAGGGAACAGTTACCGGCAGTTTGGGTAATTACCGTGTCAGGGTCAAACGGCGGGGGAACAGGTGGAGGACGGACTGTTCCTGTTTGGAACGGAGACCACGTTGCCGGCATGCGGCGGCGCTTTTATGGGGATGGATGATGGAACCGGAGAGATTTACGCCGGTGGAGGAGTTGACAAGTAAAATTACGCTGCTGTCGCGGACGGATGCCGTTGAGTTTCTTTACCGGGTGGCCGTGGAGGAAGCAGGATTGGTTAAAAATCTGCTGGCCGGGGGAGACGGCGGGAAGGAAAGAACGCGGGTTTCCTTACCGGGCCTGCTATACCTGGTAAAGAGTTTGGGACCGGATACCGGGTCTCCCTGGTTGAACCGGCAGGTCTGGGAGGAACGGTGGCGTAACCTGCTGGCCGCAGTGGAAGAAGAGTTGGTACAGGGAACCGGAGAAGCTTGGCAGGCCCTGGTCCTGTTGACGGAAAAAATGTTGGATTTTTGTCTTTCTCTTTCCCCGGGAGAGCCGGGAGTTAAGGTTGCCGGTTATACCGCCTGTTTACTTGAATTATTGACCGGACGCCTGGAAAAGGAGATCCCGGAAAGAGTAATCGAAAAACTGTTGGATTTTTATCTAAAGTTTCCCTTATCCGGAGAGGAAGAAGAGAAGTTTCACGTTTTTTTCCGCAAGTTGTGCGCTGTCAAAAGCCGGAAATTTTTATTTACCATGCTTCAGTCCAAGTTTGACGGGGAAGTTAAATTTCCCTCAGGAGTCCGTGTGATCCGCCTGGCCGGAATGTTGCTGCCTGGAGAAGAGAAAAAAGAATTTCAGGAGCTGGCCGGCTGGTGTCTTAAGGATTGCCGCCGGTTGTTACCGCTTTTGGATCTTTTGGAGGAAAAAAAGAAGTATCAAGAGGCGAAGGAACTGCTGCAGGAGGCGTTGCCGCTTTTTGATACCGCTTCCGGCCGGTACCTTTACCGCCTGCGCCTGGCCGTTCTCCACCGGATGCTGGGTGAGAATAGACAAGCGCTTTACCTTGGGATACTGAATTTTACGGAACGTCCCGGCCGGGAGGAGTATTTTGCCCTGAAAAGATTGGCCTTGACAACCGGTGAATGGAAAACAATAAAGCCCCGCCTTTTTCAGAGTATGACAAAAAAAAATCCTGCCCTGTTAAAAGAGCTCGATCTTATGGGGGAAAGGATTTTGTCGGGTCCTACTTGAATTCGGAAAAAGCTTGTGTTAGAATATGATTACTGGTATTGCCGGTGTAGCTCAATTGGCAGAGCAGCTGATTTGTAATCAGCAGGCTACCGGTTCAAGTCCGGTCGCCGGCTCCAGTTCAATAGAAATTTTGTACCTCTTCCACCGGAAGAGGTTTTTTGATGAACAGGAACAAAGAAA
>Ga0209075_1004201_pt1 | contig 11644 bp, 10 predicted proteins | sample Stecom2011_FD_187523 | JGI IMG/M metagenome (GOLD analysis project Ga0209075, IMG submission 187523) | Agricultural soil microbial communities from Utah to study Nitrogen management - Steer compost 2011 (SPAdes) (version 2) | ecosystem: Environmental > Terrestrial > Soil > Agricultural land...
AGTCGTGCCGTCGGCGGTGCCGGCCTGGTGATCTTCGAGGCCACGGCGGTGCTGCCCGAAGGGCGCATCTCCGCCCATGACCTGGGCATCTGGAATGACGAGCAGGTCGAGCCGCTGCGGCGCATCACCGCCTTCATCGAGTCCCAGGGCTCGCTGGCCGGCATCCAGCTGGCTCACGCCGGCCGCAAGGCCGGCACCTGGCGGCCATGGGACGGCTGGCATGGCAGCGTGCCGGTGGCGGAAGGCGGCTGGATTCCCGTGGGTCCCTCCGCCCTGGCCTTCGACCCGGAACATGCGGTGCCGACCGAGCTGGACCAGGCGGGGATCGACGCGATCATCGACGCCTTCGTGGCCGCTGCCGAACGGGCCCTGGCGGCAGGGTTCAAGGTGGTGGAGGTGCACGCCGCCCACGGCTATCTGTTGCACCAGTTCCTCTCGCCGCTTTCCAACCGTCGGGAGGACGCCTACGGCGGCACCTTCGACCGACGCATCCGCCTGCTGCTGGACGTCACCCGGGCGGTGCGTGCCGCCTGGCCGGAAGAGCTGCCGGTGTTCGTGCGCCTGTCGGCCACCGACTGGGTGGAGGACGGCTGGAATCCCGACGAGACGGTGGAGCTGGCCCGTCGCCTCAAGGCGCTGGGCGTGGACCTGATCGACGTGTCCTCGGGCGGCACCTCGGCCAGCGCGGAGATTCCCATCGGCCCCGGCTACCAGGTCCAGTTTGCCGAGCGGGTGCGGCGCGAGGCCCAGATCGCCACCGGTGCGGTGGGCCTGATCACCGAGGCGCTGCAGGCCGAGCGGGTCCTCGCCGAGGGGCAGGCCGACCTGATCCTGCTGGCCCGGGAGCTGCTGCGCGATCCCTACTGGCCGCTGCATGCGGCCGGCTTCCTGGGCGACACCACGGTGCCCTGGCCGGCCCAGTACGTGCGCGCGGCGCACCGCGACACGCCGATCCGCTGAAGCGTGGCGGACCGGCGCGCGAATGACGCGTCTTGCGGGCTGCCAGGCGCGGTCCGCTGGGGTATAATCGCCGGCTTTTCCGAAAGCTTCATCTGCGAGTGCCGCCAGCCATGGAAATCAATCCGATCCTGAACAGCATCAAGGACCTCACCGAACGGACCCACGCTATTCGGGGGTATCTTTGACTACGATCAGAAAGCTGATCGCCTGGTCGAAGTAAACCGCGAACTCGAAGACCCCAACATCTGGAACAATCCGGAATACGCCCAGAACCTGGGCCGCGAGCGTTCCACCCTGGCCGACATCGTCGAAACCCTGGACGAGCTCACCAGTGGCCTGGCCGATGCCCGGGAGCTGCTGGACATGGCCGTCGAGGAAGATGACGAAGGTGCGGTGAGCGACATCGTCACCGAACTGGCCCGCCTGCGCGAATCCCTGGAGAAGCTCGAGTTCCGCCGCATGTTCAGTGGCGACATGGACGCCAACAACGCCTTCCTGGACATCGTCGCCGGTTCCGGCGGCACCGAGGCCCAGGACTGGGCCAACATGCTGTTGCGCATGTACCTGCGCTGGGCCGCCAAGCACGGCTTCGACGCGGAAATCGTCGAGCTGACCGAAGGCGAAGTGGCCGGCATCAAGAGTGCCACCGTGCACATTCGCGGCGAATACGCCTACGGCTGGCTGCGCACCGAGATCGGCGTGCACCGCCTGGTGCGCAAGAGCCCGTTCGACTCCGGCAACCGTCGCCACACCTCGTTCACCGCGGTGTTCGTGTCGCCGGAAATCGACGACAACATCGAGATCGAGATCAACCCGGCCGACCTGCGCATCGACACCTATCGCTCCTCGGGTGCCGGCGGTCAGCACGTGAACACCACCGACTCGGCGGTGCGCATCACCCACGTGCCGACCAACACCGTGGTGAGCTGCCAGAACGAGCGCTCCCAGCACGCCAACAAGGACCGCGCCTTCAAGATGCTGCGCGCCAAGTTGTACGAGCTGGAGATGCAGAAGCGCCGCGCGGCCTCCCAGGCACTGGAGGACAGCAAGTCCGACATCGGCTGGGGCCACCAGATCCGCTCCTACGTGCTGGACCAGTCGCGCATCAAGGACCTGCGTACCGGCGTCGAGGAAAGCAACTGCGACGCGGTACTGGACGGCGATCTGGACGAGTTCATCGAGGCCAGCCTGAAACAGGGCCTGTAAGGGCCCGCGCGAGGCGCACCGGCGTGCGCCTTGGCAACGAATGCCTGCCCACGGGGCAGACGAGACAACCCGGTGCATCCGCACCCAGCGATGACGCGGCATCGACCGCGCCCTGACGGAAAACACAGACACCATGAGCGAACAACCGCTGAATCCGCACGCCCTTCACGAGGAAGAAAACCGCCTGATCGCCCAGCGCAAGGAAAAGCTTGCCGCCGCGCGGGCCAAGGGCAACGCCTTCCCCAATGATTTCCGCCGCGACACCTACGCCGGGGACATCCTGAAAGCGCACGCGGACAAGACCCGGGAAGAGCTGGAGGCCGAGCGCATCCCGGTCAGGGTGGCGGGGCGCATCATGCTCAACCGCGGGGCCTTCATGGTCATCCAGGACATGACCGCGCGCATCCAGGTGTACGTGGACCGCAAGACCCTGCCGGCCGAGACCCTGGCCGAGATCAAGACCTGGGACCTGGGCGACATCATCGGCGCCGAGGGCACCGTGCAGCGCTCCAACAAGGGCGACCTGTTCGTGCACATGGAGAAGGTGCAGCTGCTCACCAAGTCGCTGCGTCCGCTGCCCGACAAGCACCACGGCCTGACCGACACCGAACAGCGCTACCGTCAGCGCTACGTGGACCTGATCGTCAACGAGGAAACCCGTCACACCTTCCGGGTGCGTTCGAAGGTCATCGCCTACATCCGCAAGTTCCTTACCGAGCGCGACTTCCTGGAAGTCGAGACCCCGATGCTGCAGGTGATCCCGGGCGGCGCGGCGGCCAAGCCGTTCCAGACCCACCACAACGCGCTGGACCTGCCCATGTACCTGCGCATCGCCCCGGAGCTGTACCTCAAGCGCCTGGTCGTCGGCGGCTTCGAGAAGGTCTTCGAGATCAACCGCAACTTCCGCAACGAGGGTGTGTCCACGCGCCACAACCCCGAATTCACCATGCTGGAGTTCTACCACGCCTACGCGGACTACGAGGACAACATGGACCTCACCGAGCAGCTGTTCCGCGAGCTGGCGCTGGAGGTGCTCGGCACCACCGACGTGCCCTACGGCGACAAGGTGTTCCACTTCGGCGAGCCGTTCGCCCGCATGTCGGTGTTCGAGTCGATCCTCAAGTTCAACCCGGACATCTCCGAGGCCGACCTGAAGGACATCGACAAATGCCGCGAGATCGCCAAAAAGGCCGGTGCCGACGTGAAGGGCTTCGAGGGCCTGGGCAAGCTGCAGACGATGATTTTCGAGGAGCTGGTGGAGCACAAGCTGGAGCAGCCGACCTTCATCACCCGCTACCCGTTCGAAGTCTCGCCGCTGGCCCGCCGTTCCGACGACGATCCCAGCGTCACCGACCGCTTCGAGCTGTTCATCGGTGGCCGCGAGATCGCCAACGCCTACTCGGAGCTCAATGATGCCGAGGACCAGGCCGAGCGCTTCATGCAGCAGGTCAAGGACAAGGACGCCGGCGACGACGAAGCCATGCACTTCGACGCCGACTTCGTGCGCGCCCTGGAATATGGCATGCCGCCGACCGCCGGCGAGGGCATCGGCATCGACCGCCTGGTGATGCTGCTGACCAACTCGCCGTCGATTCGCGACGTGATCCTGTTCCCGCACATGCGGCCGCAGAACTGATCATGCAGGAAACCGCCTTCGGGCGGTTTTTTGTGCCTGTTGGACGCCACCGACGGATGCGGTGGCGGGTAGCTGCAAGCTACGCTTTTGAGCAAGTCGATTCGACAAGGAGAGAAACATGCGTGCCTGGCGTACGCTGACATTGCTGGCGCTGCTGCTGATGCTGCAGGGCTGCCTGGTGACCTTCCGCGAGCCGCTGCCGGCCAGCGAGGCGGCTCCCATTCCGCTGCTCGGCACCTGGCAGGGTGAGGACGGCTGGGGGGACGAACTGTTCCTGCGTATCAGTCGCGTGGGCAATCATCAGTACCGGGCCGTGCGCACCGAGGGCAGCCCGGACAATCTGGACAGCGCCGAGGAATACGGTTTCACCGTGGCCCGCCATGGGCGCCGCTGGTATCTGTCGGCCGGCCTGCCCAGGCGCCTGGGCGGCAACTTCGCCATCCTCGGCTTCGAGCTGACCCGGAACGGCGAGCTGGTGCTGTTCAACCTGGACATCGAGCGCCTGCTCCACGAGATCGAGGACGGTCGCCTGGACGGCGAGGCGGTGGCCACGCCCGAGGGCGAAGGTGTGCTGGTGCACTCGCCACTGGAGCGGGTCTTCGATTACCTTGACGATCCGGCCAACGCCGACGTCTTCATCGAAGTGGCGCGCCTGCAGCGCGTCGAGCAGTGAGGAAGCATGCCACTGGATCCCTATCAGCAGACCGTACGCGCCCTGTCGGATCGCCTGGTCGAGGCGCAGGCGCCCATCCGCATCCTCGACGCGGTGAAGTGGGACGAATCCATCCGCCAGGCCTTCCTGGCCGCCGGTGGCCGGGAGCTGCCGCAGGTGGACCGCAGCTACTACCACACCCGCCCGCTGGCCTTCGACGCCGAGGCCAAGAAGCGCGAGTTCCAGGAGATCGAGCGGGACATCACCCGCCAGCTGGGCCAGTTCAGCCCGGTGGGGCAGATCATGCGCCGCATGTGTCGCGAGTACCGCATGGTCATCCGCATGCTGGAAGCCCGCGGCACCAGCGATTTCGGGCTGATTTCCCAGGAACTCTACGGCGCGGCTTCGGATGCCTTCCACGCCGGTGATCCGACCCTGGCCGACCTGGGCCTGATGCTCTCCGACTACCTGAACAACATCGCCGACCGCGGCGACCTGGCCGACGAGCCGAAGATGCTCAACGCCTCCCAGGCGGTGGAAATCCTCCAGTGGCGCCTGGATCGGGTGTTCGGTGAGGGCGAAGGGGAAGGGGTGGTGCGGGTGTTCGAGTCGGACGGCATCGTCGCCGACGCGGCGGCCGGCGCCGACTACATCAAGATCCGCAGCGACGCCATGTTCAACGAGCGCGACCTGCAGGCCCTGGAGGTCCACGAGGGGCTGGTGCATGTGGGTACCACCCTCAACGGTCTCAACCAGCCCATCTGCACCTTCCTGGCCAAGGGCCCGCCGAGCTCCACGGTGACCCAGGAGGGCCTGGCGATCCTCATGGAGGTGATCGCCTTCGCCTCCTATCCCTCGCGCCTGCGCAAGCTCACCAACCGCACCCGGGCCATCCACATGGCCGAGGAGGGCGCCGACTTCATCGACGTCTACCGCTTCTTCCTCGATCAGGGCTACGGCGAGGAGGAGAGCTTCGGCAACGCCGCCCGGGTGTTCCGCGGCTCATCGCCCGATGGCCTGCCGTTCACCAAGGACCTGTCCTACCTCAAGGGCTTCATCCTCATCTACAACTACATCCAGCTGGCGGTGCGCCAGGGCAAGCTGGAACAGATCCCGCTGCTGTTCTGCGGCAAGACCACCCTGGAAGACATGCGCACCCTGCGCCAGCTGGTGGAAGAGGGCATGGTGGCGCCGCCCCGCTACCTGCCCACCCAGTTCCGCGACCTCAACGCCCTGTCGGCCTGGATGTGCTTCTCCAACTTCCTCAACCACCTGAGCCTGGATCGCGTCGAGGCGGACTACACCAACATCCTCTGATCCGCCAGCCTGGCAGGACCGACTTCAGCCGCGATCGGAACTCACATTCCTCGCGGCCCGGGCCACTCCCACAGGGGATCACCATCCACGCCGGGCCGCCGGGCTTCCCGCCCCGCGCCCGGATCGCTAAGCTGGCTGCCCTTTTTCGCTGGATTCGGAAGTCGACATGGCCGAGCGCAATCTCATCCCCTACATTCTCACCGCCGTAGGCACCGTGATCGGCACGGTTGCGGTGCTCAGCTATTACGGTTACGTGCATTTCGCCAAGCCGCAGGATGCGCTGCTGCTGGCCGAGTTCACCATGCTCAAGACCGTCCCCGGCGAGGACTACCGGCTGTCCCTCAAGCCCGCCGATCAGCAGGCTCAGTGTATCGACGGCGTACTGGTGCTGTTCGACACCCGCCAGAAGGGCCTGACCGGTGTGCTGGTGGACGACCGCAAGCGCGCGGTGCGCTGCATGGGTCAGGAGACCCCGCAGATCATCGTCGAATGATCAGTGCGGCTTCTGCCCCGCGCTGAGGCGCTGCAGGTACTGGCGTGACAGGGCCAGGAAGCGCGGGGTGGGGCCGATATCCTCGTAGAGGGGGTCGCCCTGTTCGTCGACCGCCACCACCTTGCTGCCCTTGACATAGGGCAGGCCGGCCTCCAGCTCCTCCAGGGCCGCCGCCACCAGCTCGCTGAGCAGCATCTCCACGTTGCGCTTGGGATACATCTCGGCCAGGGCATTGAGCCGCGCCGCCGATTCCAGGTCCAGGTGTACGGCATAGGTCTCCCGGGTCGTCTGGCCCGAGGCATTCTGTTCCCAGTGTTCGATCAGATCACGAATTCTCATGGCAGGCTTCCCGCTGCGTCCCCTGTTACCTTCAGGCTAGCCCCGGCTTGTCAAAGGCGCCCGAACTGTACAGGCTGAAGGCACCGCCTCGGGGAGATGCGCCATGACCACCATCGATGCACGTCTGCGGGAAGAGGTTCACCTGCTGGGTGAACTGCTGGGGGAGACCTTTCGCGTCCAGCTGGGGGACGCGTTCCTCGACAAGATCGAACGCATCCGCATCGGCGCCAAGGGTGCGCGGCGGGGCTCGCCGGAGGCTGCCGCACAGCTGGCCGCCACCCTCGACGGGCTGCGCGAGGACGAGCTGCTGCCGGTGGTGCGGGCTTTCAACCAGTTTCTCAACCTGGCCAACATGGCCGAGCAGCACCATCAGGTACGCCGCCTGACGCCGGGTGAGGACGAGCCTTTCGAACGCCGCGTGCTGGACGAGCTGCTGCCGCGCCTGCTCGCCGCTGGCGCGGATGCGGAAGAACTGGCCCGCCAGGTGGCCAGCCTGGAGGTGGAGCTGGTGCTCACCGCGCATCCCACCGAAGTGGCGCGACGCAGCCTGATCCAGAAGTACGACGCCATCGCCGCCGAGCTGGCCGCCCGCGATCATGACGACCTGACCGAGCGGGAGCTGGCCGCCATCCGGCTGCGCCTGCACCGCCTGATCGCCGAGGCCTGGCACACCGAGGAAATCCGTCGCCAGCGGCCCACGCCGGTGGACGAGGCCAAGTGGGGCTTCGCCGTCATCGAGCACTCCCTGTGGAGCGCCGTGCCGGATACCCTGCGCGATCTGGATGACCTGCTGTGGTCCCACTGCGGCCAGCGCCTGCCGCTGGATGCCGCGCCGGTGCGCTTCGCCTCCTGGATGGGCGGCGACCGCGACGGCAATCCCACGGTCACCGCCGAGGTGACCCGCCAGGTGCTGCTGCTGGCGCGCTGGATGGCGGCCGATCTGCACCTGCGCGACATCGACCGGCTGCAGGTGGAACTCTCCATGCAGGCGGCCAGTGCCGAGCTGCGTGCCCGCGTGGGCGAGCATCCCGAACCCTACCGGGCGCTGCTCAAGCCCCTGCGCGATCGTCTGCGCCTGACCCGGGACTGGGCCGAGGCCAGCCTGCGTCAGCCCACCCCCGAGCCGGAGGGCCTGCTGCGCGACGGGGCCGAGCTCTACCAGCCGCTGGAGCTGTGCTACCGCTCGCTGTGCGAGTGCGGCATGGCGATGATCGCCGACGGCCGTCTGCTGGACTGCCTGCGCCGTGCGGCGGTGTTCGGCCTGCATCTGGTGCGCCTGGACATCCGCCAGGAAGCCGGGCGCCATGCCGCCGTGCTGGACGAGATCACCGACTTTCTCGGCATGGGCCACTACTCGGACTGGGACGAGGCACGGCGCCTGGACTTCCTCATCCGCGAGCTGGACAACCCGCGCCCGCTGCTGCCGGTCGATCACCAGCTGCGGCCGGACAATGCCGAGGTGCTCGCCACCTGCCGGCTGATCGCCGCCAGCCCGGCCGCGGCGCTGGGCTCCTATGTGATTTCCATGGCCGGTGCCGCCTCGGACGTGCTGGCGGTGCAACTGCTGCTCAAGGAGGCGGGGCTGCGCCGTGCGATGCGGGTGGTGCCGCTGTTCGAGACCCTGGCGGATCTGCGGGGCGCGCGGGAGGTGATGGCACGCCTGCTGGCGCTGCCGGAATACCGCGATCGCCTGCAGGGGCCGCAGGAGGTGATGATCGGCTACTCCGACTCGGCCAAGGACGCCGGCACCCTGGCCGCCGCCTGGGCCCAGTACCGGGCCCAGGAGGAGCTGGTGGCGCTGTGCCGCGAGCGGGGTGTGGAGCTGCTGCTGTTCCATGGCCGTGGCGGCACCGTGGGGCGCGGTGGCGGCCCGGCCCACGCGGCCATCCTGTCCCAGCCGCCGGGTTCGGTGGCCGGGCGCTTCCGCACCACCGAGCAGGGGGAGATGATCCGTTTCAAGCTCGGCCTGCCGCAGATCGCCGTGCAGAACCTCAAGCTGTACCTGGCCGCCGTGCTGGAGGCCACCGTGGCGCCGCCGCCGCAGCCCGAGCCGGCCTGGCGCGAGGAGATGGAGCGGCTGTCCGCCGATGCCCTGGCCGCCTATCGCCAGGTGGTGCGCGAGAGCCCGCAGTTTCTCGACTATTTCCGCCAGGCCACCCCCGAGCAGGAGCTGGCGCGCCTGCCCCTGGGCAGCCGGCCCTCGCGGCGGCGGGAAGGCGGCATCGAAAGCCTGCGGGCCATTCCCTGGATCTTCGCCTGGACCCAGACCCGCCTGATGCTGCCCGCCTGGCTGGGTTGGGAAACTGCGCTGCGCCGGGCCCTGGAGCGCGGCGAGGGCGAGCGGTTGCGCGACATGCGTGAACGCTGGCCCTTCTTCCGCGCGCGCCTGGACATGCTGGAGATGGTGCTGGCCAAGGCCGACGCGGACATCGCCACCTTCTATGACCAGCGTCTGGTGGCGGCCGAACTGCGACCCTTCGGGCAGAAACTGCGCGACCTATTGTCGCAGGCGGAGCATGCGGTGCTGGAACTGACCGGCCAGTCACGCGTATTCGAGCGCAGTCCCCAGACCCTGGAATTCATCAGCGTGCGCAACACCTACCTGGATCCGCTGCACCTGTTGCAGGCCGAGCTTCTGGCCCGCTCGCGCCAGGCCGGCGGCGAGGAGCGGCCAGCGGTGGAGCAGGCGCTGCTGGTCAGCGTCGCCGGGATCGCCGCGGGCCTGCGCAACACCGGATGACCGTACACAGGCCGTTGGTGCGACGCTTGTACGTCGCGGGGGCGCTGTGTATCTTGAGCGGTCTTTCGGTCACGCCATTGTCAGCCCGTCCGGGCTGGCCCTCGACGGACTATCCGGTCTTGTACGAAAGCTGTCTGCGCCCCGTCCGGGGCTGTCCTGGATGGCTTTCGTACAAGACCAGACTTCTTAAATATCAAAAGGAGCATCAACGATGCGTGTGATTCTGCTGGGCGCGCCCGGCGCCGGCAAAGGCACCCAGGCTCGTTTCATCACCGAAAAGTTCGGCATCCCGCAAATCTCCACCGGCGACATGCTGCGCGCTGCGGTCAAGGCCGGTACGCCGCTGGGCCTGAAGGTGAAGGACGTGATGGCGAGCGGTGGTCTGGTCTCCGACGACATCATCATCGGCCTGATCAAGGAGCGCATCGCCGAGCCGGATTGCGCCAACGGCTTCCTGTTCGACGGCTTTCCGCGCACCATTCCCCAGGCCGAGGCCCTGAAGGCTGCCGGCGTGACCATCGACCACGTGCTGGAAATCGCCGTGGACGATGAGGAAATCGTCAAGCGCATGGCGGGTCGCCGCTTCCACCAGGCGTCCGGTCGTACCTATCACGTCGAGTACAACCCGCCGAAGGTGCCGGGCAAGGATGACGTGACCGGCGAAGAGCTGGTCCAGCGCGAGGACGACAAGGAGGAGACGGTGCGTCACCGCCTGTCCGTGTATCACTCCCAGACCAAGCCGCTGGTCGACTTCTACCAGAAGCTGTCCGCCGCCGAAGGTACTCCCAAGTACAGCCTGGTGCCGGGCGTCGGCTCGGTGGACGAGATCACCGCCAAGGTGTTCGCCGCCCTGAGCTGATCGGCGTTCGCGCTTGCCCGACGGCCCGCTTGCGGGCCGTTGTCGTTTCTGCCCGATCCATGACTGACCGGCTTATAATGCCCGCCCTTCTTCCCCATCGGACGCTGTAATGACCACCCTGCTGGCCCTGGATACCGCCACCGAAGCCTGCTCCGTTGCCCTGTTGCACAAGGGGCGCCTGCTCAGTCGCCACGAGGTGATTCCGCGTCTGCATGCCCAGCGCCTGCTGCCCATGGTGCAGGAACTGCTCGGCGAGGCGGGCCTCGCCCTGTCGACGGTGGATGCCATCGCCTTCGGTCGCGGTCCGGGCGCCTTCACCGGCGTGCGCATCGCCGTGGGTGTGGTGCAGGGGCTGGCGTTTGCCCTGCAGCGGCCGGTCCTGCCCATCTCCAACCTGGCGGTGCTGGCCCAGCGCGCGCACCGGGAACAGGGCGTGCAGCAGGTGGCCGCCGCCATCGACGCGCGCATGGACGAGGTGTACTGGGGCTGCTATCGCCTGGAGGCCGGCGAGATGCGCCTGCACGGCGCCGAGGCGGTGCTGCCGCCCGAGCGGGTCGGCCTGCCGCGCGGCGCGGAAGGGCCCTGGTTCGGCGCCGGCACCGGCTGGGGCTATGCCGAGCGCCTGGCGGTACGCCCGGAGCTGGGCATGGACGCCGGCCTGCTACCCCATGCCGAGGACCTGCTGCGTCTGGCCGAGTTTGCCTGGGCGCGCGGGGAGGGCGTGGATGCCGAGCAGGCCCAGCCCGTGTATTTGCGAGATCAGGTTGCCACGCCCAAGGGCTAGTCCGCCTTTCGTGCGTTTCGCGTTGCAACCCGTCGTGTCGCTGCTAAAGTTGCCCTCTCACCCTGGGAGCAAGCCATGCGTATCGACGGATTCCGCCCTCTCCCCCAGCAGCCGCGCAATCGCCGCGCCGGGCGCGTGCGTCCGGGCGAGGAGGACGGGCCGGCGCTGATCGAGGCCGCGCCCGCCGTGCCGAGCGAGGCCGAGTTCGAGCGCCTGCGCCGCAATCCGACGGACATCCGCGTGCTGTCGCCGCTGGCCTCGCCAGGCGGCCGGGTGCTGGAGGCGCTGACCCACTACACCCGCATCGCCATGCTGCTGGATGAGCGGCCGGTCCGCCATTACATCGATATCTACGCCTGAGCGCTCTACAATCCCGCCCCGAGTCTTCGCGGGAATTGCCATGCTGCCCTATTACCTTGGCTGCCCCTCCTGGAACGAGGCGGGCTGGCGCGGGTCGCTGTATGCACAGACGGCGCGCCAGAGCGAGTTCCTCGACCACTACTGCGGCGTGTTCAACGCCGTGGAGGGCAACACCACCTTCTACGCCTGGCCATCCGCCGACACCGTGCGGCGCTGGAGCGAACGGATGCCGGTCGACTTCCGCTTCTGCGCCAAGGTGCCGCGCGACATCAGCCATGAAGGCGATCTGCGCGAGCGC
>Ga0209075_1004202_pt1 | contig 11644 bp, 9 predicted proteins | sample Stecom2011_FD_187523 | JGI IMG/M metagenome (GOLD analysis project Ga0209075, IMG submission 187523) | Agricultural soil microbial communities from Utah to study Nitrogen management - Steer compost 2011 (SPAdes) (version 2) | ecosystem: Environmental > Terrestrial > Soil > Agricultural land...
TGGGCAGCGAACACCACCGGTTTGCTGAGGCCGTCGCCGGTTATATGAAACGGATCCAACTCCCCTTCAGCTGGTTCTATACCCTCACCGTTTGAAAACACACCTGCCCAGTCGTCTAACTGCAAACCGCTGGTGAAATGGTCGCCTTCGGCATACATCAGCCCCACTCTCAAATCGTCATCGTGTTCCAACTGGTAATAAGCCGCAGCGATTTCGTGGTACATGGCGCGGTTCATGGCGTTCATTTTTTCGGGGCGGTTTAGCCCTATGAGCAGGATTTGGTTTTTCTTCGTTACCTTAACCAAAGACATGGGTATCACCTTTTGTAAGCAGTTCGTCAGTTCCAGACAGCGAACTCCAATAGTTTGAGGCTTAGCTGGGTGGTGCAGACTCCCGGGAATGTCGGTGGCCAAGGATGGCCACCGCCAAGCCTTACACGGACGTACTTGCAGGCGTTTCCCGGGAGCTGACCCCCACCGGTTGTGCCTACTTTAAAGCTAGAACCACTCCGCTTTCATATTGAGGCAGGTGTCATCCATATTCCGCAACAACACCAAATCCTGAGCAACCGTTGGCAACTCCCAATGGAAGAAATACTGAGCAGCCTGAAGCTTGCCCTGATAGAAGTTACGCTCATCATCAGTATTGGCAGACGCCAGCGCATTAGCCGCTGCGTTAGCCTGACGCAGCCACATCCAAGCTACAATGATGTGCCCGAACAGATGCAAATAGCAGGAAGCGTTCGCCAGAGTTTTGTCCACCTCGCCGCTCATTAGAGATTTACCCAGATTTTGAGTCACTTTAACGGCCTGTTGCAGCGTCTCACTTAACGACAACGCCCACTGCTGACAGCGATCCGTTGTAGCTGCCTGCAAATCCACCTGCATTTCCTGCATAAGCAGCTGCAAACCATGGCTTTGATCCTGCCAAATCTTACGGCCCAGCAAATCCAAGCCCTGAATGCCGGTAGTGCCCTCATGGATGGGGTTCAAGCGGTTATCGCGCCAGCACTGCTCCACTGGGTATTCGCGGGTGTAACCGGCACCACCATAAACCTGAATCGCCAAATCGTTGGCTTTCGGCCCATGCTCTGATGGCCAGGTTTTGATCACAGGCGTAAGCAGATCAAGCAGTTTGCCCGCTTCGATTCGCTTCTGCTCATCCGGATGGGTGTGTTGATCATCCATCAAACGCGCACCGTAGAGACAAAGTGCTAATCCGCCTTCACTGTATGCTTTCTGAGCCAGCAGCATGCGGCGCACATCTGCGTGATCAATAATCGGTACCTGTGGGCTTTCCGGGTTCTTTTCCGACGCCTTGCGGCCCTGCAGCCGGTCTTTGGCGTACTCAAGACTGTGCATGTAACCGCGATACCCAATCACCGCCGCGCCAAAGCCTACACCTACTCTGGCCTCATTCATCATCTGGAACATGTACCTCAGGCCCTGATGGGGCTCACCAACCAGATAACCGTGGCAAGGGGCATCGTCACCAAAACTCAGCGCTGTGGAGGTGGTGCCGCGATATCCGAGCTTATGGATCAACCCAGCAAGACTCACGCCGTTGCGATCCGCCGGATTTCCGTCGCTATCCACCCGGAACTTGGGAACGATAAATAGGGAAATGCCTTTCACCCCGGCTGGCGCGCCTTTGATTTTGGCGAGCACCATGTGGACGATATTTTCGGTAATGCTCTGCTCACCACCAGAGATGTAGATTTTTGCGCCTTTGATCAGATAGTGGCCATCATCGGTAGGGGTGGCAGAAGTGCGAATGTCCGCCAAAGATGAGCCAGCATGTGGCTCCGTGAGGGCCATTGTTCCGCTGTATCGACCACTGAGCATGTTGGGTAGGAAGCTGGTTTTCTGGGATTCGTCACCAAACACACGGATAAGGTTTGCAGCCGCTGTGGTCAGGAATGGATAACCTGCGGTACCTGGATTAGCGGCGGTGAAAAAGCCGTTACAAGCTGCCATGACGGTCTCGGGGAGCTGCATGCCGCCCAATTCATAGTCATAACGCCCCGCAATAAACCCCGCCTCGGCATAGGAATCAAAGGCTTCTTTCACCTCTGGCAGCATTTCGACTTGGCCGTTTACAAACTTCGGCTCGTCTTTGTCTGCAGCACTATTGTGATTGGCAAACTTCTCTCTGGCCATTTTATCGGCAGTTTCAATGACGGCATCAAAGGTATCGCGGTTGTGTTCGTTGAAACGATCACGGCTTAGCAGGCTTTCAGTATCAAGCACTTCGTAGAGTTGGAACGCCAAATCACGGCGGTCTATCAGTGTATCGGTCATTTTTTCAGCTTCCGGATGATTGGCTGGAGAGTTTCATTGTTATGCACAGGCTCTCACACCCGCGCTTTTCTGGAAACCGGCGTTTATGACATAATTATGGTCAATATCGCCAACCAGCTTCGAAGCCTCATTCTCGGGCGATGGTGGTGCCACTTCTCAGGACACGCTGTGAATACATCCATGTAAGCTTGACGGCAGCATCCATGCTGCCGACAGTCCTGAGAAGTGGCACCACCATCGCCCTAACAGAGTTGCTCGATCTCGAGAGTTTATGCAGAAAGTTTCAATTATTGGTTTTGACGGCGCTTTAGCCAGTGCCATCACAGGAATAATTGACTTGTTCCGTTTGGCCGGTGTCACCTGGGCGCGAATTCACGGTGAGCACCCAGAGCCACGTTTCACTACCCGCCTGCTAACTCGTAACGGAGATCCCTGCCGCTGCATCAACGGCATCACTTTGCTTTCAGATGGAAGTTGGGAAGAGCTAGATACAGAGACAACGGAGAACGCCGATCTGGTGATCGTACCAACCATCGGCGCGCCAATTGATCAAGCACTGATGGCAAATCCGGATCTAATTATCTGGCTTAGCCAGTTCAGTGCCCCGAATAGAAATAGCACCAGCCAAGTTCAACTCGCAAGCAACTGCACCGGAGCGTTTCTTCTGGCTGAAGCGGGGCTGTTGAACAATAAAGAAGCCACCACCCACTGGGGCTTCAGCGACAGGTTTCGCCAGAGCTACCCACAAGTAAAACTGAATCCCGAAAAGCTGGTCACAGTCGATGGCCACATCGCCTGTGCCGGAGGCGGCATGGCGTGGTGGGATTTGGGCGTGCACCTTATAGAACGCTATGCAGGGGCTCGGGTTGCCCGTGAGTTGGCCAAGGCGTTTGTTATCGATGCGGGGCGTAATAGTCAGGCACCCTACAGCGCACTTCAAACCAAGCGGTACCACTCAGACTCGGTGATCCTAAAGCTCCAGAACTGGCTGGATAGCCATTATGGAGAAGCCGTAAGCCTGCAATCACTTGCCGCTTTCAGCGGTTTGACAACGCGTTCACTGATACGTCGTTTCAAGCTTGCGACTGGTGAAACTCCGACAAGCTATTTGCAATCCATACGCATTGAAGCCGCTCGGCGACATTTGGAAAACTCGCGCTTGCCCGTGGAAGAGGTTACCCGGCTGGTTGGCTATGAAGACGTCAGCTCTTTTAGCCGACTATTTCGCAAGCAAACCGGATTGGCTCCCGGGGCCTACCGATCGCGGTTTGGGCGCTAACCACAAGCCGAGCGCTTGGCCCGGGTTATGCATCAAATTATCCAAACGGCCGCTGGCCGGATGTTTCTGTAAATTATACTGACAGGTGTCATGTGGGAGAAATGAGCCATGAACGCACCCGTTCAACAAACCCAGCTTGAAGTTCTGAGCAGGTTGTACACCATGAAGCTTGCACAGATTGAGCAGGCAACCCAACAAGGCAACAATCTGCGCAGCATGGTGCTGGAAGCAGAGGCCGAAGCAATTTTCAATGCGCTCAAATCCGCCAAGTAGCGCAAAGGTGACAAAAACCAGACGACAAAAATGAGCCTCTCTATGCCCTTCCACGTCACTCTCAAATTCCCATTCTGCGCTTGATCGATCACAAGTTGACTTGACCTACGAGCACGGGCACGTATCATCGGATGTCAGGTTTTACTAACGGAGCAACCATGACCGCAAGGTCCTTCGGCTGCATGCAGATCAATCGCCCCCCTCTTACCGCTGACATCGCGCGGCAACGCGGGCGTTTACCGTACTTTCCAGACCCACCGGCCTTTCGCTGATCAAACTCCTGTTGCCTGATCAAATCGCTTTGATGCGATTTATGCAGGGTGGGCGACGGGAGGCTAGACTCAGGCTCATAAGCCATCTCCATTCATAAGAAAAGAAAACCGCTAACGAGGTTGCGATGTCGCTACCGCTGGTTGTACTACTGCCATTTTTGGGGGCCATAGCCGCCCCGCTATTTGCTCAGGGTGGGCGAACCGCTATCGCAATAGCATCATCCGTTCCCGCTCTGATTGCGCTGGCCGCGCTGTTTCCACATTGGTCGGTTCTTTCTGCTGGCGGCACGGTGCTTCACACATATGAGTGGCTGCCGGTTCTCGGGCTTTCCTTTAGTTTTCGCCTCGATGGTTTGGCGCTTCTCTTCGCACTGCTGATACTCGTTATCGGCCTGTTGGTTATTATTTATTCTCACTACTACCTCAAAGCCAGTGAGAACGTGGCCAAGTTTTACTCCCTGCTTCTATGTTTCAAAGGCTCCATGCTAGGGATAGTCCTCTCTGGCAACTTGCTTTTGATGCTTATTTTCTGGGAAATCACCAGCCTCACATCTTTCCTGCTGATCAGCTTCTGGACACACAAACAGGATGCCCGGCGCGGCGCACGGATGGCGTTGGCGATCACCGGCGGCGGCGGGCTAGCCCTGCTGGGCGGTATCTTGCTCATCGGCAATATTGTGGGCAGCTTTGAGCTGGACGATGTGCTTGCCGCGGGCGATCAGATCAAAGCCCATGCGTTGTACCCGGTGGCATTAACTCTGGTTTTGCTTGGCGCTTTTACCAAGTCAGCCCAGTTCCCGTTCCATTTCTGGCTGCCCCATGCCATGCAGGCGCCTACTCCGATCTCTGCTTACCTGCACTCTGCCACCATGGTTAAAGCGGGCATCTTCTTGATGGCGCGCTTATATCCGGCTTTGGCGGGAACCGAGCAATGGTTCTACATGGTCAGTTTTACCGGCATGGCCACACTGCTTCTTGGCGCCTATATCGCCATGTTCAAACACGATTTGAAAGGGCTGCTCGCCTATTCAACCGTTAGCCATCTGGGTTTAATCACGTTGTTATTAGGCATGGGTACTCAACTGGCTGCTGTTGCAGCGATATTCCACGTAATCAACCATGCCACCTTCAAGGCTTCACTGTTCATGGCTGCCGGTATCATCGACCATGAAACAGGCACCCGCGACATGCGGCGAATCAACGGGCTCTGGCGCTATATGCCCCACACAGCAACTCTGGCCATGGTCGCAGCCTCATCCATGGCGGGTGTCCCATTGCTGAACGGCTTTCTCAGTAAGGAAATGTTCTTCGCCGAGTCGCTACAGCTCAATCTTCCTGGCCTCTGGGCGTGGGTACCGCCAATTGTTGCAACTTTGGCGGGCATTTTTGCGGTTGCCTACTCGGCGCGCTTTGTCCACGATGTATTTTTTAACGGCAAGCCTGTGGATCTACCCAAGTTCCCGCCCCATGAACCACCCCGCTACATGAAGTTTCCCGTGGAGATCCTTGTATTCGCCTGCATCATGGTTGGTGTCTTCCCAACGGTCTCAGTTGGGCCCCTGTTGTATTCCGCTGCATCTGCAACCCTTGGCGGCGAAGTGCCAGACTATCAACTGGCCATTCTTCATGGCTTCAACCTGCCACTGCTGATGAGTTTTCTGGCCTTCTTTGGTGGCCTACTCATGTACACCCAACGCCAACGCTTTTTCGATTTCCACGCCCAGCTTAAGGAAGTGGACGGCAAGGCTGTATTCGAGTTTGCGATTTCAAAGATTGAAGACATGGCTCGCAGCTTTACCGGATGGCTCGAAAACGGTTCTTTGCAGCGCTACGCCATGCTTCTGATCGTTAGCGTTATTGCGGTGGCGGTCATGCCGCTTGCGGAGCATGGTTTCTACATTGGTGAAAACGGGCTAAGCCCTGTGGATTGGCCAACGGCCATTGCCGCAGGTGTGCTGGTCATTGCAGCTCTGGCAACCGCACTCTGGCACCGAGAGCGTTTTTACGCGCTGGTACTTCTCAGCGTTGTTGGCCTGATCGTAGCATTAGCGTTCGCCCGATTCTCTGCACCGGATCTTGCCATGACACAGCTTTCGGTTGAAGTTGTCACGATTGTGCTGCTTATGCTGGCGCTGTATTACATGCCACCTTGGACACCCATGGAAAGCTCTCGAAGCCGCCGCGTACGCGACGTTTTGATTGCTCTGGCGGCCGGTGCTGGCATGACCCTGATTACGCTGGCCATGTTGACCCAGCCATTCAGCTCTATCTCCGAGTTCTTCCTAGAAAACAGTAAACCGGGCGGCGGTGGAACCAATGTGGTTAACGTGATTCTGGTCGACTTCCGTGGCTTCGATACACTCGGCGAGATAACGGTGTTAGCCATCGCGGCACTTGGTATCTACGCCATGTTGAAAAACACCGCTCTGACTCCCCCGCCGGGAGATGGTCTGGGGCATGCTTGGACACGGGATCACTACCCCTTAATGCTACGACAGATTGCCCGACCCATGCTGCCGTTGGCACTAATGGTGTCTGCCTATATCTTCCTACGCGGGCACAACCTTCCCGGGGGCGGGTTTATTGCAGGATTGATTACCTCCGTGGCGCTGATTCTTCAGTATATCGCCAGTGGCATGGTGTGGACCGAGGATCGTATTCCGTTCCGGTACCACAACGTGATTGGTCTCGGTCTATTGTTTGCCACCATCGCGGGGGCTGGCAGTCTGGCCTTCGGGTACCCCTTCCTGACAACCACATTTGGCTACATAACCTGGCCTGTGGTTGGCAAGTTCGAAGTTGCTTCGGCTCTGGTGTTTGATTTAGGCGTTTACCTAGCGGTGATCGGTGCAACCTTGTTGGCTTTGGTCAGCATCGGCCGGCTGTCGCCTCATTCGGCCATCAAAAGCAAAAAGGAGGGCGCGTAATGGAGCTGTTATTTGCAATTGCAATCGGTGCATTAACAACATCGGGGGTCTACCTGTTGCTTCGCGCTCGCACTTTCCCAGTGGTCATGGGACTGACACTGCTTTCCTATGGTGTGAACCTGTTCCTGTTCGCCTCCGGGCGCCTTGCCACAGGCCAGCAGCCCGTCATCGGAACTACTGCGAGCTACTCTGACCCTTTGCCTCAAGCTCTGGTGCTCACGGCCATCGTTATTGGTTTTGCCATGACAGCGTTCCTAGTTGTTCTGTCGCTGCGCAATTTGGCAGACAATGAAAACGACCATGTGGACGGTCGGCGTGAAGCCACCACCGCAGCCTCCAAGGTTGAACAAGAGGTAAGCAGTAAATGACTCACTGGCTTATTGCTCCGATTTTGATTCCGCTGCTCGGCGGTATTCTTCAGGTGTTCATGGGGTATGCCCCGATCGGCCTACGCCGCACTCTGGCAATTGCGACTACCGTGCTTATGCTCGTGTCCGCTGTTGTATTGTTGGCGCTTGCTAGCGATGGCAGCTACCGCGTTTATGCCTTCGGCAATTGGCAACCGCCTTTTGGTATTGTGCTGGTGCTCGACAGGCTGGCCGCCTTGATGTTGGTGTTAACAGCGGTTCTTGGCCTGTTTTGCCACATTTATGCAAGCGGCGGTGCCGATGAAGGTAACCGCCAGTTCCACACATTGTTTCTGTTTCAGCTGATGGGGCTGAATATTGCCTTTCTCACCGGCGACTTGTTTAACCTTTTCGTTGCATTTGAGGTTCTGCTTATTGCCTCCTACGGGTTGCTTATGCACGGCGGCGGAACATCCCGCACTGTGCCCGGGCTTCACTACGTGGTTCTCAATTTGACAGGGTCGGCTTTATTCCTGATCAGCGTCGGCATGATTTACAGCGTTACTGGCACCCTGAACATGGCGGATCTGGCGGTAAAAATTCCACAGGTTACTGGCAGCAACCTAAACCTTGTTAAGGCGGGAGGCATGATGCTACTGGTTGTTTTCGCCCTGAAAGCAGCCATCCTGCCACTCTGTTTTTGGCTACCCAAGGCATACGCCAAAGCAACCGCCCCTGTTGCCGCCCTGTTTGCGGTGATGACCAAGGTAGGTATCTACGCCATTGTAAGAATCTACCCGTTAATATTCGGGGACGATGCTGGTGAGCTCGCCAATTTGGGTATGGATTGGCTCTTCCCTCTAGCATTGGTCACCCTCAGCATGGGTGTCATTGGGGCCTTGGGCGCTGACAACCTCAAAACCTTAGTCGCCTGGCAGGTTATTATTTCCGTAGGCACACTACTCGCCCCCATCGCTCTCGGCTCTGAGGCAGGCTTATCGGCTGCTCTGTTTTATCTGGTAAGCACCACTTGGACCGTTGCCGCTCTGTTTTTAGTGGCCGAATTGGTGGCGAGCCAGAGAGGCACAGCGGCGGACAAAATTGTAACCGCACCCAAAATGCGCCATAGAACCTTCCTGAGTGTGTTGTTCCTTATCGGTGCAGTAGCCGCTTCCGGCTTGCCACCTCTGAGCGGATTCTTCGGCAAATTGCTTATTCTTAAGTCCGTAGAGCCCGGCGTTGAAATGGCATGGCTCTGGAGTGTTTTGCTAGTTGGCGGCTTCCTAACGCTTATCGCTTACAGCCGGGCTGGCAGTATTGTTTTCTGGTGGAACGTAGATGGCCATCTGGAAACCCCAGAACCCATGAACAACCGAGTAGCGGTTTCCACCGGAATATTAACTTGTCTCACCATGCTCATCGTTGTACTGGCTGGCCCACTGAGCGACTTCACCCGCGCAACAGCAGAGCAGCTGCATGACAATCAGGGCTATATCAATATTCTGCAAACACCCATGCACACGCCACAAAACCCATTGGTCGGGGAGATAAACTGATGTTTGATCGCCTGAGCTTTCCTCAACCCTGGCTGAGCCTCATTCTGTTTCTTATTTGGCAAATACTCAGCGATGGTGTGTCCGGAGGCAGCGTTGTTCTCGGCCTTATTCTGGCCTGGCTGATTCCTCAAGTAACCCATGGCTTTTGGCCGGAGCGCCCAGCATTTGTGAAGGTTTGGCGCATGCCTGCGTACATATTACGGGTATTAAAGGACATTGTGATCGCCAGTTTTTCAGTAGCCTGGTTGATTCTGAGCCCCCGAAACCCACGGCCAGCATTTATCAGCTACCCGCTGCAGCTTGATCATCCGTTGGCGATCTCCATTCTCGCCAGCACCATCTCGCTCACCCCCGGAACCGTCAGTGCGGACGTAAGCGATGACAACAAAACCCTACTGATCCATGCGCTCGACGCAACCAGCGATCAGGAAGTTATTGACGCCATTTACAACAGCTACGAAAAGCCGCTGATGGAGATGTTCCAATGATCGCCATTGCCCTGTATTCAACCATCGCCATGGTAACCCTAGCCGCTCTATTAAACGTCTACCGTTTGATAAAGGGACCAGATGAGCCCGATCGGGTTTTGGCCATTGATACGCTGTACATCAACGCCATTGCCTTGATTATCCTGCTGGGCATTACGCTGGGCACGCGCATGTATCTGGAGTCTGCCTTGCTGATTGCGGTTATGGGCTTTGTCAGCACTGTGGCTATGGCCAAATACCTAAAACGCGGCAGCGTCATTGAGTAAAAACGGGAGATAAATCATGAGCCCATTGGCAGAATACGCTATTTCGGCCCTACTGATTTTTGGTGGTGCTTTTACTCTGGTCGGTGCAATCGGCTTGGCCCGACTGCCAGATTTTTATACCCGCCTGCATGGCCCAACCAAGGCAACCACCGTTGGCGTAGGCGCTATCATGCTCAGTTCAGTTATCTATTTCAGCGCCATTGGCGAGGGTATAGGCATCTCGGAAGTTCTGATCACCGTGTTTTTGCTAATGACGGCGCCCGTGAGTGCCAACATGTTGGCCAAAGCGGCCATGCACATAGGCGTAAAAACAGTGGAAGACACCGAAGGCAAACCATGGGAGCAGTAGCTCCAGTTTAAGCTTGGCCTCCAGCACCTGTAGAGGCCAGAGCTTAGCAAGCTTCCGATTTCACTCAATTTATGTCAGATTGAACCAACTTCTCAGACAAGACTAACAAACGGGAAAGAGGATTCCAGATATGGCACAAACGCGAATTTTACCTGCCGCAAAAAATGCCCACCAGTACCAGCTTTTGATCAAACAACTGTTGCTCTCCGGGCCAAGATATTCGCCAGATCAGGAAATTGTGTACGCCAACAAAAGCAAGTACACCTACACAGATCTGGTCGAGCGCATCCATCGCCTCGCCAACGCCCTCACCGATGCGGGCGTTAAGCCGGGCGATACGGTCGCCGTTATGGACTGGGATACGCCGCGCTATCTGGAGTGCTTTTTTGCCATCCCCATGATCGGTGCCGTTTTGCACACCATTAACGTGCGCTTATCGCCCGATCAAATTGTTTACACCATGAATCACGCAGAAGACGACGTGGTTTTGGTGCATGATGATTTCCTGCCGATTCTGGAAGGCCTGCAGAGCGAAATCACAACGGTTAAAACCTACATTCAGCTTAGCGATGAAAAAACCGCGAAAGATACAAAACTCGATACCGCTGGCGAATACGAGGCTCTGCTAGCCTCTGCTGGCACAGAGTTCGACTTCCCCGACTTTGATGAGAACAGCCTCGCAACCACCTTTTACACCACGGGCACCACAGGAAACCCCAAAGGCGTTTTCTTCAGCCACCGCCAGCTGGTTCTGCATACACTGGCCATGACAGGGTCGCTTTCTTCCTATGACGAAATGCCTCTGCTGCGCTCATCGTCTGTATACATGCCGGTTACCCCCATGTTCCACGTGCATGCCTGGGGCGTTCCCTATGCCGCAACCATGATGGGCATAAAACAGGTTTATCCGGGCCGCTATGAGCCGGAATTGCTGGTCGATCTGATTAAAGAGCACAAAGTATCTTTCTCGCACTGTGTACCAACCGTCATGCAAATGATGATGGCTACTGAGTCCATCAAAACAGCAGATCTAAGCAATTGGCAGGTATTGATTGGCGGTAGCGCTTTGACCAAAGGCCTTTGTGATGCAGGCGCGAAGCTCGGCATTCGCATGTATACCGGCTACGGCATGTCTGAAACCTGCCCCTTGCTCAGCACCACCTTCCTCAAGCCGGAAGACCTTGAACTACCCTTGGAACAACAAACACCGAAACGCATCAAGACGGGCATTGCGGTGCCTATGGTAGAGCTGGAGATTGTTGATACGGATGGCAACCCTGTACCCCACGATGGCGAAGCCAAGGGCGAAGTTGTTGCGCGTGCACCCTGGCTCACCCAAAGCTATATCAAAGAGCCCGCCAAAGGTGAGGAGCTCTGGGAAGGTGGCTGGCTGCACACCGGGGATGTTGCCTCTATGGAGCCGAACAACACGCTGACCATTAAAGATCGCATCAAGGATGTCATCAAAACCGGCGGCGAGTGGCTATCGTCCCTCGATCTGGAAAACCTAATCAGCCAGCACTCTGCCGTCTCCGGTGCTGCTGTGGTGGGTATTCCTGATGAAAAATGGGGTGAGCGGCCCTATGC
>Ga0209075_1004203_pt1 | contig 11644 bp, 13 predicted proteins | sample Stecom2011_FD_187523 | JGI IMG/M metagenome (GOLD analysis project Ga0209075, IMG submission 187523) | Agricultural soil microbial communities from Utah to study Nitrogen management - Steer compost 2011 (SPAdes) (version 2) | ecosystem: Environmental > Terrestrial > Soil > Agricultural land...
CTGGCTGCCCACTTCAGGTGGCAACGACATGGTATTCCTGGTGCAGGCGCAAGATCTGCCTGCGAGCTGAACCATACCGTCTCAAACCTTGCTGAATACGCTTGTGAAAGGCCCCTTATGAGTAGGATTCATGCGGATGTTGTTCTGGTTGGCGGTGGCGTGATGAGCGCCACGCTTGGCACGATGCTGAGCCAACTGGATCCGTCTTTGCAGATCGTGATGGTCGAACGTCTCGACCATGTCGCGCACGAAAGCACCAACGGCTGGAACAATGCCGGTACCGGTCACGCCGGGTATTGCGAACTCAATTACACGCCGAAAACACGCACCAACGACGTGCAGATTGATCGTGCATTGAAGATCAATGCCGAATTCGAAATCAGCTTGCAGTTCTGGAGTTATCTGGTTGAACAGGGTGCACTTCCAGAACCCTCAAATTTCATCAACGCGACGCCTCACCACAGTTTTGTGTGGGGTGAAGACTGCGTGGAATTTCTGCGTAAACGACACGCGAAACTCCGCGCGCATCATCTTTTCCGCGAGATGCAGTTTTCCGAAGATCGGGATGAATTGCACGAATGGATTCCGCTCATCGTGAAAGACGGGATGCGCCATGAGCGCTTTGCCGCGACGCGCGTGGACCACGGCGCAGACGTGGATTTCGGTTCGCTCACGCGCAAACTGGTGAGTCACCTCGAAACTCTGCCCAATTTCAAGCTTCTGCTCGGCCATTCAGTGCAAAAGCTGATGCGGAAAAGCAATGGCCAATGGTCTTTGCATCTGCGTGAATCCGGATCGGGCCGAAAATCCAGTGTCGAGACCCGTTTCGTTTTCCTCGGTGCGGGCGGTGCGGCCCTGCCCTTGCTGCAGAAATCCGGCATTCAGGAAGGACGCGGGTACGGCGGCTTTCCGGTCAGCGGACAATGGCTGGTGTGCCAGAATCCAGAAATCGTCAAACTTCATCACGCCAAGGTCTATGGCCTGCCGGCGCTCGGCGCACCGCCGATGTCGGTGCCCCATTTGGATACCCGGATCATCAACGGCGAGCCAGCGTTATTGTTCGGGCCGTTTGCGGGCTTCACCACGCGTTTTCTCAAACAGAGTTCGCGCCTCGACCTGTTCACCTCGATGCGCGGCAACAATCTGCGCCCCATGGTCTCGGCTGGTCGAAACAACCTGGATCTCACGCGCTACCTCATCAGCGAGGTTTTCCAATCGCATCGCGCACGCATGAATACTTTGCGGGACTTCGTTCCCGATGCGGTGAGCAGTGATTGGACCTTGCGCGTCGCCGGCCAGCGCGTGCAGATCATCAAACAGGACGGCCGGGGCGGCGGAGCATTGAAGTTCGGCACCGAGATTGTCTCTTCGGCCGACGGCAGCCTCGCGGTCCTGCTGGGGGCGTCTCCGGGGGCGTCAACCGCCACCAATGCGATGCTTGAGGTGTTGCAGCGCTGTTTCCCGAAACAGTTGGCAAACACCGATTGGCAGGAGCGCCTGCGCGCGATGATCCCTTCCTGGGGGAATTCTTTGATCGATGATGCGGATTTGCTCGAAAAGGTGCGGAGCCGCACCTTGAGCACGCTCGGTTTACGGCACTGAAATAAAACTTCTGCGGGTTTTAACGCTTGATCTAACGTCAAAGCCCGCAGAAAGGTTTTTCGGATGGATCCGGCAACCGGTGCATCCGAAAGGGTTCAATCGAGTTCGTCAATCCAGGCTTGCTGAATGCCTTCGAGAATGCGTTCGCCGCAGCGCGCCGGATCGTCATCGAATTCGGGCAGTGCCAACACCCAGTCTCGCAGGTCGACGAAGTTGATCTTCAACGGATCAACGTCAGGGTGACGGTCGGCAAGCTGAATCGCGATTTCCTGTACTTCATTCCACTTCATTTCAATGTTCCTCACGAGCCATATTGATGGTGTAGCGTGGAATTTCGATTACCAGCGGCGTGTCACCAACCATTGCCTGGCAAGACAGGCGCGATTGCGCTTCCAGTCCCCAGGCCTTGTCGAGCAGATCTTCTTCATCCTCGGTGGCTTCATTGAGGCTGTCGAAACCTTCGCGGACGATGACGTGGCAAGTTGTGCACGCACAGGATTTTTCGCAGGCGTGCTCTATATCTACGTCGTGTTCCAGCAATGTATCGCAAATGCTTTTGCCGGGTTCGCCTTCGATGACTGTGCCTTCGGGACACAGTTCAACATGTGGCAGGATGATGATTTGGGTCATAGGGTGATCTCGTTGACGTTTCGCCCGGCGAGCGCCGAGCGAATGCTCTTGTCCATGCGACGGGCAGCAAATTCGTCCGTCTCTTTGGCCAGTCGTTCGATGCCGGCTTTGATAAGGTTGTGGTCGGTGCTGGTACGCAACTGTTTGAGGTGTTCGATTGCGGCGTCGATCGCGGCACGCTCTTTTTCCGAGAGCAGTTCGCCGTCCGCCTGAAGGGCTTGTTCGACGGATTCAATCACGCGCGCGGCGCCAACCTGTTGTTCGGCCAGCGCGCGAGCCGTCATGTCTTCGCCGGCGTGTTCCATGCCTGCGCGCAACATGTCAGCGATTTCCTCGTCAGAGAGGCCGTAAGAGGGTTTGACCGCGATGCTGGCTTGTACGCCCGAAGACAGTTCCTGGGCGGAGACAGACAGCAGCCCGTCCGCGTCGACCTGGAAGGTCACGCGAATACGCGCAGCCCCGGCAGCCATCGGTGGAATGCCACGCAGTTCGAAGCGAGCGAGCGAGCGGCAATCGGAAACCAATTCACGTTCGCCCTGTACCACATGGATGGCCATGGCGGTCTGGCCATCTTTGAACGTTGTGAATTCCTGCGCACGCGCGATGGGCAACGTAGCGTTGCGCGGCACAATGCGTTCCACCAGTTCGCCCATGGTTTCGATACCGAGCGAGAGCGGGATCACGTCAAGCAACAACCAATCTTCATCCTCGCCTCGGTTGCCGGCCAGCACGTTGGCTTGAATGGCTGCGCCCATTGCAACGACGCGGTCCGGGTCGAGATTGTTCAGCGGTTCGCAACCGAAGTAATCCCCCACCGCGCGTTGGATGGTCGGCATGCGCGTAGCGCCGCCCACCATGACGACGCCTTTGACGTCTTCGGGCGTGAGACCGGCGTCGCGCAAGGCCTTGCGTACCGGCGAAAGGGTTTTTCGAACGAGGTCCGCTGTAATCTCCTCGAACTGCGTGCGCGTCAGCTTGAGGTCGATCTCTTCACCTGAAGACAGCACTGCATGCAGGCGAGTCTGTTCGTTTCTGGAGAGCGCTTCTTTGGCGCTGCGGGCACGTTGCAACAGCAAGCGCTCGTCACTGTCCTGTGCAATGCTTACACCTGCGGTGTCGACGGCCCAGGTGTAGATTCGGTGGTCGAAATCATCGCCTCCCAGCGCACTGTTTCCGCTGGTGGCGAGCACCTCGAAGATGCCGCGTGAAAGCTTGAGTACCGAAATGTCGAAGGTGCCGCCGCCCAGATCGTAGACAGCGTAGACGCCTTCGGCGCCCTCATCCAGACCGTAGGCAACGGCTGCAGCGGTGGGCTCGTTGAGCAGACGCAGAACTTCGAGGTTGGCCAAACGCGCCGCGTCTTTGGTGGCTTGGCGCTGAGCGTCGTCGAAATACGCCGGCACGGTGATGACCGCACCCGTGAGCTTGCCGCCGAGACTGTCTTCGGCGCGCTGAGCGAGCTTTTTCAGAATTTCGGCGGAAATTTCAACCGGGCTTTTCACCCCTTGCACGGTACGGATGCGAACCATGCCCTCGCCTTCGACGAAATCGTAGGTGTGTTCGCCTTCGTAGGTGACATCCTCCAGACCGCGTCCCATGAAGCGCTTGACCGAAGCGATGGTGTTGCGCGGATCTGCGACAGCAGACTTCAGCGCATCGGCGCCTACGGCGATCTCTCCATCGGGCAGATAGCGCACCACCGACGGAAGTAACATCTCGCCCTGCTCGTCCGTCAGGCATTCGGTCTGGCCGCTGCGGACGGTCGCAACAAGCGAGTTGGTGGTGCCAAGATCGATACCGGCGGCGAGTCGATGTTTGTGTGGCTCAGGTGACAGGCCAGGTTCGGAAATCTGTAGTAATGCCATTCGTTTAATTGTCCAGCGCCTCGAGGGCGTCGTCGATTTCGTGCTGGAGTTTGTCGAGGAACATCAGACGGCGGGAGGTTTCGGCTGCATCCTCCCAGGCTTGTTCATCGTCTATCTGTTTTTTCAGGATATTGAGCAGGTCGCGTGTCTGGCCGCGTAAACGTTGATGCAAGTGCTCCAGCTCGCTCGCGTCGGAGGTGGCCTCCTCCACCGCTTCACGCCATTCCATCTGTTCCATCAGGAATTCGGGGGCCATCACGGTGTTGGTTTCGGCACCGGTGTCGATGCCGGCCAACTCGATCAGGTAACGCGCCCGCGCCAGTGGATTGCGCAGCGTACGAAAGCCTTCGTTGACGCGAATCGCCCATTGCATGGCACGCCGTTTATCGCCATCCGGTAGATGAGCGTGACGATCAGGATGAACGCGCGTGTGGAGTTCGTGATAGGCCTGTTCAAGCGCAGCTTCGTCAATGCAGAAGCTGCGCTTCAGGCCAAACAGTGCGAAGAAATCCTGCTGTAGGTCACCGTTCATCACGAATCAGATGTTGAAGCTTTCGCCACAACCGCATTCGTCCTTGACGTTGGGGTTGTTGAACTTGAAGCCTTCGTTCAAGCCCTCCCGCCCGAAATCCAGCTGGGTACCATCGAGGTACGGCAAGCTTTTCGGGTCAACGGTAACGCTCACGCCATGGCTTTCGAAAACGATGTCTTCAGGCTGGAATTCGTCTACGAATTCCAGCTTGTAGGCCATGCCGGAACAGCCACTGGTTTGTACACCGAGACGGATGCCCACCCCCTTGCCTCTTTTGGCGAGGAAATTGCTGACGTGCTGGGCAGCCTTCTCGCTGAGCGTAACGCCCTTGGCAGCAACCGTGCTCATATCTCAGCCCTCGTGTTTCTTCTTGTAGTCGGCGATCGCGGCCTTGATGGCATCTTCAGCAAGGATCGAGCAGTGAATTTTCACTGGCGGCAAGGCAAGTTCTTCCGCGATCTGGGTGTTCTTGATGTTCAGGGCCTCGTCGACCGTCTTGCCCTTGACCCATTCGGTCACGAGGGAGCTTGACGCAATCGCCGAACCACACCCGTAGGTTTTGAACTTGGCATCTTCGATCATGCCGTTTGCACCGACCTGAATCTGCAATTTCATGACGTCGCCACAGGCCGGGGCGCCCACCATGCCGGTACCCACGCCTGCGCTGTTCTTGTCGAGCGAACCGACGTTACGAGGGTTTTCGTAATGGTCGAGAAGTTTTTCGCTATATGCCATGTCTTTCTCCTGGTAAGCGGGGGGCCTTAGTGGGCCGCCCATTGTACGGTATTGAGGTCAACGCCTTCCTGGACCATTTCCCACAGCGGGGATAGATCACGCAATTTTCCGATGCGTTGCTTGAGGAGGTCGATGGTGTAATCGACTTCTTCTTCGGTCGTGAAACGGCCGATCGTGAAACGGATCGAGCTGTGTGCGAGTTCGTCGTCACGGCCCAGTGCGCGCAGCACGTAGGACGGCTCCAGACTGGCGGACGTGCAGGCCGAGCCGGAAGAGACCGCAATGTTCTTGACGGCCATGATGAGCGATTCACCTTCGACGTAGGCGAAGGAAATATTCAGGTTGTGCGCGACGCGGTGTTCCATGTCGCCGTTCACATAAACGGCTTCCATCTCCTCAAAGCCCGCGAGAAGGCGGTCACGCAGGGCGCGGATACGCTCGTTCTCGGCTTCCATTTCAAGCCGTGCGATACGGAACGCCTCGCCCATGCCAACGATCTGGTGCGTGGGCAGCGTGCCCGAGCGCAGACCGCGTTCATGACCACCGCCGTGCATTTGCGCTTCGAGGCGCACACGCGGCTTGCGACGCACGTACAACGCACCGATGCCTTTCGGGCCATAGACCTTGTGGGCTGAGAACGACATCAGGTCGACTTTCAACTCTTGCAAGTCGATTTTGACCTTGCCGCTGGCTTGCGCGGCATCCACGTGGAACACGATGCCCTTTTCGCGACAGATTTCGCCGATTTCCGCGATCGGCTGAATGACGCCGATTTCGTTATTTACGAACATGATCGACACCAGCGAAGTGTCCGGGCGGATTGCAGCCTTGAAAGCTTCCAGGTCGATCAGCCCGTTTTCCTGCACGTCGAGATAGGTGGCTTCAAAACCCTGGCGCTCCATTTCACGCACCGGGTCCAGTACCGCCTTGTGTTCGGTCTTGACGGTAATGATGTGCTTGCCTTTGCCCTTGTAGAACTGCGCCGCCCCCTTGATTGCGAGGTTGTTCGATTCGGTCGCACCAGAGGTCCAGATGATCTCGCGCGGATCGGCGTTGATCAGGGCGGCCACGTCGGCACGCGCATCCTCGACCGCTTTTTCGGCATCCCAGCCGAAAGAGTGCGAACGGCTCGCCGGGTTGCCGAACTGTTCGGTAAGCCACGGAATCATCTTTTCCGCGACGCGCGGATCGACCGGGGTGGTGGCCGAGTAATCGAGATAGAGCGGGAACTTCATTATGTGTCTCTCCAGAAAAAACCTGTGTATTGCTTTCAGGCCGCAATCGCGGCCAGCTTTCTCAATTCTTTGACCTGCTGAGCGAAGGTTCGTGCGAAATGTTCCACATTTTCACGGGTCGTCGTCGGGCCGAGGCTGACGCGAATCGCGTTTCGTGCGAAGCGTTCCTCCACGGCCATGGCGGTCAATGTAGCGGACGGCTCCGGCTGTGCGCTTGAGCACGCGGAACCGCTGGCGCAGGCAAAGCCGGCACGATCGAGCTTGCCAACCAGGGTTTCGCCATCAATTCCTTCGACCGCGAAAAAGCTCGTATTGGGCAAGCGCTCCGCTTCGCCGCCAAAAATCTGTGCGCCCATGCTGACGAGTTGCGCCTCCAGGCTGTCGCGCATGCGCATCAGCTCCTGCTGATCTGTCTTGGCCCGGGCGGCAGCCAGCTCGCACGCCACGCCGAAACCGACAATGGCCGCAACGTTTTCAGTGCCGGAGCGCAAACCCCGCTCCTGCCCGCCTCCCGCGACAAGTGGCGCAATTTCGAGCCGTTTGTCGAGGATCAGCGCACCTGAACCGATCGGCCCGCCAATCTTGTGCGAAGACACGGTCAATGCATGAACGCCCAGCGCACGGAAATCGGTTGGAATCTTGCCTAAAGCCTGTACTGCGTCGGTGTGCATCCAAGCGCCGACAGCTTTTGCTTCAGCACTCATCTGCTGCACGGGTTGCAGGACGCCGGTCTCGTTATTCGCCAACATCGTTGAAATCAGGGTGGGACGACGGGCGAGCACGTCCTGCCACGCCGCTTCATCAATGCGTCCTTGCGCATCCACGCCGATTTCGATCACTTCCCAGCCGTTGCGCACCAGCTGTTTGGCAGGCTCGCGCACGCAGGGGTGTTCGATGGCGCTGATTGCGAGAAGACCCGGCTTCATGAATGCGGCCGCGCCCTTGATGAACAGGTTGTTCGCTTCCGACCCGCCACTGACGAATACAACTTCAGTGTGGTGAGCACCGACGGAAGCGGCCACACGTGCGCGCGCTTCGTCGATGGCCGCCCGCGCCTGACGCCCGTATTCGTGCCGGCTGGACGCATTGCCAAATCGCGCGTCGAGCCAAGGCAGCATCGCCTCCCGCACTTCGGGGGCGAGCGGGGACGTGGCGTTCCAGTCGAGATATACGGGGGCAAACATGGATGTCTTCCTCACGCCGTCGCTTCGCGCAGCGAGATGGTCGCGCGGCGACGTACGTCCTTGATTACGTTCACGTCCGGATCGGCTTGCACTTCGCGCTTGACGAGCGCGGACAAGGTTACCGAATCAAGATATTCATACATGCGTTTATTCAGGTTCGACCACAAATCGTGCGTCATGCAGCGGTGCTCATCATGACAATTTTGTTTGCCACCGCATTGCGTGGCGTCGAGCGGCTCGTCGACGGCGACAATGATGTCGGCGACGGTGATCCCATCCATGTCACGCGCAAGATGGTAGCCCCCACCGGGGCCACGCACGCTGGTGACGAGCTTGTAGCGTCGGAGCTTGCCGAAGAGCTGCTCAAGATACGACAGGGAGATTTTCTGGCGTTCCGCGATGCCGGCGAGCGTGACCGGAGCATCAGTATTATGGGATGCGAGGTCGATCATGGCCGTCACTGCGAAACGACCTTTAGTAGTCAGTCTCATGATAAATATGCCGTCCAGGGAATACCTGATTATTTTAGTCGACTATAAATTGCCCCACTAAAGCAGTCAACTATACCGGCCGGCCTAATCCACCATTCTCGATAGCTTCTGCGGATCGAACTGATCATCTTTTTCGATCTCTCCATTGACCGGGATTCCGGCCTTTTGCAGCCGTTCGACGAGTTGATTGAACCGCTTGTCCGTCTCCACGGTGTGATCGAGCAATGCGTGCAGGGCCTTCGTCAGCGGGTCGTCCATGCCGCGTGTGACCCCGTAGGCGGAGAAACCGATTTCCTTGGCTTTGTCTTCACGCATCGTATCGCGCGTGTCGCGCTCTTCCTTGCGCTCGCTCTCCAGAATGCGTGCCGGGTTGCCGACTGCGGTCGCGCCTTTCGGAATCGGCTTGATCACCACCGCGTTCGAGCCAATCTTCGCCCCGTCACCCACTTCGAACCCTCCCAGTATCTTGGCGCCAGCGCCCACCACCACGCCTTTGCCCAGCGTGGGGTGACGCTTTTCACCGCGATAAAGGGAGGTGCCGCCAAGCGTTACAGCCTGGTAAATCGTGCAGTCGTCACCTACCTCGGCGGTTTCGCCAATGACTACGCCCATGCCGTGGTCGATGAACACGCGACGACCGATGACCGCGCCCGGATGGATCTCGATGCCGGTCAAGAAGCGACTGATATGGCTGATGAAACGACCCAGCCAGTAAAGTTTGCGGGACCACGCCCAATGGGCGAGCCGGTGCATCTGCAACGCGTGCAAACCGGGATAGCAGGTCAGCACCTCACCGATCGAGCGCGCGGCGGGGTCGCGCTCGCGCACGCTGGCAAGGTCTTCACGCAATCGGCTGAACATGGGTGTTTCTCCCGGCAGGTCCGCCACCCGCGGTGTCGGACGTATTTATTTCAATAGCCGAGCATTTTAATCAAGTTTACGCTGCAATGCAGCTAGCAGACCGCGCAGGATGTTGATTTCTTCTCGCTCAAGGCGGATGCGGCCGAACATTCGACGGATGCGCGGCAACAGACGACGAGACGTGGCCGGATCGTAAAATTCTGCCGCGCGCATGACGGCTTCGAGATGGTTGTGAAAACCTTCGATCTCTTCGTGGCGCGCGAGATCGGCGGCCGCTTCGGGCAGTTTGGGGTCGAGCGCCGCAAGCCGTGCCTCATAACACAGCAATTGAACGGCCGAGGCGAGGTTGAGGGAAGAATAGTCCGGGTTCGTGGCAATCGTCACCGGCTGAGTGCACAGCGCGACTTCGTGATTGGTCAAACCAGAGGATTCGGTGCCGAAGACCAATGCGACCTCTCCGGCCCTCGCCTGCTGCAGGAGTGCAGGTGCGAGCTCGCGCGGCTGAACGGGCGCCACGGACAATTCCCGTCTGCGTGCAGTCAGTGCTGCGGACATTACCGTACCCTCCAACGCCGCTTCAAGCGTTGGCACGATCCGCGCAGCGTGGAGTACGTCGAGCGCGCCGGAAGCGCGCGCATCGGCAACCGGATCCGGGAAAGCCGCCGGATCCACCAAAACGAGCCGTGACATGCCCATGGTTTTCATCGCGCGCGCGGTCGCACCGATATTGCCGGGGTGGCTGGTCCGCACGAGTATTACGCGGACGCGATCTAAAATGCCGGGATCGGACATGAATAAGAGGCCTAGAACGGGTAAAATGCACGGCTTGTTGATTTCATCCTGCGTGGGCCCGGCGTGATTGCAGGCGACCCGCACACCAGCCGAGACACTCCAGAATGCAACCGATCCTGAATAACGCCGTCAAAGCAGTCCGTCGAGCCGCAAGCATCATCAACCGGGCTGCTACGCAACTCGATCTTGTCACCGTGCAGACCAAGTCGCATAACGATTTCGTGACTGAGGTCGATCGCGCAGCAGAGGCGGCGATCATTGGCGTGTTGCGTGAGACCTACCCGGATCATGCGATTCTAGCAGAGGAATCCGGACTTTCCGGCGGTGAAAGTGAGTATTGCTGGATCATTGATCCGCTGGACGGAACGACTAATTTCATTCACGATTTTCCGCAATACGCGATTTCGGTCGCGCTGGCCAGAAACAACGTTGTCGAGCACGGAGTGGTCTATGATCCGGTCCGCAATGAGCTGTTCACCGCATCCAAAGGCTCCGGCGCTTTTCTCAACGATCGTCGTATCCGCGTATCCAAACGCACCCGCCTGTCTGACGCGTTGATCGGAACCGGTTTCCCGTTCAGCCAGAACGAACACCTTGAAGCCTATATCAACACTTTCCGTGAGCTCGCCACCCATACCGCCGGGATGCGTCGTCCGGGTGCGGCCGCGCTGGATCTGGCATGGCTCGCAGCAGGCCGGGTAGACGGTTTCTGGGAATTTGGCCTGCAACCGTGGGACATGGCGGCCGGCGCGCTGCTGGTGCAGGAAGCCGGCGGCCTGGTTTCGGATTTCGCCGGTGAAAGCAATTATCTTGAAAGTGGTCGTTGCATCGCCGGGACACCGAAAATCTTCGGGCAATTGCTGCCGATTGTGCAAAAACACATGGGCAGCAAGTGAATTCATAAAGCGACCTGGCACGGGCCACGACGCCTTTCGATTTGAAAGGCGCTCACAACAACCAGCATGGCCAGATTCTTAGTAGCGGTGTCTAACCTGTCGGAAGACGGCAGGGCCGGCACCCTGCAACAGCTGGATTTGTTTGTCTGACCACGAATTCTTCGCCTACGGTTCACAATGACGCGAGAACGCGAGAACGCGAGAACGCGAGAACGCGAGAACGCGAGAACGCGTATCATTGTTTGATCTGAGGTCCGCAATGTAGGCGCGATTGCCTTCTGTTCTGCGGCCTTTACCTGCGCAACCGTCGCCGGATCGATACTGGCGTCGCGTTGCGTACGGAGTGCTTCCCACGCGACAATGACGCCCGCACGCAACCGGGTCGGTGTCGGCCGTTCATCGGTGGCCGCGCCGTTCGCCGGGCTTTTGCAGCGATACACCCAGATCTTGAGACGGGCGCGCGGCTTCAATCGTCACGCATCAGGACATTTGGGCCGCTCGCCGGGCTTCAAAGCTGGGTTGAGGCGTTCAATGCTCCATCCGAGCGGCATTTTATACAGGTCGTTTTCACACAAAGGTTTATGAGCGAATCCGGTCAAACTCACACCCCGATGATGCAACAGTACCTTCAGCTGAAGGCACAGCATCCCGATATCTTGCTGTTCTATCGGATGGGAGATTTCTACGAACTGTTCTTTGAGGATGCCGAAAAAGCCGCGCGTCTGCTCGATATCACCCTGACTGCGAGAGGAAAAAGCAGCGGTGCGCCGATCCCCATGGCGGGTATCCCCTTTCATGCGGTCGAGCAATATCTTGCACGT
>Ga0209075_1004204_pt1 | contig 11643 bp, 3 predicted proteins | sample Stecom2011_FD_187523 | JGI IMG/M metagenome (GOLD analysis project Ga0209075, IMG submission 187523) | Agricultural soil microbial communities from Utah to study Nitrogen management - Steer compost 2011 (SPAdes) (version 2) | ecosystem: Environmental > Terrestrial > Soil > Agricultural land...
CCCCGCTACAGACGAAGCCCCCGCTGCTGAAGAAACCCCTGCTCCCAAAGAAGTCCCTGCTGCAGACGAAGCACCTGCTGCAGAAGAAGTTCCCACTACAGAAGAGGTGGACGATTCCGACGGTATTGACTATCATTTGGAGGACGCTCAAGACGATGACGGGGATGAAGAAGATGACGATGAGGACGAGGATGGAGCGGACGACGACTCCAAGTCAGATGAAGAAACAGACAGTATGGCAGTTCCTATCGAAGAGACCGTTCAACATCTTCGCGACCTGTTGGCCTCGGATAAATTGAAACGAAAGGATATCGAGGAGCACAAGAACGTGTTTTACCGTTCACTACGGGGCGAGATTGAGAGACAAAAGCAGGCTTTCATGGCCGACGGGGGCCAGGAGGTCGACTTCGTGGCGGATGAGCCTGCCGTTTACGTGGAGGGTAAAGAGCTGCTCCAGAAAATAAAGGAGAAGCGGGCAGAGCTGGTAGCGAAAGAAGAGGTAGAAAAGGAGAAAAACGTGGCCCGTAAACTGGCCATCATCGATCAGATAAAAGTGCTTACCGAGCTGCAGGGACAGGAGGATTTTAATAAAACATACCAGGAGTTTAAATCGCTACAACAGGAGTGGAGCGAGATAAAATTGGTTCCGCAAGCCAAAGTAAACGAGCTCTGGAAATCTTACCAGCGCTACGTGGAGAAATTTTATGATTTAGTCCGTATTAATAACGAGTTCAGGGAGTACGACTTCAAAAAGAACCTCGAAATGAAAACGGAACTATGCGAAGCCGCGGAGAGGCTTGATAGTGAACCGGACGTGGTTTCAGCTTTCCATCAACTCCAAAACCTCCATCAGGAGTGGAGAGAGATAGGGCCCGTGAATCGTAAAGAGAGAGAGGCCATCTGGAACCGGTTTAAAGAGGCATCCACACGTATCAACAAAAAATACCAGGGCCACTTCGAGACATTAAAAGAACAAGAAGATAAAAACCTGGAGTTGAAGACCGCGCTGTGCGAAAAGCTCGAAGCGATCGATTACAGCCAGATTAAAACTATCAAGGATTGGAACGCGAAAGTGAAAGAGGTGCTGGAATTGCAAACGCAATGGCGTCAAATTGGATATGTTCCCCGGAAATGGAATACGAAGATTTACAAACGGTACCGTGCCGCGTGCGATTTCTTTTTCCGCTCGAAAAATGAGTTCTATAAATCACTTCGCGGAGAGATGGAAGAGAACCTCAATAAAAAGATCGCGCTCTGCGAACGGGCCGAAGAGTTGAAAGATAGCAAAGATTGGAAGAATACCACCCGGGAGATGATCGACATCCAAAAAGAGTGGAAAACCATTGGTATTGTTCCGCGCAAGCACGTGGATAGCATCTGGAAACGATTTATCACGGCATGTGACTACTTTTTCGAGCAGAAGAAAATCCACACTTCTTCGCAATACGAAGAAGAGGCGCGCAATTTGGAAGCGAAAAAAGCCGTCGTGGAGTCGATAAAACAACTCGACACCTCGTTAGACGCGGAAGATGCATTACCAGTGTTGCGTGAACTCATGGATCAATGGCACACGATAGGCCATGTACCGTATCGGCTGAAGGATCGTGCCTATCGAGAATTTCATGAAGCAGTCGACGCGCAGTTCGACCGGTTGAATATCGATAAAGATGACCGCAAGTTGGAGTCTTTCAAAACCAACATCTCCGATATGGCGAAAACCGGAAACGCTCAAAACCATTTGTTGCGTGAAAGGGAGAAGTTAATGCGCCAATACGACCGAATGAAAAATGAACTGCAGACCTACGAAAATAATATCGGCTTCCTCTCCGTCTCGTCCAAGAAGGGGAACCACCTCCTGGATGATATGAACCAAAAGGTGGAGAAAATTAAATCGGAGCTCCAATTGATTGTAAAGAAAGTGGAAGCACTCGACAGGGAGTTGTAAAAGAGTTGTAATAATAAACAATATCGTTAACTAACGGCCGGTAACCCCGGCCGTTTTTTGTTTTAGAGCTAAAGCGTTCATTGATAAATTATTTGTATTTATTGAGATGATTGTGGCATTATTCCCCCTGAATTTAACCCACATTTGTAATTGTAGCGTTTAGAGTTTAACAATTTAAAATGCACGAACAAAAGTGGTGATGTTTCAATTACATCTAAAAAATGTAAAATGGAATTATCGTACTATTCTTTCTTAGTATTCTTTGATAATCTAAAACAAAACGATGGAATGAAAAAGAAAAACTCATTAAACTTGATCAGGAGATTCTCTTTTGCACTACTATGGATGATCTCCTTATGCGCTGTCGCTCAGAATATCACGGTGAGCGGAACAGTATATGATATTAATGGTGAGCCGCTATTGGGTGTAACCATCCTGGTTCAAGGTACGTCGGTGGGAACTGTTACTGATATGAATGGAAATTTCACGTTAGCAAACGTTAGCCCTAATGCTATCTTGGAGGCCTCCTACGTGGGGATGACTACCCAAACGGTGGCGGTTAACGGGAGAACTTCCTTGAATATTACCTTGGAAGAGGACGCGGAGATACTCGAAGAGCTGGTGGTGATTGGTTACCAGACCATTCGAAAGGCCGACTTAACGGGGGCGGTATCGGTGTTTAATCCCGATGAGATGAAGAATACGATCGTGACTGGATCCGTGGGAGATGCCTTGGGTACCCTGCCGGGGGTAACCGTGAGAACCGCCGGGGCACCGGGTAGAGAAGGTAAGGTGGAGATTCGCGGTACGGGAACATTTGGTAACAGCACGCCGCTCTACGTGGTGGATGGAGTGATATCGGGTGCCAACCGGGATTTCAACTACAACGATATTGAAAGCATTCAAGTATTAAAAGATGCATCGGCCGCGGCCATCTACGGGTCAAGAGCCGGTAATGGGGTAATTATTATTACTACCAAGCAGGGACAGGCGGGAAAGATGAAGATTGATGTCTCTTCTCGAGCCACCCTGCAATGGTTGCCTAAGTACGACCTCACGGGGCGTGACCGGTGGATTGAGCTGAACGATCTGGCGTTTGCTAACGCGGGAAGACCGGCTGCTAATCACTTCGACGGGAATACCGATTGGCAAAATGAGGTGTTCAAAACAGGGGTCGTGCAGGACCATAACGTCTCTTTCTCTGGAGGTACCAACGAGAGCCGCTACTTTATATCGGGCAACTATCAACACAACTCGGGTACCACGATAGGTACACAGAGCGAGCGTTTCACCCTGCGGTCGAATACCTCGGCATCACGTGACTTCGGGGAACATGTTACCTTTCGGATTGGAGAGAACATAGCGTTGAGTCATTTCGCGGTGGAAGAACTGAATACTAATCCCATTATTGACGTGTACCGGATGCTGCCTACCATTCCTATATACGACCCGAACAATGAAGCAAGAGGTGGTTATGGGTATGGCGATGGAAGCAGGGATGTTACCTTTGGAACGAATCCATTCGCGAAAGAAGATTTCGAGGATACGCAAAATAGCAATTTGCGCGTCCGGGGAAATGTTTTTACCGAACTGGAATTGATGCAAGCATTGAAATACAGGTTTAACCTGGGATTTAACTTCAGCAACGATCAGCACTCTTTTTTACGGAAACTAGGGTATTGGACTTATAACCAACCATTCGATCCTTCCTCGCTGAACAAGAACCAGGCTCAGTACCAGGAATTGATTTTTGATAATACGCTGGAGTACAACAAAACGTTCGGCAGGCACGAGATCTCGTCTGTGATCGGGATGAGTTACCAAACCTCCACGTATGAGCAGGTGTGGGGCACCAAGAACGATGTGTTGATGACCAGCGATGGTCACTATTTTGACACGCTGGACGCGGCTTTATCGAATCCCAGAACAGGGAATTACCGGGACTTGCAAAAGCTTTACTCGCTATTCGGTCGTATCAACTACAATTTGGACCAAAGGTACCTGTTTAGTTTCACGATTCGGCGCGATGAATCGTCGAAGTTCTCCCCCGAGAATAGGGTGGGCTATTTCCCTTCCTTATCGGCGGGGTGGAGGATTAGCGAGGAAGATTTTTTTGACTCTTCTTGGATCAACGACCTGAAGGTAAGAGCCAATTACGGGGTACTGGGAAACTCAAATATTGGCGTGTGGGACTGGGTGTCCTTTATTACTACCTTCCCGCAGGCTATATTCGGTGTGGACCAAAACGTGCACACGGGTATGACCCAAATTCGGCTCGCGAACAACGACCTGCGATGGGAGAAGCTGAGTCAACTGAATGCCGGATTTGACGCTGTGTTGTTAAACAATCGATTGGAACTTTCGCTGGATTACTTCCTGAAAGAGACGAGAGACGTGTTGGCACCCATGCAGATATTGATGGTGACGGGAAATAACGGGGGCAACCCGTTTGTAAACGCGGTTACGCTGCAGAATACCGGCCTTGAGCTGTCTGCTACTTGGCGGGACAGGGTGACTCCCGATTTTGGATACAGCGTGAACGTGAATGGTTCCTTCTTAAAGAATAAGATCAAAGAGATTGCCTATAACTTGAAGCAGTTTACTCAATGGAACACCAAATCGTTGCCAGGGGAACCGATTGGCGAATGGTATTTAATTAAAACCGACGGGTTGTTCCGTACACAAGAAGAGGTGCTGGCGCACACGAACAGCGAAGGGAAAATTATTCAGCCTGATGCACGGCCCGGCGACGTGAGGTTTATTGACGCGAACGACGATGGAACGATAACCGATCAAGACCGTCAACACTTGGGTTCTACTATCCCTAAGTTTCACTTGGGTATGAATCTTGGACTCGACTATAAGAATTTCGACCTGCAAGTGCAACTGGGCGGGGCGTTCGGTCACAAATCGTTCAACGGGCCACGTAGCGCGTTCGACCGGTTTGATGACAACTCGAACTATCGCGCAAGTTATGATCCTTGGACACAGGATAACCCGAACGCCAAGGATCCACGACCCATTTACGCCGATTCGCGGAACGTGAGAGGAGATCAGGATCGCTGGCTGGAAAATGGCAGCTACCTGAAAGTAAAACAGATGGCATTGGGATATAACCTGCCGGAAACGCTACTTGGGAGCACGTTTGAAACTATTCGCGTGTATGTAAACGCTCAAAATTTAATCACGCTCACTTCTTACACGGGATTAGACCCCGAGTTCCTCAATGCCAATATATGGGATAGGAGCTACGACGGAGGGGCATACCCTAATCCGTACGGGGTGACATTTGGAGCGCAAATAACATTCTAACCCTCAGAAAAATTATTACAATGAAAAAAATCATCTATATATTATTCGCGCTATTCTTGTTTAACGCGTGCGATGTAAACGTGGATAACCCGAATACCATCACTACCGCCACTTTCTGGAAAACAGAAACGGACGCGCAATATGGCATCAACGCCGTGTACAACATGTTTTATAAACCCGGGACATACAGTCGCTGGTTGTGGTTCCGACTGGATCTTACTTCGGATGAGGGCTTCAGCCAAAGCCCTTGGGCCGAACTTAAGGAGTGGACCGATTTCAGGTATAACAACTACAATTTCTGGGAAGGAAATGGATGGACCTATCGCGATTGCTACGAAGCGATATTCAGGGCCAACCAAGTGCTGTATCACGTTCCTGACATTGAATTTGCCGATGAGAATGCAAAAAATAGAATCCTGGGACAAGCTTATTTCTTGAGAGGGCTCTATTACTATAATCTCGCGCTGCTGTGGGGAGGTGAAAACAATAGTTTAGCGATTGTGTTGGAACCGTCTACCCCGGGTATGCAGCCAGAAGGCAATCCCGGAACGGCCGTTTACCAGCAAGCGATCAGCGATTTGACGGAAGCCGATAGATTGTTGCCCGAGGAATGGGATAATGCCAATCAAGGACGAGCAACCAAAGGGGCCGCGCTGGCATTACGGGCGAAGTGCCATATGCAATTGCACCAGTGGGACGAGGCGAGAGCCGATCTGAATTGGTTGGTGGAGGGTGCCGGAAGTAATTATTACGACCTCACTCCCAACTACGAGGATAACTTCAAGAGCGATACGGAAAACAATATCGAATCGGTTTTTGAAATTCAGTACTCGGATGTCAACAAAGCACCCGCGGGGGATGGCGACTTCGACGTGAACCCAAACCTGGGATTAAATAGGGGACAGTTTTTCGCGCCTCCCGGAATTGGGTGGACGGACGGGGAAATACGCCCTTGGCTGGTGGATGAATTCAAGAAAGAAAGGGACTTGGACGACGGGTACGATATCCGTTTGAAATACACCGCTTTCTATAGTCAACAGCATATCGACTTCCCGGACAACGAGAGGATTTATCGCGAGGTGAGCAACGCGGACACGTGGGGCAGAGACAACTGGGAGGGACGTGTATTTTATCGGAAATACAGTTCGGAGCATTTCCGTGATTTTGATGATTACCATAATCCCACCAACGTGAGGTTGATCCGTTTTGCTGATGTACTGCTGATGTACGCGGAGAGCATCGTCGAATCGGGAGGCTCTCTCGCGGATGCCGTGGCGCAAGTCGACAGGGTAAGGGCGAGAGTGAACTTACCGGCGTTGGCCGTGAATCACCCGACCGCTGCTTCGAATAACGATGCTTTCTTGAAACGATTGCAGATGGAAAGAGCCCTGGAACTGGCTACCGAAGGGAGCCGGTGGGCAGATATTAAACGGTGGGGATTGCTCGACAATCAAGCGGGTATCGATGAGCTGAAAGCGAGGGATCCCGATTTTAATAACTTTGTAATCGGTCGCCATAGCCGTTTGCCGATCCCATCGAGTGAAGTGGATAATAATCCCAATATCACGCAAAACCCCAATTACTAATTTTATAACTATCCTTCCCGGGCATTACTCCGGGAAGGATTAAAATTTTAATAGGATGAAAAGATACGTGCATTTACTTTTTATAAGCATTTCTATTATAACACTGTCTTGTAAAGAGAGTGAGAAAACAGATGAGCCAATCCCAAGTACTACGCCCATTTCGTTGGCCGACCCGTTTATATTGTTGCACAACGATGTTTATTACGCGTATGGCACCAATTCGGAGCACGGCATCGAAGTGTATACGTCCGATAACCTGAAAGAGTGGCAAAGGGCACCCGAACTCGCGTTGCACAAAGATAACTCGTACGGCGATAGATGGTTTTGGGCCCCCGAGATATATCACGTGAACGACCGGTTTTATATGTATTATTCGGCCGATGAACACATGTGCGTGGCTACATCCGATTCGCCGTTAGGGCCCTTCAAGCAAGAGGTGCAAAAGCCAATGCTGGAAGGGGAAAAGACCATCGATAACTCGCTCTTTATTGATGAAGATGGGACTCCTTACCTTTTCTTTGACCGGTTTAATGATGGATTGAATATTTGGGTGGCGGAACTGGAAGAGGATTTGATGACACTCAAAACCGAAACGCTGCACCCTTGCATTCACGTTTCACAGGAGTGGGAAGAGGTATGGCCACGGGTAAACGAGGGGGCGTTCGTGATTAAACACGAAGGAGTCTACTACATGACCTATTCCGCGAATAGTTACGAGAGCCAATTCTATGGGATTGGTTGCGCGACCGCTACCGATATCATGGGCGAATGGACAAAATACAACGATAACCCCTTGCTTCAGAAACCGGGCAACCTGGTGGGAGTAGGGCATAGTTCGCTTTTCTGGGATAAGGACGGTGATTTACGCATCGTGTTTCACGCGCATCACGACGAAACCAATATCCATCCCCGAAAGATGTATATCGGGAGGTTAGGATTTAAACCGGATGGGGAAGTGGATAAACTGTATATCGAGCAGGAATACGAGATCCCGGTTTTAGATAAATAACAAGAAATTGTTTATCTTGCATTCGTAATAGTACATCATCTTTTAGAATAGATCAGCCATATCCAGCCCGTTTACTCTATCGTATGAACCGAAAATATCAGAATCGATTCGTTTTGTTGTTGTTCATCCTTTTACTTTTGAACAGCCCGATCGTGTTGTGTTTATCGAATTATTCATTCAAGCATTACAACATCAACAACGGGTTATCGCAAAATACGGTGCACGCGATCTTTCAGGATAACCTTGGCTTCATGTGGTTTGGCACGAAAGATGGCTTGAACCGGTTCGATGGAGCTACCTTTAAGGTGTACCGGTTTTCACCCGGGGAGAACTTGCGGGATAACGTTTTTCACCGCATAATTCAGGATAAACAAGGCTTGCTCTGGGTGGGAACGGACGACGGGATTTATATTTACGATCCGCGTAATGAGGAGTTCAACCGCTTTGAGTTGGCTACTCGCGATGGTAAATCAATTGAAGGAGTGGTAAGCGATATGCTGGTGGATGAGGAGGGAGATATCTGGATTTCGGTCGAGGAAAAAGGTGTTTTTCAATACGATGTGAACGAACGAGTGCTAAAGAACTATAGCGTACCTCAGGCTCCGGAGGGCATGATGATGGTGAGTTTGTGCGTCGGAAAAGAGGGGGATATATGGGCCCTTCCCTACAACCTTCCTTTAATTCGGATCAATAAAAAAACAGGCGTGGTTTCGGAGTTTCAACTGGTGGATGACCCGGACCTGTTTTACAATACCGGAGAGGTGTGGAACATCATCGCGGATGAATACAATCAATTGCTTATCGCGTCATCCACGAAAGGGCTGGTGAGTGTGAATACAGTGAATGGCACACATCGCCTATTACTGTCGGAGGATGAGGACGGACAACCCGTATTCGCGCGATGTCTTGCAAGGATGGACCCCAAAACAATTTGGATTGGTAGCGAGTCGGGGCTCTATATTTACAACACGGAGACGGGAAAAGCAGAGAATGTTCGCCACAATAGAACGGTGCCCTATTCCCTCTCCGACAACGCGATTTACTCCATTTATAAAGATAGAGAGGGGGGCATTTGGATTGGTTCGTTTTTTGGCGGGGTGGATTATTACTCCAACCAATACAATCAGTTTGAATTGTTTTACCCGGTAGAGGGGATGAACCGGATGAAAGGAAGCCGGGTGCGTGAGTTTTGCGAGGCTCCTGATGGTAAAATATGGATCGGTACCGAAGATAACGGGCTCAACTTATTCGATCCGAAAAGGAATAAGTTTTTGCCATTGCCTGAAGCCCTTCAATCACTTTATACCAATATTCACGCCCTCTATATGGATGGGGAATACTTGTGGATTGGTACCTTCTCGAAAGGGTTACACCGCTTTAACCTGACTACGCGTGAATGGGTTACTTACACGCGGTCGGACGACCCGAACTCGATCAGCCATAACAGTACGTTTGCCATACATAAGGACCGACAAAACACATTGTGGATTGGGAATTTATCGGGGCTAAATACTTTCAACTATGCCGAAAATAACTTCACGCGAATAAAGAAATTTCAAGGGATTTATATCCAAGATATTTTTGAAGATACCGACGGGAAGATTTGGGTAGCCACCTTTACCAAAGGCCTGTACAGGTACGATCCGGTAACCGCTACCTGGAAAGTGTTTTTATACGACCCATCGGCCGATCGGAATACGTTGTACAGCAAAATAACCAGCATCTACGAAGATCGCGGTAGACGGCTATGGGTAGCCACGGAGGGGGGAGGATTTTACCTATTCGACAAAAAGGAGGAGGAGTTCACGCACATTAATAGCTCGAATGGATTGCCGAACGATGTGGTGTACCAAATACAGGAAGATGACGATAAGAACCTGTGGCTATCGACCAATTCAGGCTTGGTACGGTATACACCTACCACAGGAGCATTCAGGAACTACACCGTAGAAAATGGGCTGAAGACCAACCAGTTTAATTATCAATCGAGTTATAAGGAGGCGGATGGTACACTCTATTTTGGATCCATCGATGGTTTCGTGCGATTCAATCCTTCCTCGTTAAAAGAACCGGAGCAGGAGCTATCGGTAGTTTTTACCGAACTGTTCGTGAACAACGAGTTGGTGAGTCCCACGAATGAAAAAGCATTGCTGGAACAGAGTATACTTTTTACCGATGGACTTGATTTACCGTATAATAGAAATTCTTTTCGGCTCGGTTACGCGGTACTTAACTACTCCAACAGGAGTGATTACCGGATTAGCTATAAATTGTCGGGTTTTGATAAGGAGTGGATACGATCGGAGTCGAACAACGATATTATCTACTCGAACTTGAAACCGGGCAGGTACACGTTGTCGTTGAGGCTACAAAATGGTGCCACAGATAGCGAAGGGAAGTCGTTGAAAACATTGGCAATTCACGTGCGTCCCCCTTTCTGGTTGAGTGGGTGGGCTTACTTTTTATACACCGTGTTGATACTCCTGGCTGTGGTGGGACTTATTCGTTTTCTTCATTACAGGGGACAACGAATTCAAAAAGAGAAGATGCGCCTCTTCGAGCAACAGAAGGAGCGGGAGCTATACCGGTCGAAAATTGATTTTTTCACGAACGTGGCACACGAAATACGTACTCCACTTTCGTTGATCAAGGCTCCTCTCGATCACGTGCTTATCACCGAAGAGGTGTCAGAAGGGGTGAAAGAGAACTTACAGATCATGAGCAAAAATACCGACCGGTTGCTGAACCTTACCAACCAGTTGCTCGATTTTCAGAAGACCGAATCGGACGCTTACTTGCTGAACTTGGAGCCCGAAAACGTGTCGAAGTTGATTCGGGAAACTTACCTCCGCTTTACCCCGTTTGCGAAACAGAAAAAACTGCTCTTCGAGCTCTCCCTTCCCGAGGACGACTTGCTGGTACAAGTGGATAAGGAAGCTTTTCTTAAAATTATCAGTAACCTGATCAATAATGGCATTCGCTATTGCGACAGTTACGTGAGATTGAATGCCTATATCGACTCGGGGCATCCGACGACTTTTCACTTGTATATCGAGAATGATGGCGAGAAGATTCCGGACAAATACAAAGAGGAGATTTTTAAACCCTTCGTCCATTTGGACAAAGAACGCGACCGGGCTAAAAATGGCACCGGAATCGGCTTAGCACTTTCTCGTTCATTGGCCGAACTTCACAAGGGGAAGATCGAACTGGAAGCGTCGGATGACTCCATCTTGTTCCACCTTTCCATTCCCGTGGGAAATATCACGGCCATGGTGGCCACGTTACCCGACAAGCAAGAGAAAGACACGCCGGAGGAGTTCGCGGGTAAACCTTCTCGTCCCACCATTTTGCTGGTGGATGACGATCGAGAGTTGCTTCATTTCGAGAAAAAATTTCTTTCGCCTCACTATCACGTGTTGACGGCCGAGAATGGGGTGGAAGCACTGGAGGTTTTACGTGCATCAAGCGTGAACTTGGTGGTTTGCGATATCATGATGCCAAAAATGGACGGGTTTGAATTCACGGGGCGTGTGAAATCAGATATCGAGTTTAGCCATATTCCCGTGATACTGCTGACGGCAAAAGTGAACGTGGAAGCAAAGGTGCAAGGGTACGAGACCGGGGCAGATGGATATATTGATAAACCATTTTCGCTGGAAGTGTTGATGGCGCAGATTGCCAGCTTGTTACAAAATCGTGAAAAGTTGCGGGAAACATTCTTGAAACATCCCTATATTGGTGCAAATAGCATGGCGCATACCAAATCGGATGAAGAGTTTATTCGCAAG
>Ga0209075_1004205_pt1 | contig 11641 bp, 8 predicted proteins | sample Stecom2011_FD_187523 | JGI IMG/M metagenome (GOLD analysis project Ga0209075, IMG submission 187523) | Agricultural soil microbial communities from Utah to study Nitrogen management - Steer compost 2011 (SPAdes) (version 2) | ecosystem: Environmental > Terrestrial > Soil > Agricultural land...
TTTTATTATCGGGAAGGCCGTCAAAACAGGTGATGGCTCCGGCTTCAAAAGGATTGGCGTATCCGGTAATAAAACCGCTGCTGTAAAGGTCCGGTCCTTCTCCCCGCTCTTGTGCCTGCTGAAAGATGTCCCAAGCGTCATCACCAATAATTCTTAGGGAGACTTCAATGTTTTTTTCCCGGCCGGTGGTGCGGTTAAATTGTGTGGTGAGATTTTGCAGGTGCCCCGCCATGTGGCGATGGTGTGTCCACATCACCAGTTTTACCGGTCCCTTAGCTCCGCTGCAGGTACAGGCAATAAAAAGTGACAAGACAGCGGCGAACCATTTTTTATTGTTCATAATCGTTCCTCCCGATTTTGATGTATTGGAAATTTCGCGCCGGGTCCGTCCCGGTAGAAAGCAGATCTATTTACCGTCTTCTTTTATACCCGCGAACGCCGCGGTCATAAAGATTAAAGCGGCATTGTAATCGATTGCCGGCTCATTTGCAGAATACGACGCTTGGTAGTCGGCATAACTGAAGGGGCCTTCGTTTCGCGGTTCGATGTTGGATTCCGCTTTGTTATTCGGCCCTCCGGCCAGCAGTCCCGGTACCGGTCGGCGAAAATGCGCCGACAAACGGTGATGAGGACTTCTTACCGGATTGGACCCCAGGCCGGATACAAAGCATTTGGAAAGGGGGTTGAAGCCCAAAACAAAATTCAGTTGCGCTAATGCCGTCTCCCTATACGCCGGTTTTTCCCGTAATAAACCGGCGAAAATCATCGTCATTCCCCTGGCCAATCCTTCTTTATTGGAAGCCCAGTAGAAATCATCATAGTTGAGGGTGTAATGGTAACCGCTGTTTTCCGCGGCTGCCAGGTAAGAATCGGCCAGTTTTGTTATTTTCCCGGCAAAAATTTTTTTTAGTTCCGGTGATTTTCCGGAACGGGCATAATGAAAGAGTCCGAAAAGCGAGGCGTCTGTCCAGCCGGGGGCTGTTGCCGGTAACATTTCGGCGCCCGCTGTAAGCCGGTCACAGTCAACTACGGCGGAGAGAAAATCGTCGTCGCCGGTGAGAACCGCCAATTCCAACGCGGCCCACAACCGGTCCGGCCAATCGGTTGAACAACCGTAAGCCCCGGAACCTTCATCGTCGAATGCTGTGTGATCCCAGATGAAATCATTCGCCGATAAAAATTGCCAGGCTTTAAGCGCTGCTTTTTCGGCTTTTTTTGCCAGTTCAGGGCAGTAGTCCCGGTAAACGCGGGCGGCTATGGCCATAGTTGCGGCCAACTTACCCGTCCCGGCGGTGGAAATGCCGAAAATATACCGGGGTTGCCGGTCGAAATCAGGCTCGAGGCCAATGGACGGCCAGCGTAAACCGGATAGTTTGTGGTAAACAGCTCCGTCCGGGCGTTGCATAGAAAAGAGCCATTCCAGCCCGAACCGGGCTTCGTCCAAGATGTCGGGAATACCGTTGCCGCTTTCGGGAATTCGAAATTGGCCGTCATAAAACTTTTCCGGCCATAAGGCAAAGGCGGTAAGCAGGTGGGCCACAGTCACTGTGGTGGTGGGAACATATTTTCCGTAATCCCCGGCGTCGTGCCATCCCCCGGTGCTTAAAATTTTTTCTCCTTCTTCGTAAAACTCATCCTGCCGGGCGATAAAAGCGTCTTCCAGGTGACAGGGCGGGTGGGCGAACCCGGTCTCTTCGTCTTCCAGGTGAATACCGCATCTTTGCAGGTATAAAAAGCGGGTGGCAAGGGTCAGGGGGTGGTCGTAAACCCGGTCGTCAATAGAAAAGGGATATGAGCACCCAACATTGTCAATATAGATCCGGTAAATTCCGGGATTTTGCAACCCGGTAAATTCCCCCCGCCAGATTTTTTGATTCGAAGTAGGATCCATGACAGCCTCCAAAAGGCCGTGATAGATTTCTCGGGAGGTTTTTTCCTCAATAATTACGAATTCAGCAGCGGGTTCGGAGGAAACAACCCATTTCGTCATTTCCGGTAAATATCCCACCTGGTTGACGAAAACATATTTTCCTTCATGTGCATTCGGTTCTACGGGCGCTGTTTCACCGGCAAACAGCGCCGGTGGGGCGAACTGCAGAAAAATAAACATAAACAGTAAGAGAACCGGCTGGAGTAACCGGCAGTAGTATGTCAACCTGTATTCCTCCTTTCAACATACGGGAATCGTTGAAATGGCAAGAGGGTCACCTTGCAAGGGTGGTGACCCTGTATTTTAAATACCGTTGCCTGCCCATTTGTCGCCTAAAACTTGGCGGCTAAATCCCGGAAAGCCGGCCGGTTATATTTTCTACCGGTATTATTCTTTCAAACTCCCGGATAATCCTTCCATGAATTGTCGCTGGAAAATCAGGAAGAAAAAAATAGGAATAATTATGGCAATAAAACCTGTGGCAATAATGGCGTCATAGTCTTTGGCCACATTTACACTGTCCATTACTTGAAGTTTGATCGGAAGGGTATGAAGAGTTCGATTGCGTAATAAAACCATGGGGATTAAGAAGTCGTTCCATATATACCGGAATTGGTAAATTGCCAGGGCGGAAAGGGCCGGTTTTCCCAAGGGAAGAACAATCCACCACCAAATACGGAGTTTACTCGCTCCGTCCATTACGGCCGCTTCAATCATTGACACCGGTAACCGCACATAATACTGGCGTAACAGGAAAACTCCCAAGGCGGAGGCGGCATAAAGCAGGATTAGCCCGAGATGTTTGTTGTAAAGGCCGTAGGATTGTATTACCTTAAACAACGGGGCCAGCATGGTAGTTGCGGGTAACATCATTGTGGCCAAAATACAGTAGAAAAGAAAGTTTCGCCCTTTAAACCTGAGCAGGGCAAATGCGTAAGCGGCCAAAGAACAAACCAGCAGGGTCAGAAGGATGCCGCTTACAGTAATTATAACCGAATTTAAAAACCCCTGGTTCATCTGGTAACGGTTGATAGCCAAGTCAAACGAATTAAGTGAATAGCTTTTAAAGGTTTCCCAAGGCGCTGCCTGCAAAATTCGCGGCGGCGTGTTAAAAATTTCCACCTTCGGCCGGAATGATGTGTCAAACAGCCATAACAAAGGAAACAGGTAAAAAAAGGCGATAAAACACATTACGCCAATGCTTAATCCTCTTTTCCATCTTTTTCTTTTAACGGTGGTTGTTTTTTTAGGTTTCATGTGCATTTTTGCCATTTCTGGTTCCATTTTGAATAACAAGGTTATGACCTCCTCTCTGTATGAGTAAAAAAATCGGTCAGGCTTCTATTTCATCGGCCTTTCCCAGTCCCATAAGACGTATTTGGAGAAGACTAAAAATCAAGATTATAAAGAATAGTATCCACCCGGCGGCAGTAGCATAGCCGAGCCGAAAATCACTGCGAAAGGCGTGGTAATAGATATATGGAATTCCGGTCAAGGCTTTTTTCCCCGGACCAAACCCGGCGTTTGGGAAAAGCAGAAATGAGTATTCAAACTGCATTAACCCGCCGATGGCCGACATTACTGAGACAAAGGTTAAAGCCGGACGCATCAGGGGGATGGTGATTTGCAATAATGTCCTGGCCGGCGACGCCCCGTCCAACTTTGCCACCTCGTAGATAACAGGGTCTATTGACTGTAGGGAGGCCAAAAGATAAACCATGTGATAACCGGTCCATTGCCAAAAAGAAACCACAATCATCAGCAAAATACAGAGGCTGGACTCATACAGCCAATTTGTATTACCGGGCAGGCCTATTACTCCCAGAAGCCAGTTGACCATTCCGGTGTCCCTCAAGAACATCATCCGGAAGAGAAGAGCCGCCACTACGGTGTTCATTAAAACCGGAACATAGAAAGAAGCCCGTAAACTCCCCCGGAACCGGCCGAAGATGGTGCTGTTTAAGATTACCGCCAAAACAAGCGCCGCCGGAATCTGGGTGAGCAGGCAGCCAAAAGTGTAGTAAAATGTACGACCTATGGCAGGCCAAAATTCTCTCGTATCGGAAATTAGTTCTTTGAAATTGTCCAGGCCAATATATACGCCCGGGTTGATTCCCTGCGCGTCGGTAAAGGCCATTTTGGCGCCGGAAATATAGACATAGACATTAAAGGCGATTATTAAGGCAAAAAAGGGAAGAAGGAATAAATAAGGCTCGAACTTTGCAAATTTGAAATAACTGCTCAGGCGCCGGTTACGAAACAAGGCTATGGAACTCACGTGTATCAACTCCTTTGTTGAAGCATCAGGGAAGCAGATTGACTGCTTCCCTGATCTACATAATCTACCATACTTGAGAGAAAAGGTTTGCCGGTGTATTGCTTTAGCGCAAACGCCGCAACGCTTGGGCCTGGGCTTCCGCCAAGCCTTTTTCTATGCTAATGTTGCCGGAGACCATCTCGACGAACTGGGTGCTAAAGTCAGTGGCGACGGCGTCCCAGAAGATGTCACCGGTATTGATCCACGGAAGCTCCGCAGCCAACTCAACCTGGAGAAGGCCCAGCTGCTGCCCGCCAAAACGAGGATCGGGCTGTTTGAAGACATCATGATCCCAGACGGTTGCCAGCGGGGGAACCATCTTGGCGTCCTGGTACCGCATATATAGGTATTCTTCCTCATACTGCATGTATTCGATGACTTCGTACAATTTATCCGGGTTCTCAGCCAATCTGGTGATCGCCATAAAGGATCCGCCCCAGGACGAGGTCCGCGGCCCGCCTTCTTTGTAAAGCGGCAGGTCTCTAACGCGGAATTCGTATTTGCCTGTATCGGCGGCGGCGTTTACTTGATCCACCCACCAGTCGGGAGTGGTGTACGAGGCCAAAGTACCGTCTTCCAGCAACGCGCCGAAGTTACCCCAATCCCAGTTGCACATGACATTAAGGTTGATTTTGTCGATCCACCATTCCACGAATTCTTTGAACTCCGGAGTATCGAAGCAGGGTTTCCCCTCCGGGGTCAGAACCTGGGCGTCGGTCTGTTGCCAGATCATCCACATGGTGGCCGCCAACCCACCCGCGTCATACGGGAGCGCAAAAACTTGTTTTTCCGCGTACAGTTTTTGAGCGGCTTCAAAGAATTCGTCCCAGGTCTTGATTTGGGCGACATCCACTCCCACGGATTTCCAGATGGTGTCGTTATAAAGCAGGACGTCGGGGTGTACATCATGGGGAAGCCCGTAGACATGCCCGCCGTAGGTGGTCCAAGCCACACGACCCTCGGGAACTTTCGGGAAGACCGCAGATTCGGCCACATACTTGTCCAGCGGAACAACCAGACTTTTTTGGGGATCAGCATCAAGAATCTGATTGTCCTCAATCCGCCACTCGATGATGTCCGGATAGTCGGTGCCGGCCATCATGGTCGCCTGCAGGGTTTCGACAAAAGCGTTTTCCGGGACATTCTCGATGACCAGGTCAATCCCGAATTTGGCGTCGATCTCCGCTTTTCTGGCATCCCACTCCTCAATATTGTTGGCAGCGAAACTCCAGAAAATCACTTTTTCGCCGGCCGACATTCCCACGCCGGCGAAAAGACAGACCGACAGGGCAACCGCGAACAACAAGAAAACCGTTTTCTTGCGCAACATAAACATCCTCCTCCTTTTAAAATTAATTTAACAATCAATTACATTATCCAATGAAATGACGATTTGCGCCAGGAGGATTTTTTCTCAACAAAAAAGGTCTTTTCTGTTGAGAAAGGGAGGGGATGTCTACTTTTTCTACACAACGCAGGACTACTTCCACTGTCGTTCCCTCGCCGGGCGTGGTCAGAAGGTTGAGAAAGCCTCTGTGCGCCTTTATTACCCGGTGACAATACGCCAGACCCATACCCCAGTTACTTTTGGAAGGTTTGGTGGAGAAAAAGGGACGAAAAATTTTGCGCAGGTCTTTTTTGGGAATTCCCGGCCCGTTGTCGCTTATTCTGATATAGCTCCACTCATATTCGCGCCCGGTTGTCACTTGAATCCGGGATTCATTTGCCCGTTTTTTTACCGCGTCGGCCGCGTTTTGCAGCAAGTTTTCCAGGACTGACACCAGGTGCCCGCGGTCCCCCCAAACACAGACCTCTTCCCCGGAGTAGTCGGAAATGATGGTGATGTCTTCCAACCGCCCGGCGCAATTATGTTTGGCTTCCCGCCATAGTTCATTCCAGGACAAGATGGTGGTTTCCACCTGTAACCGCCCGGATTGAATATTGAGAATATCCAGGTGGGTGAGAACTTCCGCGCAAATCTCCCGCACCCACTCAATTTGCCGGCGCGTTTTATCAAGTTTTTTGTCGTTTACCGCTTCCAACTCGGAAGCAACCATATTCATTGTTGCCTGAATGGCGAAAAAACGGTTTTTAAAAGTATGCAAAGCCAGCCGGATAGCCCGGTTGGCCATGGAAATTTGCGTGTCCAAATTAAGGGGGCCGATGCGCCAGGTTCCCAGAAAACCATATTTAAAGATAGACAACATGACCGCGCCCAGCGCCGCCAGGCCGGCAAAGGGGAGGGCTTGAAGGTAAGCGGTGTCAAAAATAGGGTAATCAATGACCGGCAACAAAGTGGTGGACATGGAGTAGGCGTTGAATATTCCGGCCGGGCCCAGGGCGAACAGGACAATGGAAAACACGGACAGGATACCGCAGCCGATACCGACGCCCAGGGCCTGAGCCCGTTTTTGCAGGATGGAACTGCTTTTTAACAACCAGAGAATTTTAATCACAGAATACGACAAAATGAGGGTAACCGCGCCCAATGATAAAGCATCCCTGATCCGGAGAGAACCTTCCCATTCTTTCCTAAGCTCCGGGGCGCCCAAAAGGTTCGCGCCTGTCTTGTAGAGACGGAAGAGGTTTACAGGGTCGTATTTCCAGAGTAAAATCACTGTTATGATCAAAAAACAACCGGCTGTTATATAATCAACGCGTTTCCATTTCTTCACCGCATACGAAAAGGCAAAACCCACCACTGCGACTACAAATCCAATCATACTCCATAAACGAAAACGTATGAAGGCGTCCGGAGAAAAATACCTAAGTAACCGCCATGTCCAGCCGGGTTGCTCTAAAGGGACAATGAAACCTTCCAATTGATAATTGCCGAATCTGGCTATATATCCGATCAGACCGAGTATACAGCAGCCAAAAGTAAAGAGGATGATTCCCAGCCAGATCGCCTGGTACCCCCGGGGTACCCGGGCCAGCATGAAAAGAGCAAAGACCAGAAACAAGATGGCAATTAGAGACACGGCCCCACCCCCTGTTTCAACTATTGAAAAAATTCGCGATTATTTGTAACATTCCTGCAAAGAAAATACTAATTCTTGTTTTAACAAGGAAAGATTGTCTGGAAAATTATTGTAAACATCAGTGAAAAATCAATACAGAATTTATTGACAAAAAAGTCCTTTTCTATTATCCTAGTTGATAACTTACAGTAATAGATAATAAATACGGAAAGATCTTTTTTGCGGCGCACTTTGACTGTGTTGGCTTGTATTATAATACATAACAAAGAGGTGTAAAAGAAGTGAGAAGATATTACCGGAATTTTTCCACTGCTGTTTTTTTTACCATTAGGGATGTAGAACGATACGCCGACCTGGAATTACTGGCGGAAAAAGCCGGTTTTCTGCAAAAACACATTAGATGTAATAAAGTTTTTCTGGAAACATTCCGCGGCAGTCATGTGATTGACAGGGACACAATCTGGAAAGTAAAACAGTTCTTTGCCGGCCGGGGAATTGAAACTGCGGGTGCGATCACGCCCTTTGCCGGCAGGGGCTGGCGGTTTAAATCATTTTGCTATACCAATCAAGAGCATTTGGCGGAATTGAAGAAGGTGGTGGAGTTCACCGCGGAGATTTTTGACGAGATTATTCTGGATGACTTTTATTTCACCAATTGCAAATGTGAATCGTGTATCAAAGCCAAGGGCGATAAAACCTGGCCGCAGTTCAGGATCGAGCTGATGGAGGAGATTTCCCGGGGGATTGTGGTGAAGACAGCCAAAAAAGTCAATCCGGATATTAAGATGATTATCAAGTATCCCAATTGGTACGAGTGTTATCAAAATACCGGTTATAACCTGGAGGCGGAACCGGAGATTTTCGATTTGGTTTATACGGGTACGGAAACCAGGAACCCATTATATACCCAGCAAAGCCTGCAGAGGTATACCGGGTATTTTCTTATGCGGTATTTGGAAAACGTCAAACCGGGGAAAAACGGCGGCGGTTGGTTTGACAGCTTTGACTGTCTCTATAATCTCGGTTCCTATGTGGAACAGGCCTGCCTGACTTTGTTCGCCAAAGCGCGGGAGGTTACTTTGTTCTGTGCGGGGCTGCTTTTTACCCGAGGCGGTATTTTTCTTCCCCCAGCCGGTTATGTTTTTGAACAAGTAGACGGTTTTTTGGGAAAACTCGGCGCTCCTCTGGGCGTGCGTTGTTATAAACCGTACCACTCGTCAGGAGAAAATTATCTCCACGGGTACCTGGGAATGTTGGGGATTCCCTTGGAACCGGCGCCCGAATTTCCCGTTGACAGTGAATTGGTTTTTTTAACCGCCGGTGCAGCCGGGGACAGCGCAATAGTCGCCAAGATAAAAAAACACTTGCTAAGCGGTAAAAAAGTGATGATAACCTCCGGGCTTGTAAGGGCTTTGCAAAACAAAGGCCTGGAGGATATCGCGGAAATAAAGGATACCGGTAACAAGGTAATGGTGAAAGAGTTTGCCTACCCGGTATTTGAATGCTCTTTTGGAAATTATTATAAAGCAACACAAGAGGTTCTTATACCGCATATTGAGTTTGCCACCAATGACACGCGCCAAGTTATCGTGGGCTTCGGCGCGCATAATAATTTTCCCGTGTTATTGGAAGCGGATTACGGCGGCGGACTGTTGTATGTTTTGACCGTCCCGGAAAACCCCGGTGATTTGTACGACCTGCCGGCGGGAGTTTTGAACGAGATTCGCCGGGTGTTGACCGGGGATATGGGCGTCAGGTTGGAAGGGCCGGCGAATATCGGGCTGTTTGTTTATGACAACAACACTTTTATTGTGGAATCGTTCCTGCCCCATTTTGCCGATATCAATATAGTAGTGGAGAAAAAAACGGCCGACCTTGTCGACCTGGTTTCCGGAGAGAAAATCAGCGGCAAAACAGCAGGTGACAAAAGTGTTTTTACCATTAAAATGGAACCCACAACCTATCGTGTTTTCCAATATTAAACAGCATACATTGAGTAAAAATTTAACCGGGACTTTGCGTGGTAAAAATACCGGGCGGCGGCATGAAGTGGGGCCGGTTGCGGGGGACCCCCCGGTTTTATTCACCCAAGCCGGACTGAAGAAAAACAAAAGAGGCGAGAATGCTTAAAAATAAATTTTCTTTTAGCCGCAAGTTTTTTGAGAACAGAATATGTGGGAGCGTTTTTTCCAAGTTGACCGGGGCGAAGGATTTTTATCAATCCGTTTGGCGGCTTGCGCTTCCCATTGCTGCACAGAGTTTTATTATGTCCGCTTTGAACATGGTTGACACCATAATGGTCGGGCAATTGGGGGAAACGGAAATCGCCGCGGTCGGGTTGGGCAACCAAATATATTTTATCTTATACTTATACTTGTCCGCAGTGGGCGGTTCGGCTTCGATTTTTATAGCCCAATTATGGGGGAAAAAGGATATTCATGATATCCGCCGGTTTTTGGGATTGAGTTTGCTCATTAATTTCATCTCCGGCTTATTTTTCTTTGTAACCGTCGCTCTTGTTCCCACCGCCATCTTGAGCTTTTTTTCCGCAGATCACAACCTGATAAATATCGGCGCTGAATACCTGCGTATAACTTCAATCAGTTACCTGATGGTCGCGGTGACCACTTCTTATTCGGCGGCGTTAAGGAGTATGGAAGAGGTAAAATTGCCGATGCGGGTGAACGCGTTTGCTTTGCTTTTGAATGCCGTTTTAAATTATCTACTGATCTTTGGTAAACTGGGCCTGCCCGCCCTGGGTATTCGCGGCGCCGCCATAGGCACTGTTATCGCGCGTTGTCTGGAAATGCTGGTTTTAACAGCCGCCGTATACGGGGGTAAATACTTAATAGCCGCCAAGCCAAGGGAAATGTTTCGGTTTTCCGGGGATTTGGTAAAACGGTTTGTGGCTACAGCCTCCACTGTGGTGACCAAAGATATGATCTGGGCGGTGGGGGTAACGCTTTACGCGGCGGTTTACGGGAGAATGGGTACGGAAGTAATGGCCGTGATGAATATTATAACCACTATCCGACAATTGGCCTTTGTTCTCTTTATCGGGCTGGCGAACGCCTGCCTGATCATGGTAGGGAAACAGATCGGCGCCGGTGAGGATAAAAGGGCCTATTCCTACGGGGAAAAGTTTTTATTCCTGGCCGTGGGTTTCGGCCTGCTTACCGGGGTCTTGGTTTTCAGCGCCCGCGGGTTGCTTTTGGCGCCCTATAATATTTCTCCCGATACAGTGAACCGGGCCGGAGGCGTTTTGACGGTTTTTGCCGTTATCCTGTTTATTATTGTTTATAATATGATCGCTGTGGTCGGGATAATGCGCGGCGGCGGCGATACCATGTTCACCCTGGTTATGGACTTGGTCGCAGTCTACTTTATCGGTTTGCCTCTGGCTTATTTGGGCGGTTTGGTATGGCAGTTGCCGGTGGAATGGGTATTTGCTTTAATCAATGTGCAGGAAATATTTAAAATGATTGTCTTAATGAAAAGATTTATAACCAAAAAATGGATAAACGACCTGACACATGAGGTAGTTTGAACAAAAATACGCCGGGCATTGTCTTTAAAGCAGAAATGGGTTATAATCAAAGAAACAGGAGACGAGGTGAAAAAATGCCCAGACCGCCGAAACAACGCCGGGTAGAACGCCTGCCGGAGGTGACTGTATTCAAACCGGCCGGTTTGCCCAGGGCTGCTTTGGCGGAGGTCGTTCTTTCCGTGGAGGAACTGGAGGCCGTGCGGTTAAAGGATTTGGAAAAGTTGGATCAAGAAGATTGCGCCGTCAAAATGCGGGTTTCGCGTCCGACTTTCCAGCGGATTTTGGGCTTTGCCCGGGCGAAAATCGCCGACGCCTTGATCAACGGCAAAGGATTACGGATCGAAGGCGGTAACTATCATCTCGCCACCGGAAGATTTCAATGCCGCGCCTGTTTTCATTTCTTTGACACTCCTTTTGCCGTCATTCAACGTGGAGAGGCGCCTGCCTGTCCCCGGTGCGCTCACCCGGCAGCCCGCCGTGTGGACCAGCCCGGGGCCGGTTTTGGTCACCGGGGCCGGCGTGGCCGGAGGTAATTTCGGTTAAAATAAATTTGGGGAGGAGAATAAAAATGAGAAAATTTTGGTGTTTTATTATTATTTCCTTCGTTATTTTTGCCGGGGCGCCGCCCGGATGGGGAGCGGAAGAAGAAGCTTGTGAACCGGTGTTGGAAAGAGTCATGGAGCCGCTTTGTCAAACTGTCCGGGAGATGGAAGGCTGGATGAAAGAAGAGAAAGAAGATTTTCTTGCCGGGATCCGGGAACAACTTCGGGAAGCCCACAGAAACCGGGTGAGAGAAGAAACATTGGCCGGACTTTGCCGGGAAATGGGGGAAATGCTTGAGCAGACGCGGGACAGAGTCATGATCG
>Ga0209075_1004206_pt1 | contig 11640 bp, 9 predicted proteins | sample Stecom2011_FD_187523 | JGI IMG/M metagenome (GOLD analysis project Ga0209075, IMG submission 187523) | Agricultural soil microbial communities from Utah to study Nitrogen management - Steer compost 2011 (SPAdes) (version 2) | ecosystem: Environmental > Terrestrial > Soil > Agricultural land...
CCAGAAAACGGCATCTGTCGAATCGCAGCCCGTCGATTCCATACCGGTCAAATCGATTGCTCCCGATGCGGCATTGCGCAAACCGGTGACGATTGATCGGGTGCCAACTGCTTATGCCGTCAGCCCGGCCGACCACACGATTCGCCAGGCGCTCGGGCGTTGGGCCGCACGGGCGGGCTGGACATTCTCGGCTGAACACTGGGCAGTAGACGTCGATATTCCGCTGGTGGGTTCGGCACGGTTCGATTCCGACTTCAAGGCGGCCGTGCGCGAGCTGCTGGCGGCCACCGAAATGGGCGAGCGCCCGGTGCAACCCTGCTTCTATTCGAATCAAGTGCTGCGCGTGGTTCCTTACGCGCAGCCATGCGATCGGCGCAAGGGCATGGGAGCGGCGTCATGATTCGCGCGCCATCCAAAGCATGCTTGCGGTGTGGCGCGCCTGTTGCTGCGGCGGTTTTGCTGACGGGCTGTGCGCTGGGCGAGCACATGCAGCAGATCGCACAGGCTGTGCATACTGCGAAAGATCGTATCGAGGCCGCACACAAGAGTTTCAGTGCCGAAGCCGAGGCCCAGCGGCGCATCCAGGCACAGGAAGTCGCCCGCCCGTGGCTCGCGGGCAAGGTGCAGCCGCTGGCGCGTGAGATAACGTTGCCCGAGGCGCTGCGGGCGCGCGTCAACACCACGCTGCTGTTCACGGGCGGGCCAGTTGCGCTGCCGGTGCTGGCGCAACGTATCACCCGTGCCACCGGTATAGCCGTGCATGTGCGGCCCGAGGCGCTGTTGCCTGCCGAGGCTTTTGTGTCACGGCTTCAAGTGTCGGGCGCCGCGCCGGCACATGCCGCAGCGAACACCGTGGCGCTCGATGGCGGCCCGGAGCCGCTTGCCCGCACGCTCGATCGTGTGGCGGCACGCTTGAGCGTAATGTGGCGCTATGCCGATGAACGCATCGAGTTCTATCGCACCGAAACGCGTGCATTCGACGTGCGCGCCCTGACCCTGCAGGCGGCTGCAGAGGCGTCTTTGGGCTTGAGCAGCACGGGGGCGCGTGAGGGCTTTTCCAGCACGTCCAGCACCGCGCTCACGCTTGCGCCGCACGACGCCCTTGCCACAGTGCGTGCACGGGTCGAACCATTTCTGTCGCGAGCGGGTGTTGTGGTGGCCGAACCCGGGGCCGGCGCCACGCTGGTGGTCACCGATACCCCTGATGCCCTGCGGCGTGTCGCTGCGTTCATCGAACGCGAGAACCGAGCCATGACGCGGCGGGTGCGAGTGCTGTTCGAGGAACTGACTGTCGCCGTGGAGGAGGGTGCGGAAGCCGGCATCGACTGGAGCGTGGTATTCGCCGGCGCGCGCCTGGCAGCCGCGGCAGGCATGGCCGGCGCGTCATCGGTCGATGCCGGGTTTCTGGGCATGGAAAGCGTAGACGGGCGTTTCACGGGTAGCGAGGTGGTGATCAAGGCGCTCGGCAGCGTGGGCCGCGTCGTGCGGCGCAACAGTCTTCCGATGCTCACGTTGAACCGGCGCCCGGTGACGCATGCCGTACGCACCACGTTCTCGTACATCGACAAGGTCGAAACCACCTCTCAGCGCAGCAATTACGACGCGACGCTGCCCACCGTGTCAGTGACGCAGCGTGAGGAGACCGTGGGCTCACTGATCACCGTGGTGCCCGACGCTCAGGAAGACGGCCAGATTCTTCTTTCTGTGGCGTATGACAACTCCGTGGCCCAGCCGCTCCGGTCCGTGACGTTCGGCGACAGCAGCAATCCTTTGCAGTTGCAGCAGATCACCATCGATGGCAATGGCACGGTGCAACAGGTTGCGCTGATGCCGGGGCAGCCGCTTGTGATTTCCGGATTCGATCGCAGCCGGCAGGAAAGTTCGAGTCGCAGGCTGAATCCAGGGCTGCCGCTCGCACTGGGCGGCAGTGATTCCGCAGGCACACAGCGCCTGACCACGGTGATGGTCGTTACCGCCTATTTGGAAGAGGGGTTCTGAGATCGTGGCCCGGTTCAGTACTGCCCAATGCCTGCGTCGTGGCGACATCACCCTGGTCTTTGGCTTGGAGTGGTTTCCGCTGCTGGGCGAGCAACCCGAAGCGCAGGCCCGCCGCCTGGCCCGTCAGCGTCGCGCGGCTCACTTCGTGGTGGCTGAGGGCACGGTGGCCGCCGCGGGATTGTTGCGCGAGCGCATGCGTCGCGAGCGCGGCACCCATCATCACAGTGCGGCGGCACTGTTTGCCGTGGTGCATCCAACCGGGGCTGTGGCGGCCGTTCTGCCATGTGGCGGGCAGCGCTACTGGCTGGTTGCGGTGCACGAAGGCGCCGTGATGACCCGCACCGATCAGTTCCATACCGATGCGGCAGAACTCGACGCTGCGCTTGCGATGCTGCGTGAGGCCCATCCCGCCCTGATGCTGCATCACTACGGCGACGACGCGGACGGCCTGCTCGATGCGCTTTTCAACGCGGCGCGCGAGCACGGTGCCGGGCTCGTTTCGGTACGGGCGCTGAACGCAGGGCGGCCGAAGCTTGCTGTGGCTGCAGCGTGTGTGCTCGGGGCTGCGGTATGGGCGGGTGATGCCTATCGGTCTGCCGCGAGGAGGCAGGCGCAAGCCGCCGTGCCCGATGCCGCGGCGGCGTGGCGTACGGCAGTCACCGAATCCGCGCGGCCGCATCGGGTGCATGGTGTAGCCGGCCTTGAACGGCTGCTCGACGCCCTGTACGAGGCGCCCGCTACAGTGGGTGGCTGGGCGCTCACTCAGATTGATTGCAGGCCGGCGGGGCTGCACTGGTCGTGTTACGGACGGTATCGGCGTGAACACGGCAGCGACAACCTCGATTTCCTTGCCGAAGCGCACTCCGACTGGCAAGTCAGTTTCGAACCCATGCAGCAAGCCGTTGCCTCGTGGCGCGTCGCCGTGCCCTTCCTGCCGCTTGAGTCGGTAGCACTGCGCCGCCCGCAACAGAACGAAGCGTGGTTCGTCAGTGCGTTGCAGGCCATGCTGCCCGCTTTCAATGAATTGCGGCTGGAAACGCCACAGGCGTTGCCGCTGCGGGTGCCGCTCGATGCCGCACAGCGACCGCTGGAGCGGCCTGCGAATCTGGCTCAGTACCGCCGCAGGCTGCTGCGCGTGCAGGCGCCGTTGCGGTCATTGAGCCTGTTGTTGCCCGAAGCGGCCCATTTGAGCTGGGAACGTGTGGAGTTGCACGTCGTGCCTGTCGACACACCGACGGTGCTCAACAGCAGTCTGCGTGTGTCCTTAACGGGGGTGCTTTATGAGATTGATCGTCCTGATGCTCATTCCGCTGCTCATGCTGGTGCCGACGCCCGTGCTGGCTGATGCAGCTCACGCAGACGCGCTCGCAGGGCGCCAGGTCACGGTGCGCGAGCTGATGCGGCTCGACACCGAGCTGGCGCTCGAGGCCGCGCGCCGCCGTCTCGGGCGTAACGAGCGCGCTGCCTCTGAACCCGCGGCACGCCTGCCTCACACACTGGCTGATGCCCACGAGCTCGAGACGCCGCGCCTGGTGGGCATCTACGGGGTTGGCCAACGGCTTTTCGCCGAGGTCCACGCGGGTGGGCAGCGCCTGCTCTACATGAAGGGGCACCCGCTGCCGATCGGCTACGAGGCCGCCACCGATGCATATCGTCTCAGGTCGTTGGCGGGGCACTGTGTGCTGCTCGAGCGGGGTGACGACGAAACCCGATTGTGCCTTTCCCGGGCAAAGGAGGAATGATGCTCGCACGTCTTGCAACGCGCCGCACGTTCGCGGTGGCCGAGGCTGCCGACTTTACGCTGCATGCAGCGCGTTATGCGGCGGGCAGTGCCGGGGTGCTGCACGACACCGAGGCGCTGCTGGCTCTCAAGCCGGCGCTGCGACGCTCGCTCAGCGCCCAGTTTGGGGTCGAGGCACTGGCAGCCCGTATTTGCCCTGTCGAGCTCGAAGACGGCTCCGCAGCCATCTTCGCGCTGGCGGAACACGTGGGCAGCGACCAGGCCGATGAACTCGCCCGGCGCCTCGAGTGCGCGGGGTATGCGCCGGCGACGCCGTCGCGCTATGTTCTGAATGCCAGCCTGCTGCTGGCCGTGGCACGCGATGCCTTCAATCCCGCAGGGTGGGCCGCACGGTCTGCGCCGGGCCGTGGCGCGCTCGAGGAAGGATTTCACGGTCTGATGGAGTGGGGCGTGCACCATGGCGCCAGCGACGTGCACCTGAACGTGTATCTGAACGAGCCGGAATCGGAAGTGAAATACACGATATGCGGCCGCTACGTGGCACCGGAATGCTTTCGTCGCATGCCCACCCGCACGCTTCTGGAAATGCTTTCGGTTGCATGGATGGACATTTCCGGCGGTAACGGGGCGGTGTTCGATCCGAGCGCCGAACAGCAGGGCAGCTTGTCGCGCAACTATGCGGGGCGCGAAGTGATGCTGCGCTGGGCGTCGATGGCAAGCGAGCGCGGGCCCAGTGTGTGCTTGCGGCTGCTCGAGAAGAACCATGCGGCGAGCATTCCTTCGCTGGAAACGCTGGGTTATCCGCCCGCACAGATCGCCATGCTGGAGCGGGCGCTGTTTTCGGGCGGTGGAGCGGTGGTGTTTGCGGGCACCGTGGGTTCCGGCAAGTCCACCACGCTGGCGTCTCTGATCTCGCGCCTGCCTGCCGATCGCAAGGTGATCACCATCGAGGATCCGGTGGAATACACCATTCCCGGCGCCATACAAAATTCCATTGCGCGCCGCCTCGACGCCGAAGCGCACGATGCGTTTGCCACCAAGCTGCGGGCGTTGAAGCGCTCGGCCATGACCGATGTCCTGCTGGGCGAGGTGCGCGACAGGGAAACAGGCCTTGCGTTCATGGATCTTACGGGTTCAGGCGTGAACGTCTATACCACCGTGCACGCTCCTTCGGCGGCATTGATTCCGTTAAGGCTCGCTTCCGAGTTCATTGCCGTGTCGCGCGATTTTCTCGCCATGCCCGGCACGCTCAAGCTGTTGGTTTGGCAGGCACTGCTGCCGCGCCTGTGCCAGTGTGCTCTACCCAGTGCCGGTGGGGCCTCTCCGGAATCCCACCAGTGGCTGGATCAGGCGACGGCAATCTTTCCCGGGCCGGTTGCAGCACTGCGGCAACGCAATCCAAAGGGTTGCGCGCACTGTCGCAAGCAGGGCATTGCGCAGCTCTTCGGTTACGACGGCCGTTCGGTGGCCGCAGAAATGTTCGAGCCACGCGTGCATCCGCAATGGTTCGAATGGGTGCGTACGGGCGGGGCGGGGCCGTTTCCGGTGCCGATGCGCTCGGCCATGGCCAATGCCATGTCGGCGGCCTACAGAGGTGTGTTTGATCCGGCAGACGTCGAGCGGCAATTTCATTCGTTTGCGACCGAGGCGCGGCTGCGGGTTCTGCAGGAAACGCATGTGCCAGCCTTGCCCGGGCAAGGGAGCAAGAGCCCGGTGGAGGTGCAATGACCCGGACGTCTGCATTGCCACGCCGGCACCGGCCGGGTCAGCAGGCTGGCACGTATCGCACACGTGAGCGGCTGCTGAACTGGTTCGACACCTGGTCCTTCAATCGCGACAGGCGGCATTACTACGACTACCTGGCCGCGCTGCTGCAAGGAACTCGTGGAACCCGCACGATTGGACAAATCTTTGCGGCCGACGCGCAGCGTTACGGCACCCGCACCACACGCGGCCGTCTGTCGCGCCGGTGGGAGCTTCTTCTTCAGGCGGCCGGCGGTGACCTGTACGGTACGTGGGTGGGCATATTCCCGCCGGCAGAGCTCGCTGTGGTACGCAGCGCACAGCAGCGGGGCAACGACGCGCTGGTGGGCACATTTGCAGAAATGTCGCGTGTGCTGAGTGTATGGGAGGCGGCGCGGGCGATTCTCGTCAGCTCGCTTCTGGCTGCCGTGGTTGCGGTAGCGGTGTTGCTGGCGATGCTGGTCGTGATGCCGCTCTTTACCGTTCCCAGGTTGCGCGAAACGTTCGCGATGGTCCCCGCGCATTATCACGGCGCCACCGCTCGCGGGCTCTTCGAGTTTGCTGATGTGCTCGCAGTAGCCTGGCCGCTGGCGCTGGGCATTCTGAGCCTTCTTTCGGCCGCAGTGCTGCTTTCCTTCGGCCGGTATTCCGGCGGGGCGCGCCGCAGCCTCGACCGCGTCGGGCCGTGGCGCGTGTACCGGCAGGTGCAGGCACTGCGATTTCTTGCGTTGCTGGCGGTTGCGCTCGGGCGCGCCGAGCATGGCACCACGCGACTGCGTCAGGCCTTGCTGCTGCAGGTGGTTGGCGCCACGCCGTGGATGGCGCGGCACGTCGCTCTCATGATCGAACGCATCGATACTGGCTGCACCGGGGCCACGATCTTCGATACGGGCCTGCTCGATCCGCCGCAGTTGTGGTTTCTCGATGACATGATCGCGGCGCGTGGCCTGATTGACGGGCTGCGTCAGTGCGCCGACCGCGTCGAACGCCACGTGCTGGGCAGCGTGGCCCGGCAGGCGCGCGTGATGCGCTGGCTGATGCTGCTGGGCGCGGTGGCGGGTGTGCTGGCCATTGCACTGTGGCATTACGCCGCCATCGACGATTTGCGCAGGGCGCTCGCGCTGTTTCATGCGAGTCAGTAGCACGGCATATCCACACAAACCTCTCCTTCAAGGAGTCAGTCATGTATATACATCATATAAATCACATGCCCCGCATCCCCGACAGCTGCGACCGTCCTCGCCAGCTCCAGCGCCGGCACCAGGGCCAGCACCAGAACCTGCACCAGAACCTGCACCAGAACCTGCACCAGAGCCAGCGCCGCCACCAGGCCGGCTTTTCACTCGTCGAGGTCTCCATCGTCATGGCGATCGTGCTGTTGCTTGCGATCATTGCGATTCCTGCAATCAGCGCCTATGTCATCGAAAGCAAGGTACCCAAGGTCGGCGAAGAGCTCACCCGCTTCATTCTGCACGCCAAGGTGAATGCGGCCAACGGTCTGCCCACGCCGTACGACGGCATCGGCAATGCGAACCTCGCCAACATGGTGCGCGACACGGGGGTGTTCACGATCTCGGGCGCGGCGGACGCGCCCACGGTGCGTCACGGTCTGGGTTCCGCGGGTGAGGTCACCGTGGCGACGGTGGATTCCGGGGCTGCCTTCACCATTACGTTGTCCAAGGTGAATCACGCCGCATGTCCGTCCATTGCCTCGGTCATGCAGCGGGTTTCTGACTCGATCACCGTGGCCGGCAATGGCGGAGCGGCGTCCGTAATCAAGGATGCCGCCACCCGCTATAGTGCGCTTGCCACCGAATCGCAGTGCAGCGAGGGCGATGAAAACACCTTTGTGTTCAAGGTGCTTTGAGGCCATGGGCGGACCATTGCGCCGTCAGCAGGGGTATGCGCTCATCGAGCTGGCCGTCGCGTTGCTGATCGGCAGCCTGCTGGCCGCCTGGGGCGCGCAGGCGCTGGTGAATCGCTATCGTGACGCGCAGGCGCAAGCTGCCGCAGTGTGGATGGCTGCGGTACACAAGGCCGTAGGGGCGTATGTACGGCGGCATGGGCCGGATATCCAGTCGGCCGAATCGGCCGACACACTCGTGATCGACGGCTTTGCCGACTGGCGCTCGCCAACGCTTGCGGAACTGGTCGAGGCGGGCCTGCTGTCACCGGGCGTGGCGCACGGCACGGCGCTGACCGGTGCGGCGCGCATTACCGTATGGCGTGATGGCAGTTGCCCGGGGGCCGTTTGCGCGGTCGAAGCGCTGATTCATGGCGAACGGCCGCTGATCGATCCGGTGCATCGCGATCCCGACCAGGCCATGATCGCGCAGTGGTTGCTGGCGGCAGAGGGGAAGGGGGCCGCAGTGCAACCGGCTGATCCGGCGTCCATGCGAGGCGCTGCGTTTGCGTTCGACAGCACGCTGCCGAACGGCGATGTGTTGCCGGTGGGCACGGTGGGCATGGCGGTGACTGCCGAACACCTGGCCCTCTGGAATTACCTGCGCGTGCGTGATCCGCGCGACCCCGATTTTCAGGGCGCGCTGTCGGTGAAAGGCGACATCAGCGGGCGCGCCAATGCATCGGTCGACGGCCAGCTGGTGGTGGGTGCGGTACATGAAGAGGGCATGCCATGCGAGCCGGACAACGCCATCGCGCATGATCTTCCCGGCGGGCTGCTGGTGTGCAAAGACGGTTTGTGGCGATCCGCCAGCCGCTCTGGCGGCGGGGCCTACGGCTACCACTCCGTTTACGGGTGCCAGACTGCGGAAGGAACCTCCACCGCCAATCCGATCACCGGTTCATGCGCATGCCCGTGGTATGCAACGGCGGTATTGATCATGGAAATGGGGCCAAACCTGTACCCCGACGGCAAGCAATATGCTTACCTGTGTGTGGGGTGATGCGTATAATGATTGGCTACCCATGAATCGAGCATCTTGCTGCAAATGAAGACCTCCGAGATACGCCAGAAGTTCCTTTCCTTTTTCGAGTCGAAAGGGCACCAGATCGTTGCCTCATCGTCGCTCGTGCCTGGTAACGACCCCACCCTGCTGTTCACGAATTCGGGAATGGTGCAGTTCAAGGATGTCTTCACCGGCGCTGAAACCCGCCCCTACGTGCGAGCCACCACGTCGCAGCGCTGCGTGCGCGCCGGCGGCAAGCACAACGACCTGGAAAACGTGGGCTATACGGCACGACACCACACCTTCTTCGAGATGCTGGGCAATTTCAGCTTTGGCGACTACTTCAAGCGTGACGCCATACGCTACGCCTGGGAACTGCTCACCACGGTGTACATGCTTCCGGCCGAGAAGCTCTGGGTAACGGTCTATCACGAAGACGACGAAGCCTACGACATCTGGGCGAACGAAATCGGCGTGCCGCGCGAACGCATCATTCGCATTGGCGACAACAAGGGCGCGCGTTACGCTTCCGACAACTTCTGGCAGATGGCCGATACCGGCCCCTGCGGCCCCTGTTCCGAAATTTTCTACGATCACGGTCCCAACGTCTGGGGTGGCCCTCCGGGCTCGCCCGACGAAGACGGTGACCGCTATATCGAGATCTGGAATCTGGTCTTCATGCAGTTCGATCGCGACGCGGCCGGCAACCTCACGCCGCTGCCCAAGCCCTGTGTCGATACCGGCATGGGCCTCGAACGCATTGCGGCCGTGCTGCAGAATGTCCACTCGAATTACGAGATCGACCTGTTCCGCAATCTCATCGCAGCGGCCGCTCGCGAAACCGGCACCAGCAACCTCGAAGACAACTCGCTCAAGGTCATTGCCGATCACATTCGTGCGTGCAGCTTCCTGATCGTCGACGGCGTCATTCCCAGCAACGAAGGTCGTGGGTACGTGCTGCGTCGCATCGTTCGCCGGGCACTGCGTCATGGGCACAAGCTCGGCCAGCCGCGGCCGTTCTTCCACCGGCTGGTGGCCGATCTGGTTGCTGAAATGGGCGAAGCCTACCCCGAACTTGCCGCCCAGCAGGCCCGCGTGGAACAGGTGCTGCGTCAGGAAGAAGAGCGGTTCATCGAAACGCTCGAGCACGGCATGAAAATTCTCGAGTCGGCGTTGGCCGAGATCCCTGAAAATGGGGTGCTCGACGGTCAGACGCTGTTCACGCTTTACGACACCTATGGTTTCCCGGTCGACCTCACGGCCGACATCTGCCGCGAACGCAACGTCGGCATCGATCTCGACGGCTTCGAGGCTGCCATGCAGCGCCAGCGCGAGCAGGCGCGTGCTGCGGGCAAGTTCAAGGCCGCCGAAGGCCTGAGCTATCAGGGCGACGAAACACGATTCGAAGGCTATGACTCGCTGCAGGGTACGGGGCGCGTCACAGCACTGTATGTCGACGGCACCGGGGTCGAATCCGTGCAGGCCGGCCAGCGCGCCATCGTCGTGCTCGATGCCACGCCGTTTTATGCCGAATCGGGTGGCCAGGTGGGCGATACCGGGGTTCTTGAAGCGAACGGCATGCGGTTCAAGGTTGCCGATACGCAAAAAATCCAGGCCAACGTTTTCGGTCACCATGGTGAAGTTCTGGAAGGCGAATTGCGCGTGGGTGACACGGTGCAGGCTCAGGTCGATGCCGTACATCGCGTGCGCACCATGCGCAATCACTCCGCCACGCACCTCATGCACAAGGCGTTGCGCGAAGTGCTTGGCGCGCACGTGCAGCAGCGCGGCTCGCTCGTCGATGCCGAAAAAACCCGCTTCGACTTCGCCCACGACGCGCCGCTCACCCACGAGCAAATCGCGCGTGTGGAGCGCATCGTCAACGACGAAATTCTCGAAAACCGTGCCACCGCCGCTCAGCTCATGAGCTACGACGAGGCGGTGCAGGGCGGGGCAGTCGCCTTGTTCGGCGAAAAATATGGCGACGTCGTGCGTGTGCTCGACATCGGTTCGTCGCGCGAGCTGTGTGGCGGCACGCACGTTGCGCGCACCGGCGACATCGGCCTGTTCAAGATCATTTCTGAAGGCGGTGTGGCGGCCGGCGTGCGCCGCGTCGAGGCCATCACGGGCGACAATGCCCTGGCATGGGTCCATCAGGTGAACGACACGCTGCTGCGTGCGGCCAGCACCGTCAAGGCGCAACCTGGTGAATTGGTCGATCGGATCGGTCTGCTGCAGAACCAGGTGCGCACGCTCGAGCGTGAGCTCGAACGGCTCAAGAGCAAGCAGGCGGCATCCATGGGCAGCAATCTGGCCGAACAGGCCGTGGTGCTCGACGGCGACTCCAAACTGCTCGTGGCAAGCCTTTCCGGCACCGATCCCAAGGCACTGCGCGGCATGGTCGATCAGCTGAAAGACAAGCTCAAGTCGGTGGTTGTGCTGCTGGCAGCCCCGGCCGATGGCAAGATCAGCCTCGTGGCGGGTGTCACGCCCGATCTGGTCGACCGCGTCAAGGCGGGTGAGCTGGTGGGCATGGTGGCCGCCCAAGTGGGTGGCAAGGGCGGCGGACGCCCCGACATGGCCATGGGTGGCGGCACCAATGTCGAAGCCCTGCCTCAGGCGATCGCCAGCGTCGAGGCCTGGGTGCGCGAACGCCTTGGGTTGCAGGTGCAGGCATGAGCCAGGCGCAGAATTCGGCGCATCCCCTACCCGAGCCCGTGGCGCAGGTCGACGCCTCGGGCCTGAAATGCCCTTTGCCCATTCTGCGCGCCAAAAAGGCTCTGGCCACCCTGCAATCGGGCGACGTGCTCAAGGTCGTTACCACCGATCCGCACGCCGAGCGCGATTTTCAGGCCTTTTGCAATCAAACCGGCAACGCACTGCTGGCTCAGCATGCACAGGGCGACCAAATCTGGCATTATCTGCGCCGACGCTGAATGCGCCCAGTGTGGCCTTCAACGCCTGCACTGTTGTAAGTTTTCAAGCCTGGCTGTGTTTGCCCACGCTTTCTTTGCTGTTCGTGGGCGAACAATGCTAGAATCTTTCGTTTTTCACAACACTATCAAAGGATTACCATGGTTGTAATTCGTCTGGCCCGTGGCGGCTCGAAGAAGCGCCCTTTCTATAACGTTGTTGCTGCCGATTCCCGCAACCGCCGCGACGGCCGTTTTATCGAGCGCCTGGGCTTTTACAACCCCGTTGGCAAGGAAGGTGTCGAGAACCTGCGCATTGCGCAAGATCGCGTTGCCT
>Ga0209075_1004207_pt1 | contig 11639 bp, 9 predicted proteins | sample Stecom2011_FD_187523 | JGI IMG/M metagenome (GOLD analysis project Ga0209075, IMG submission 187523) | Agricultural soil microbial communities from Utah to study Nitrogen management - Steer compost 2011 (SPAdes) (version 2) | ecosystem: Environmental > Terrestrial > Soil > Agricultural land...
CATTTTATCAATGTTTTCCAAAGCATTCCGTAGCTGTTCTTTGGTTATCGTTTTGGCTGGGTCTATGAGCCGTAAAAGGGTTTGCACAAGCATTTCGTACAATGAATTGAACTGTTTGCGTACCATTTCGTTTTGCAGATGGCTGGTAATGTTCAGCACTTCGCCATTGGAAAAAGTAACCCGTATGTCTTCTATCGTGATTTTGAAGTAGGGAATTAAAAACTGATAATGAATGCGGGCTTGCATCACACTGCCGTCATACTTTTTAGTCCAATGTAGTTTGTAATCGCTCTTTGAAACCGTATCGGTTCGTAAAAAAGTAAATCCCTGCCTTGCCATCAGGGCTTCGTATTCTTCTGCCATAAAAACGGCTTCTTCTACGTTTTCGCCTTTTTGGTAATAGCCGTACAGCTCCGTAGTGGGTGTAGTGGCAACCTTGTTTTGGGCATAAGCCGTAGAGCAGAACAGCAAAGCAAAGGCTATGGCTATATGCTGGCGAATTGATTTTTTCATTTTATATAGATTTTAAATGAACCACAGAGACACGGAGTTCACAGAGCTTTGTGTTTGTGGTGGAAAAACTTAACGCCTGTTTGCTTCATCCTGAATGTAGAGTTGTTGCTCTTTGGTCAGCAGGGAAAAGACACTTTTTAGCTTGTCTGCCTGCAACCAACTGTCGGGCATATGAATGATTAATTCAAAAGCAGCTTTTTTGTCTTTGGTATATACTTCTTTGAACATATCGGCATAAGATTGACTGATTTTTTCGGCAGAATAGCCTTTGTTTTCCCAACTTTTGTGTTGGTTGCCAAGATATTTTTTCAACCCTTTTGGCATCATTCTGTAAGCTGCCATATACGCTCCTGCCTCGGTGGACAGACCTCTGTAAGGGTCGGAAGAATTGGTATTTGCACCTGCCGTTGTGGTGGGTTGGGTGGAAGTTGTGTTATTGTTAATATCTAAATAAAGAAAAACTGCTTTTACATATAAATCGTCTATAGAGGTATAAAGATTTTCTGCCGTTTTTCTTACAGCTTCGTCTTTATGGTTTTTATCCATTTTTAATGTACCATATTTATCGTTCAGTACGATTTCATTTATTTTTATCTTTAACCCATCATCTTCAAACAAGTATTCTATTTTAGATTGTAAACTTTCATCTGCCCCTTTTATAATCCAGTTACCAACAAATTGATAATCTGATTTTTTCTCCATTTTTGTAAAAGTTATTTTTTCTCCGTTTGTGAGGTTGAAAAAGTCATTGGCTTTTTGCAAAGCCGTTGCTTTGGTGTATTTGCCATTGTAATATCGGGTTTCGGTGGTTTGCTTCGAAGTATTTGTCCCTGCCGTTGTGGTGGTGGTTTTAGGAATTGCCTGACCGGAATACGGAACTGCTTTGTATAATGTATTCGGTTTCGAAGATGTAAAATTTTCTAAAACTAAAGCCGGTTTTTGGTTTTTATAAAGAAGTTTAGAACCATCGTTTAAAGTTTCTCCTATTGTATAACCAGATGTACTGACATAATCTCCCTTTTGCCACAAATAAACGTCATTTTTTTCGTTTTTATACCACAACAAAGCATCTTTTCCCAAATCTTCAAAAACATTGAATTTTTTACCTTTCTCAAAATCCCGACACCAATAGGTCAACGAACTGTTTGCATCGTAAATCACATAAGTGTTTCCTGTGAAAACCAGTTTATGATTACCGCTATTATTATAACCTTCCACGAAGACCATGATATTCCCTTTCACACTCGTGTACGTAAAGTTTTTGGCTTTCAGCGTACTGATTTTTCCACCGCCTGTACCTTGCGATAAACCGTTAGTGGTTACCACATTTTCGGCCACCAAAGTAGTGCTGGTAATGGGTTCATAGAACAAGACATCGGTAAAATCGTCGAGGTCATTAAACCCGAAAGTCAGCATTCGGATTTGCCTGTCGCCAATCATCAAATAAGGCAAATAAGGCGAATAGGTAGTGTTCGTTTTTTTGTATATCCATCTCCAATTATCCCATTGCCCCAGTTCACTGTGATAATAAAATTCCCTGTTGACCTTTCCATAACGAAAAGAATTTGTTACCCAATTTCCCTTTGTGTCATACGTGTAAGTATGATTATCTTCAGACCCATTTTCTGTAAACTTCATCAAAAGACCGTTTTCATAAGCGTATTCAAACGTCCGGTTTTTACTTTGGTTGTTTTCCGTAACCGTTTCGGAAGCAGAGATAACGATACGGTTTCCTATAGTTTGATAAGTATAAGTTGTAGCCGTTGTTTTTGCATCTTTTTGTTCAATCTTTTTGTTCAATCTTTTTTTGTTGTCATATTCAAAAGTGGTAACAGACGGATACTCGCCTTGAACTTCTATTTTGGAAATAGTACCGTTGGGATTATAGGTATAAAATGTTTTGTCATCAAAATAGTAATTCTCTTTATAAATCACTTTTTTTTGATTGTCCAATTCCAAATACGTTCCTTTATTTATACGAGCTTTTTCTTTATTTGTATAAAGCGTGTATAACAGGTTGAATACACGATGTCCATTTTTATCAAAATAGATAAAGCCTTCATTTGCATTGTCGTAAAATGCAATGTCTCCTTTTAAGTTCAGCTGGTTTCTGTTTTCGATATAACCAATCGGGTTCAATGGAGCATTTACAATATCTATATATTGTTGTGCAAAACCATTGATAACCACAAACAGTGTGAGCAAAAGTGTGATGGGGGTTTTTAATCCTCCGCTTACTTCCCGAAACAGGTTCGGGCGGGATTTTTGGGTTGTGTATTTTACGTTTTTCATATTTTCTTATTTTTAAAATTGCTTTAAATTTTTCTTTTAATCTCTACCTGTCTGCCGAACAGGCAGGCAAAGGAGGGGAATTGGTTACAGTAAATAAATTTCTTCCTTATCTGCCGTCAGCACACTCAATACCTGTTTTCCTTTTGCCGGTGTGTACAGCGTAACCTTATCTCCGGTATTTAAATGTTCATACAGCTGAGTATGCACTTTTAAATTCCCTTGGGTGGTTCTCACATTGTTTGAAACTTTTCCGTTATAGGAATATTTGGATTTATCCTCAACAATGGCCGGAATACCTTCTTTATAGGCATACTGCTTATTGCGATTATATTGGAGAAATTCCCGCATAATTTTCCATAGCTGATAAGCCGGAATAAGCACCAACGGAAACAGGAAAACCAAAAAAGCCTGCATACCGCTCCATACAAGCGACAGGACAATAAACAGCGTTGGAAAAAGCCATATCAGTCTTGTTTTCAGTTTCGTAAACAAACCTCTTTTTAAGGCTTCAAAATCCGCTTGCCTAAATGGTACTTTTTTAGGAATACTGTTTAAAAATTGCCTGGAGGTTTCATCCGTTTCTGTTGGTTGGGCTGAAGATATTTCATTAGCATTAGTCACCTCCAATCGCAGTGTTATGTTAGATTTGGGAGCTCGTTCCATAATTACCTCGTTGCCCACTTTTACTTTTCCGTAATGCTGTTGTTCTATCGAATATTGAACATCATCTATATACAAATAATAATGTCGTGAGGTGGAACTGCTACTGCTGGAACCACCTGTTTTACCGTTGGAAGTATGTGTAGTAGATGTGTGTACACTTAATTTTTTATCGGTTATTTTACCTGTAATTCTATACTTAAAACCTCGCCTTAAATCTATCACAGCTGTTGAAGCCATATAAGCAATGATACCGAAGAAAAACACGCTAAAGCCCACCAGCATATATTGCCCGGTTTTGTCTTGCAGGAATTGGCTGTCGCTCCAAAAAACGGAATAGAAGCCATAAAACATTACCATGGCCAGAAACGGGAAAGCCAATATAGGTATCAAGTAATTTCTAATTTTTTTGATATCCTGTTTGTTGAGTGGCAATTTTTCTTTCATAGTAATGAATGTCTTTTTATTTATTCTGCCACGAGCAAACTTATCAATGGTTGACGGTTGATGGTTCTTGGCGTTTGTAACAGCAAGCTTTTTTCATCGGCCCCTACTACCAAGAATGTAAACGTCATTTCAGATGCGAGTTCATTACCAAACGAAAATGATGGGTCGGCATAGGTAAGACGGATTTTCACGCTTTCTTTATCGTTGCCATAATCATCAACAATATTATCAACAGCATAAGTGGCGGGAATACTTGTGCCGTTGGAAAAAACCGTAGCAGCCGTATCATTTACAAACTGTACAGCAAATTTCAATTCTCTTTCGGCAGCTGTAAGCTCTGTCTGGGCTGTCATATTGTTTGTATTTTTGGCGAGCTGTTTCTTTTTTTCTGCTATGTCTATCCAGTTTACCGTTGTTTCGTCATTCACGGCAATGGTTCCGTAGAAGCCTGTTTTTTGTGTCGTGTATTTTTTGCCTTTTATTAAAGTTTTTACACTGTTTAAGTCTTGTGGCTTTACTGGAAGACTGTCTTTTTTGTCTTGTCCACAACTAAACAACATTATAGTTGTAAGCAGTGCGATTAAATAATTTTTTCTTTGCATCATGTTGTGGTTTTTTTAATTCCTATACTCAATTTCCCGTCTTATGATGTCGGCAAATTCCCATTGGTCGTTTTTCATTTTATATCTTTTGCGTACTATCCAGTTGCCTTTGCTATCGTATTCATATTCGTAGCGTTCGGTATCTTTTCCATCCTTTACAATGCGTTCCAACTGCTGATAATCGTATTCACCTCCTGCTACTTCTACTTTTCGGGATTGGTATTTATAGTCGGTTTTGGAGGTTATCCCCAAGTTGATGACATAATGAGCCAGCTTCTTTTGGTTTTGGTTCAATACCAAGCTATCGGTTTGGTCGAGAAAATTATCGAGATATAATTTTTTTATGATTTGATAGCTGCCATTTTCGTTACGTTTATACCAGCGTTTGGTTTGCCGTTCAATCGTTTTTTGCGGTGTATAAACGGTTTCCTGTGTGTAATCATCGTCGTTGCCCTCATATTGCACTTCAAACACATCGGGCTCGGGAACATTCAGCAGATAGCGTTTTACGGTTATCTTCTCCACATCGAAAGAGCCGTTGGTATATTTCCATTCTTCCAAAGGTTTAAGGGTATTTGGATTGATGATTTCAACCGATTTCAAAGCGTTGCCATTAGGATTTTCATAATTGATTTTTACATCAAAATCGGCATAACTGTTATTGTAATTGACAAACTGATAGTCGGTCAGTTGATAGGTGCCGCTCCAAGCCAGATGGGTTTCGTAAATGGGATATTCCTCGTTGTCATCAATGGTAAGGTGTTTTGCCGTAACGCTCTTTACCTGCGAAAAATCCACCAAACCCACCTCATTTTCAAACTCCCAATCGGCAGGGTAAAAAGGGATATAGTTTTGTGAAAAGGCAGTGTTTGTTATCAAACAAACGGCTACAAACAGGATACTTTTTATGATTTTCATCTTATTCTTTATTTATGGGTTATCTTTACAATTTCAAATAATTATGATACGTTTCATAGAAAAACGTTTTTAATTGCTTTTTGCTTGGTGCTTGATATGTTTTTTCGGAGGTTTCAATGTTTCGTATGGTGGCGGTTAATTTTCCGGGACTTTTGGTGGTTCTGCTATATGCTATCTTTGCTACCCATATATCGCCATCATACAGATAGCTAATGTGCTTCGTTTTTGACTGCTTTTGACCTGAATTTTTCTTTTCGGTGATAAATTCTTCAATCATTTCAGGATCGCCATCACGGGTGTTAGAGTAGAGGGTAAGCACCTTCACTTCGTCTTCAGTTTCGGGCATCACATAGGTAATGGTTTTACCTAATGTCCCGTCATCGTTATTGAAATACGTGATTTCAGACATCAGTTGTTCGTTGTGGTATTTCCTAACACGGTATCCTTCTTTACCGCCATACTCTATCTGTTGGGTTCGTTTTCCGTGGACGTTATAAATGGATTTGCCCCGAAGCTCGCCTGCATCGTTGTAAAACGCAATGGTTTTATCTGTCTCGCCCGTGTGATAGATTTTATAAAATGTGGTTTTGTAACCCTCGCTTTCCGTTCTATATTTTTGAGTGTCGTATTCCATTCCGGATTGAGAACTCTTTACCGTTTCTTTGCTTTTCAGTTGACCGTTTTCGTAGTGATAATCGATATCTATCTTTTGCGATTTGGCACTGTCCCGATATTGATAATTGATGATTTTACCCTCTTGAAAAGTATATTTTTTACGCTCTGCACTCATCGCAAATTTCTGTTGCGGAATGGTAAAATCAGCGTATTTGATGACGGCTTTAACCGTGTTTTCCGGCAAATCGAAATCTTCGGGCTTGGTGCTTTCCTGTGCGGTGGCGGTAAAGCCGAGGGCAAGAAGCAATACTATTGCGGTATGTTTGATTGTTGTCTTCATTTTATTGAAAATTTCGTTTGTTAATCCATTTTTCTAATCAGTTTACTGTCTTTAAATTCGCCAATTTCCAAAACAGCATTGTTACCGTTTCTTCTGTTGTAACTTTTTCCAAATCCATTCAGCTTTCCGTTTTTCCAATAGCCTCTCATATAGAATGCTCCGTCTTTATGTACCAGCATTCCGAAGTTTTCGGCTTGCTCGTTTTTAAATTCGCCTATGTGGAATGCCCCTTTTTGATTGTAATAGAAAATACCTTTAACGGGTTGGCTGTTGGTAAATCTCCCCATAAAGCGGTCGCCGTTTTCAAAATGATATTCGCCAATTCCGTTTTGGCAGTTGCCTTCTACGCAACCTGTTGTATTTCCTGTTGGCTTTGCTTCGGTTTGCAACTTATTATCTTTAAACAGCCCCAACTGCACCGTATTTGCTTTTTTATCCTGTAAAACTCCAAATCCACTAAAAATTCCACTCTGAAACTCTCCGTGATAGTTTTTGTTACCATTATCATAAGTAAGTATTCCCATACCGGTTATGGTGTTATCCAGAAATTCTCCGTCATAGGTGGCTTTTGCCTGGGTAAACGTAAAAAGCCCAAAGCCTTTCATTTTGCTGTCTTTCCAAAATCCCTCGTACTTGTCGCCATTCTGATAAGTGAAACTTCCCCAACCGTCTTTGCAGTTGCCTTGGCAGTTGCTATCCTGAATATCCTTTCCGGCATACAGCTTTTTGGCTTCGGTCAGCTGAAAATTGGACATTGGCGTTCCCTGTGGAAATTCCGCTCCGGTTTTTTGTCCGTCAAAATACAGGTAGGCAACCCGGTCGTTGAGGATATTGCCTTTGGCATCGGTTTTTATCTTTTTGAAATCGGGTGTTTCACTTTCAAGACCTTGTTCATTGTAATAATAAATGTATGTATCTGCGGGCTTATTCGGTTCTTTTATGTTTTTGGAAGTAAGGCTTATTTTCAGCATATCTTTTTGTTGCTGATAGGCATAGCGAAAGTCAAAAGCCATATTCAGCGAACCCCAGCTTCGGTCTTTCATAGCGGTAAGCCTGCCTGCTTCGTCATATTCAAAGGCTTTGATGGTATCTCCCTGATGTTTGGTAATGGCAGACAACAGCCCTTTGCTGTTATATTGAAACAACTGCTTGTGTTCGTCTCCACTATTTTGAGAGGATTGCGTCCCGATGAGCTTGCCGTCCTTGTAATGGAATTTGACAAGCGTCAAACTCACTTGCTCCCCATAATCTTTATACACATACAGTCCGGTTAGGTTTTTATTTTCATCATACACGTATTCGGTCAGGTTTTTGGCTTGATATTCTCTTTCCAAAAGTCCGTCCTTGTTAAATTGCCGAACAGTATAACCGTCGCTTGCCAAAGCGACATTGCCGTTATAGCCAAAATGATTGGCTGTATAAGCAAAAGGCACAGGATTACGTGGTGATTTTGCCCAGTCTATGGTTTGTGCAAAGCCGTTTATAGCCATAAAAAGCGTAATCAGTAGGGTAATAGTTGTCTTCATTTTATTGAAAATTTCGTTTGTTAATCTTATTATCAGAAGCCGTCAGGTACTGCATTCCCATTTTTAGCAAAAGAAACGGCAATGCGATAACGACTGAGCCCCATGTGTTTTCGGGGGTAAAAAATTCTGGATATCTTTTAACGACAAAAAATATTAGCACACCACCCACAACGATGGAAATGTGCAATACAATGGCATTAGGGCTGAAAGCACCAAAGTAAACTTTTAATGGTTGTTGCTTTTTGTGCAAATACAGCCGTTCGAGCAAAACAAAAATGAGATTGATGTTGAAAAACCAATTATGAAAAAACAACACCTGCATATTGGCAATCATAATTTCGTGATTGTTTGAGCTGGCAATGAAGCTGAAAAAGACCACAATAAAAACCCAATAAATTCCCATTAAAAATAAACCTCCTCCAAAATTGGCGGAATGTCCATTCTCATATACCACATTGCTATTTTGCTTGTAGCAAAGCCTGTCTACCACCAAGTATATAAACTCATTCCACCAAAAGAAATAAAGCAGATAGAAAACGGTGCTTTGTCCGTTCACTACCGACAGCAAGGTCAATACCGTAAAGATGAGAAAATCCCATTGACGGTAGTGCTGTAAGGGTCGTTCTATGATGGAAAGAAATGGTTTCATTTTGATAAAATTTAACCACAGAAGCACGGAGTTCACAGAGAAAAACCTTTGTGTTCTTTGTGCCTTTGTGGTTTTAGCACTGTTTTACTTTCTAATTATCTTTTGAACAGAAGTCGTACCTGACTCATTTTCCGCTTGCAGCAAATAAGTACCCGAGCTTAAAGCACTGACATTTACTTGCTGTGCGTTATATACGGAAATCAGTTTTTGACCGCTTATTGAATAAACAGTTACGGTTTTCATCTGCTCCGATAAATGAACGACATCGGTTGCAGGATTGGGGTAAACTGAAAACAATGCGCCGGACAAGTCTTCTATACCCGCAGTGCCGCCTCCCAGCTTAAACACCCATAAATCTTCTCCTTGCGAATTTCCTATTACATCACCATTATCATCCGTATTAGTTCTTCCGGTTATTACAATTCCTCCGTCAGAAGATTCAATTCCGTAAAAACCAATTTCATTTTCAGTGCCACCAAAACATTGATTAGTCAGGATATTTCCACTATAATCCATTTTCACAAACCAAATGTCTTTCTCGCCATGATTGGTGGTAACGTCCCCATCTGTAGACTGAGTAGTTCCCAAAATGAAGAAGCCACTTCCATCAGATAAAGCCTCCATAGATCTCACTTCGTCTCGTTTACTACCTCCAAGTGTTTTTTGCCATTCTATAGAACCAGTATCGTTCAGTTTTACGACCCACCAGTCCCATTCTCCAAAACTTTCCGTAATATCTCCATTTGTAGATTCTGTTGTTCCTGCTACAATATAACCACCATCGTTTGTAGGAATGATACTTTGAGCATGATCCTCTCCTGTCCCTCCAATTACTGATTGCCATTCAATATCTGCGTTATTATCTAATTTTACTATCCAATATTTTTCAAGTTCCATCCATCCTCCAGGATTCAATCCTGCTAGGTCACCATCATTAGAAAGCGTACTGCCTGTAAGTATGTATCCACCATCGGCAGTATGTCTGATGTTTCTAAAGCCATCCGTCCACGTACCACCAATCGTTTTTTCCCAAACAATATTACCGTCATCACTGAGTTTCACTAACCAGCCATCTATCATACCTTTATTACTAGCTACATCACCATCATTTGAAGACGTGTATCCAGCGATGATGAAACTCCCATCACCATTAAGAAGAACAGAAGTGGCTCCGTCATGTAATGAACCTCCAAGAGATTTTTGCCATTCTATATCACCATCATTATCTATTTTAAAAACCCAGAGATCTAAGTTTCCTTTATTTTCCGTGAGGTCTCCGTCACTTGAAGTCGATTCGCCCATAATAAAATATCCACCGTCTGTTGTTGGAATAATATGAGTGTATCCCACTGTCATAGGTTCACTACCATAGCCACCATAAGCACTTTGCCATTCCAAATCGCCAGCATTATCTGTTTTCACTACCCAGACATCTCCTCCGCCTTTATAACCTGTTACATCTCCGTTATTGCCGGTGTCGGTATATCCGCTGATGATATACCCTCCGTCTGCTGTTTGTTTAATACAATGTCCTCTGTCCCCACCATTTCCTCCATACTTTTTATTCCATCCTATGGTGGTTTGTGCTACTGCTGTTCCTCCCAGAAATAGTAGTGAAGATAAAATAATTGCTTTTGTGTTAATTTTTTTCATTTTGATATAGTTTTAGATTATTTATAAAATTTGTTTTTAAATTCATTAAGGTGGTGTTTCAAAAAAGTGTCAATTGCTAATTCAACTTTTTTTTCGTATTTACCGGCATCTGCCGGAACAATTGCGGCTTTGGATGTGGCTTTGTTTTTTGCGGAATACACCGTTCCAAATGCGGTACTTGTCCCCCAATTGTCGTAATCTGCATCCACATAATTGCTTATTTTTTCTTCTTTGATAACGCCGTCAATGTCCAACTCTTTTTTCAGAACGCCTTGATATTCGCCCAAAGGCGAACCGCCGATTTTGTTTCGCCCAACTATAAAATGTGCAATCGTGTTTTTGTCTGACAAAACCAAATTGGTTTTGGCTACAACATTTGCTCCGATACCACTTTTGTTAGAACCACTTGTTTCAACAAATACCACGTGTAAATCAATGCGGACAACAGCCGCATCATTAAGTTCTTTTGAAAGTTTTGTGGTATTGGTACTTGAACCTTTTTCGTTGTAAAAAAATCCTACGTTTTGCGGATGGACAGTAACACCACCTTCCATTGTGTTTGATGGGGACATACTTAGGTTTGTACTGTATTTATACCCTTTATAAAAATCGGTATTTTTTGCTTCTTCTGCATTCATCACATTGAAACCCTGTGCCTTTAAATCGGCAACAAAGTCAGCATACGCTTTGTCCGTAATGTTTTGAAGTGTTTCCTGCGAAATATCCAAACCAACTGCGAGTGAGGCTTTTGTTGCACCCATCACTTTTCCGTATAATCCCGAACCTCCTTTTGTAGAAGCAGATTTCTCGCTATACACTTGGTAGTGTACCGCAAAATCGGCGATATACACATTTTTGTTGTCGAATTTTGGTCTTTCCAAACTTTTAGGTCCGGCTTTTCCGGGTTTAAAATCCCCCAAACTCTGGGCGCTCACGGTTGATAGCCCCATTAAAAGTACTATTGTAGTGATGAGTCTTGTTTTCATATCTCTATTATATTATTGATTGATACAGCAAAATTACGCATAAGGGCTTTGTGGGGAAATGGGGCAGATGCCCCATTTTTTTGACGTGGGTATAATCTTTACTTTCGGGGCTCAAAAACATAAATGCGGATAATATGAATGGAATACGCATTACATTTTGAACGGTTCATATTGTCTGTTGCACAGCATTATCAAATAACAGCAGGTGCAGTGAGCAGGGAATAATCATCGGTTTATATCAACAAATTTCAATACCATAATGACAGGATATTACAAAAAAGCATTTAATGAATTAGAAAACCAGATTAATGAATTGCTATTTGAGCAATTAGTTTGGAGACATGTTGAGGAGTAAAAAACTCACCACCAGACTTCCCAGCATTCGCTGCATAATTAGAGATTAAGAACTCATAAGCATCACCAAATAAATCTATTTGA
>Ga0209075_1004209_pt1 | contig 11636 bp, 13 predicted proteins | sample Stecom2011_FD_187523 | JGI IMG/M metagenome (GOLD analysis project Ga0209075, IMG submission 187523) | Agricultural soil microbial communities from Utah to study Nitrogen management - Steer compost 2011 (SPAdes) (version 2) | ecosystem: Environmental > Terrestrial > Soil > Agricultural land...
AACGCCTGCTCCCCTCCCGACGTTCCGCTCATTCGGCGTAGAATGTCTACATGAGCGCCATCATTGCAAACCTTACCAACCATTTCCTGGTCGCCATGCCCACCATGGCCGATCCGAATTTCACACGTACGCTCACCTACATCGCGGAACACAACGATCAGGGCGCGCTAGGAATCATCGTCAACCGCCCGCTTGAGCTGACCCTCACAACCTTGTTCGAGCGCGTCGATCTGCCCCTGCATGCTGACGAACTGGCCACCCAGCCCGTGTATTTTGGCGGCCCGGTGCAGACCGACCGCGGTTTCGTGCTGCATCGCCCCATTGGTCACTGGCAATCCACGCTCCCCATTTCCGACGAAATCGGTCTGACCAGCTCACGCGACGTGTTGCAGGCGCTGAGCGAAAATACGGACGCGCCACGCGACATCCTGATTTCGCTCGGTTACGCAGGCTGGTCCGCAGGGCAGCTCGAACAGGAACTGGCCGCCAATGCGTGGTTGATTGTGCCCGCCGACGTCTCGATCCTCTTCGATCAACCACCAGAAGCTCGATTCTCGGCCGCACTCGCCCATCTTGGCATCGAGCCCGCTCAACTCAGCGGTATCAGCGGTCATGCCTGAACGTGAATTGCCCGCGCGCGGCACAGTGATCGGTTTGGATTTTGGGCTGGCACGCATGGGTGTTGCCGTCGGCGAACTTGAAATCGGCAGCGCCAACGCGCTGAAAACCCTGCACGAATCCACCAACGAAGGCCGTTTCAAGGCCCTCGAACAGCTGTTTGAAGAATGGCGACCGGTCGCCGTAGTGGTTGGCATCCCGTCCCACCTCGATGGCCAGACGCATGAAATGACCGCCCGCTGTCGGCGTTTTGCCAACCAACTACGCGGTCGTTTCAACCTGCCGGTCTTCGAATACGATGAACGCCTCACTTCCGTCAGCGCGGACCAAACGCTGCGCGAAGCCGGCGAAACGCGCTGGAGCGCGCGCAAGGCTTCGCTCGACGCCGTAGCCGCGCAGCTCATCCTGCAAGACTTTCTGGATGGATCCACCCATGCAACTGCCTGACGCCGAAGAACTGGTTCAACGTCTGATCGAACAGATTCGTCCCCAGATCACACCGCACACCGCATTGGTCGGCATCCATACCGGCGGAGCATGGCTCGCTGAACGTTTGCAGCACGCGCTCGGAATCGAGACGCCCCTCGGCACAATCGACGTATCCTTCCATCGTGATGATTTTGGCGAACGTGGCCTGTCCTCCAGACCGAAACGCACGCAGATTCCATTCGAGGCCGAAGACAGCCACATCATCCTGGTCGACGACGTGCTCTATACCGGTCGCACCGTACGTGCCGCGCTCAACGAGCTGTTCGACTATGGACGTCCGGCCCGCGTCGAACTCGCGGTGTTGGTCGACCGGGGCGGACGCGAACTTCCGATCGCTGCGCGCTACTGCGGCCACACGCTGGAAGTCGAACCTCCCGCCAGCGAAACGCTCGAACTCGGCCGGGACGAAACCGGCGTCCTTTCCTTGAAAATCACCCATGCATAATCCTCAGCTCGATTCCAACGGTGGTCTGCGTCATCTATTGACGCTGGATGGACTCCCGCGCGAGATCCTGACCGAGATCCTCGATATCGCCACGCCGTTCACCGAGGTCGCCGAACGCGACGTCAAAAAGCTCCCGGTGTTACGTGGCAAAAGCATCTTCAACCTGTTTTTCGAAAATTCCACGCGCACCCGCACCACCTTTGAAATCGCAGCCAAGCGCTTGTCCGCCGACGTCGTCAATCTCAACGTATCGACCAGTTCGGCGTCCAAAGGTGAAAGCTTGCTCGACACGGTCGACAACCTGTGTGCCATGCAGGCCGACATGTTCGTGGTGCGTCATGCCGCCAGCGGCGCGCCTTTCCTGATTGCACAGCACCTGTTCGCTCACGGACGCAAAGACATTCACGTCATCAATGCCGGTGACGGACGTCATGCGCATCCGACGCAAGGCTTGCTCGACATGTACACGATTCGCCACTTCAAGGGCGATTTCACCAATCTGTCGGTGGCGATCGTCGGAGACGTTCTGCATTCACGCGTGGCGCGTTCGCAAATCGCCGCGCTGAAAACGCTCGGCGTACCCGATCTGCGCGTGATCGGGCCCAAAACGCTGCTGCCTGCAACCCTGGAGCAATACGCGGGCCTGCGCGTCTTTCACAACATGGACGAAGGCCTCCGGGGCGTCGACGTGGTGATGATGCTGCGCCTGCAGAATGAACGCATGAACGGCGCCTTGCTGCCCACCCCGCAAGAGTTCTACAAATCGTGGGGGTTGACCTCCGAGCGCCTCGCACTGGCAAATTCCGATGCCATCGTAATGCACCCCGGCCCCATGAATCGCGGCGTCGAGATCGATTCCGCCGTCGCCGATGGCTCACAAGCGGTCATCCTCAACCAGGTTACCTTCGGCATCGCGGTGCGCATGGCGGTCATGGCCATGCTCGCCGCCTGAACGTACAGACGCCCAGCCTCCATGAATATCCAGATCAAAAACGGCCGCCTCATTGATCCCGCCAACGCGATGGATGCGGTACGCGACCTTTTCATTGTCGACGGACGTATCGTTGCGCTCGGCGAAGCTCCAGACGGCTTTCATGCAGAACGTGTCATCGACGCCACCGATCTCGTCGTCGCGCCCGGTCTGGTCGACATTGCCGCACGTTTGCGCGAGCCCGGCTTCGAATACCGCGCAACGCTCGAATCGGAAATGGAAGCCGCCATGGCCGGCGGCGTCACCAGCCTGGCGATCCCCCCGGACACGGACCCACCGCTCGACGAGCCCGGTCTGGTCGAGATGCTGTGTTATCGCGCCAAACAGCTCAACCGCGCCCACATCTATCCGATCGGCGCCCTTACCGTCGGCCTCCAGGGCAAGTGTCTCGCCGAAATGGCGCAACTCGTCGATGCCGGGTGCTTCGCCTTCAGTCAGTCCAACACCCCCATCGTCGACACCACTGTGACGCTGCGTGCGATGCAGTACGCCGCCACCAGCGGCTTTCGCGTCTGGCTGCAACCGCTCGATCCTTTCCTGGCTGCAGGCGGCTGCGCCCATGACGGCGAAGTCGCCGCGCGTCTCGGCCTGACCGGCATTCCGGTTGAAGCCGAAACCGTCGCCCTGTTTACGCACCTCAAGCTTGCCCATCTGACCGGCGCGAAATTGCACGTCACACGTCTGTCCTCGGCCGCCGGGCTGGCACTGATTGACCAGGCACGCGCCAGCGGCATGGAGGTCACCTGCGACGTTTCCATCCACCATTTGCATCTGTGCGAAGACGACATCGGCTATTTCAACGCCCAATGCAACCTCGTGCCGCCTCTGCGCAGCGCCCAAGATCGGGACGCCCTGCGGGCGGGGCTTGCCGACGGACGCATCAACGCGCTGTGTTCAGACCATACGCCGGTCGATGACGACGGAAAGCTGCTGCCTTTCAGCGAGGCCGAAGCCGGCGCCACCGGCCTCGAACTGCTGCTCACCTTGCTGTTGAAGTGGGCAGAGGAAGACCGGGTGGCGCTGCCCACCGCCCTGGCGCGTATTACTTCGGACGCTGCCGCGCTGGTGGGCATCCGTCGCGCCGGACACCTTACGCCCGGCGCGCGCGCGGACGTGTGCATCTTCGACCCGGCAACGCGCCGTGCACTCACACGCGAGGATCTCAAAAGCCAGGGCAAGAACACCCCGTTCCTTGGCCAGGAACTGCCCGGAACCGTCCGCTATACGCTGGTTGAAGGGCGAATCATGTACGAAGCTGGCTGAACTCCGCCTGGGCTGTTCAAGCAGGGGTTTTCAAGCGTGTGCGAAGCACTGATCAGAGGCCGACGGACGCAATCCGCGTACCCTGCACACGCCGCCGTCTTTTGTCGCTGGCGCGTGGGATCCGTTTCAACGGTTCCCACGCGCGCAGGACGGGCAAGTGCGAAAATCGCCTTTTGTTTTTCAGATGGCTGGATGATCAGCCAACAACCAGCGGGATGAAGTTCCCTTTCAGCCCCGTCAGCACCACCAATATCACCTGCAACAGCAGAAGCAACACCAGCGGCGACAAATCCACGTTGGCGATCGGTGGAATGATGCGACGAAAGGGCCGCAGCAGCGGATCGGCAAGATGACGCACCATCGGCGCAGCGGGCGCATGCGGCGCAATCCATGACAGCACCGCCGACAGCAGCACCAGTGCAAACACCAGATACACCATCAAACGGGCCAGTCCCACCAGCCCCATTCCGGCCAACCCCAAAGCCACCCCGCCGGCGTCGCCAAACGGCACCCCGCGCATCGACAGTTCAATCGCCACGAAAATGATCTGGGCGATCCAGGCCGGTACCAGGCTCGCCATGTCCAGCCCCCACAACCCCGGAATCACACGCCGCAACGGACGCACGATCCAATCCGTCGTGGCGAGCACAAAATGCCCCAACTGGGTGTGGAAGGGCACGCGCTGCCACTGCATAAAAAAACGTACGAGCAGCAGCAGCGTAAATGCGCCAAAAACAAAATTCAGCAGCATGAAAAAGATCGATCCGAGCATCGTTCAGTCCTTGCCTAGTTCTGCGCCAAGCGCCTGCCCGCGCGCTTCGGCCGCCGCCACCGCGCGGCCCACCAATTCCACGAAGCCACCTTCGCTCAATACGTCCAGCGCCGCTGCCGTGGTACCGCCTTTCGAGGTAACGCGCTGGCGCAGCACATCCGGCCCGTCTGCCGACGAAGCGACGAGCTTTGCCGCACCCAACACGGTATCGATGGCCAGACGGCGCGCAGTGTCTGCGGGCAATCCGCGCGCCACGGCGGCGCTTTCAAGCGCTTCGATGAAATGGAAAACATACGCCGGACCGCTGCCGGAGACTGCGGCAATGGTATCCATGCTTGCCTCGTTCTCAGTCCATTCGACGCGCCCCACCGCACCGAGAATCCTGCCCGCCAGTGCGCGTCCGTCGGCGTCCACGTCCTCCGTCGCATACAGACCGGTCACGCCCGCACCCACCAAGGACGGTGTGTTCGGCATCGCGCGTACAATTTGTGTGTGCCCGCCGAGCCAACGGCTCAAATCCTGCGTGCGCAAACCGGCCGCAACGCTGATTGCAAGCGCCTCGCCCAACTGGCCGGCAAGCGGTGCAAGCGCCGCGCGCATTTGTTGAGGTTTGACCGCCAGCACCACGGCATCCGCACCGAAGAGTTCGCCCGCGTTCCCCGCAACCGCAACGCCGAACTGCTCCATCAGCCACTCCCTGCGTTCGGCCACAGGCTCGATCACGGTAATGGCGCTGGCGACAAATTCGCGTTCAAGCATGCCGCCAATCAGCGCAGCAGCCATGTTGCCACCGCCGAGAAAGGTAATTTTCATACAGGTTCGTTCTCCGCATTTAATACGTTCGGCCGCGCACCGAAAATCGCACTGCCAATGCGCACCAACGTACTTCCTTCAAGAATGGCCAATTCGAAATCGTTCGACATTCCCATCGACAGGGTATCGATGGCATGGCCGCAGGCCGTCAGCCGTTCCCCCAACTCCCGCAGAAACGCGAAGCGACGACGCAGCAGATCGGTATCCGGACTCGGTTCGGGGATGCACATCAGGCCACGCAGCTTCAAACGCGGCAGGCTGGCCACCTCATCGGCCAGCGCTTCCAGCCTGGACGGCGCAACGCCACTTTTGGACGCCTCTCCGCTGACATTGATCTGCAGACAGACATTCAGCGGCGGCAACGATGCATCGCGCTGCTCGGAGAGACGTCGTGCGATTTTTTCGCGTTCGATGGAGTGAACCCAGGAAAAACTGTCGGCGACGAGGCGGGTCTTGTTCGACTGAAGTGGGCCGATGAAATGCCAATCGAGGTCGAAATCGGCCAGTGTTGTGGTTTTCGCAACACCTTCCTGAACATAATTTTCACCGAAGGAATGCTGTCCTGCAGCCGCTGCCACACGCACGCTTTCGGCCGTCCAGGTCTTGCTGACAGCGACAATCCGCACATCCTCTGAAGAGCGTCCGGAGGCCTGTGCAGCGCGGGCAACGCGCTCGCGCACGGCTTGCAAGTTGGTAACAATTCTTGTCATATTGACCGAGCTCTACGGCAGCTGCCGAGTATAGCATCGCGGCACCCTGCTTCCTTTCCTCGACTCGCTCCGGAAACCCGCATGGACATTACCGAATTGCTTGCGTTCTCGGTCAAGAACAAGGCCTCCGACCTGCACCTGTCTGCCGGCCTGCCGCCCATGATCCGCGTGAACGGCGACATCCGTCGCATCAATCTGCCGCCCATGGAGCACAAAGACGTGCATTCCATGGCCTACGACATCATGAACGATGGGCAGCGCAAGAAATTCGAGGCCGAATTGGAATGCGACTTTTCCTTCGAAATTCCGAATCTCGCGCGCTTCCGCGTCAACGCTTTCAATCAGAATCGCGGCGCCTCGGCCGTATTCCGGACGATTCCATCGCGGATCCTGACGCTCGAAGAGCTCAATGCACCGAAAATCTTCCGCGACATTGCTGATCAGCCGCGCGGCATCGTGCTCGTCACCGGCCCGACCGGCTCAGGCAAGTCGACGACGCTGGCTGCGATGGTCGATCACATCAACGAATCGCGTTATTCGCACATTCTGACCATCGAAGATCCCATCGAATTCGTGCATACCTCCAAACGCAGCCTGATCAACCAGCGCGAAGTGCACCGCGACACCTTGTCGTTCAACAACGCGCTGCGTTCAGCGCTGCGGGAAGACCCGGACGTGATTCTTGTTGGCGAGATGCGCGACCTCGAAACCATCCGTCTCGCATTGAGCGGTGCTGAAACCGGTCACCTCGTCCTGGGCACGCTGCACACCTCGTCAGCCGCCAAGACCATCGACCGGATCATTGATGTTTTCCCGGCTGAAGAAAAGGACATGGTGCGCGCGATGCTGTCCGAATCGCTCCGCGCGGTCATTGCCCAGACCTTGCTCAAGACCAAGGACGGCACGAGCCGCATCGCCGCGCACGAAATCATGCTCGGCACGCCCGCCATCCGCAACCTGATTCGTGAAAACAAGGTTGCGCAAATGTATTCATCGATCCAGACCGGCCAGCAACTTGGCATGCAAACGCTTGATCAGTGTCTGACCGATCTCGTTCGACGCAACCTTGTGTCGTCTTCTGAAGCCAGCCTCAAAGCTCAAAACAAAGACGCCTTTGTCGGCTGATTTGAGTGTCCTAACAACCCTGGAGACCCGCGATGGAACATGATCAGGCACTCAAATTCATGCACGACCTGCTCCGCCTGATGGTGCAAAAAAACGGCTCTGACCTGTTCATTACGGCGGGGTTTCCCCCGGCGATCAAGGTCGACGGAAAAATTCTGCCGCAATCGAATCAGGCGCTTACCCCGCAACACACCGCTCAACTTGCACGCGCGGTCATGAACGATCGCCAGGCGAGCGAATTCGAAGCGACCAAGGAATGTAATTTCGCGGTGGCGCCGACCGGTATTGGCCGCTTCCGCGCCAATGCCTATATCCAGCAAAGTCGAGTCGGCCTCGTCCTGCGCACCATCGCGCAGGAAATCCCCACCCTCGACGAACTCGGCTTGCCGTCGGTCCTGAAAGACGTTGCGATGGACAAACGCGGGCTGGTGATCTTCGTTGGAGGCACCGGAACGGGCAAAACCACCTCACTTGCAGCGTTGATCGATTTTCGCAATCAGAACTCGCACGGTCACATCATCACGGTCGAGGACCCGATCGAATTCGTCCATCCGCACAAAAATTGCATCGTCACCCAACGTGAGCTGGGCATCGACACCGACAGCTGGGAGTCGGCGTTGAAAAACACTTTACGCCAGGCGCCGGACGTGATCTTGATGGGTGAGATCCGTGACCGGGAGACCATGGACTTTGCCATCGCCTTCGCCGAAACGGGTCACCTCTGTCTGGCCACCTTGCACGCCAACAGCACCAACCAGGCGCTTGACCGGATCATCAACTTCTTTCCCGAAGAGCGTCGTCAGCAGTTGCTGATGGACCTGTCCCTGAACCTGCGCGGTTTGATTTCGCAGCGTCTGCTCCCACGCAAACGCAACAAGGGCCGGGTGCCGGCCATCGAGGTCATGCTCAACTCACCCTTGATTTCAGACCTGATTTTCAAGGGAGACGTACCGGGCATCAAGGAAGTGATCAAACGTTCGCGTGAGCTCGGCATGCAGTCCTTCGACCAGAGCTTGTTCGATCTCTACGAAGAAGATCTGATCACCTACGAAGACGCGCTGCGCAACGCCGATTCAGTCAATGATCTGCGTCTGCAAATCAAACTCAACAGCCGCCACGGCGAACGCGACTTTTCCGCCAGCGCGCGAAATCTGGATATCGTTTGAAGCCGCATCGAATACCGGTCTAGACCGGTTTACGTTCTCGCCCGCTGCCGGAAAACATCCGGTATTCGAACAGGCGGCATTCCAGCGCGCCATTGAACAGTGGCGTGCGCCGGCTGGCCTTCAGCCCCATGCCTTTCGGCAATGCCGGGTCCGCACTGAGGAAATGACAGCGCCAGCCCGCCCAATGCGCCTTCAGGGCATCTCCAAGCTGGGGATACAGTTCGGCCAGCTCACTTTCCTCACCAATCCTCACGCCATAGGGCGGATTGGTCACCATCACACCGCTGTCCGCTGGCGGATCCAGTTCAAGAATATCCGCCTGCATCACACGCACGCAATCTGCCAATCCCGCCGCAGCAAGATTTTCTTCCGTTTTGCGCACTTGCGCGGAAACGATATCCGAACCGTAGATTTCCAGCATGCGGGGCGATTTGCAGCGTGCCTGAGCGGCTTCACGCAGCGTGGCCCACGCGGTACGGTCGAAGTTCTTCAGCCTTTCAAAGCCGAATCGACGTCCCAGGCCCGGCGCCACATCGAGCGCCATCTGCGCCGCCTCGATCAAAAAGGTGCCGCTACCGCACATCGGATCGACCAGTGCCTCTTCTGGCGTCCACCCACTCAATCGCAAAATGCCCGCCGCGAGATTTTCCTTCAGCGGCGCCTCAATACTCGCCGGTTTGAACCCGCGCTTATACAGTGGCTCGCCGGAGGTATCCAGATACAAGGTGACGCTGTCCCGCGTCAGGAAGGCATGAACGCGCACATCCGGATTCGCGGTGTTTACACTCGGCCGTTTTCCGGTAATCGAGCGAAAATGGTCACACACCGCATCCTTGATCCGCAACGTGACGAACTCCAGACTTTTCAATGAAGAACGGCGCGCGGTGACATACACGCGAATCGTCTCGTCCGGCGTAAACCAGCGCGCCCAGGTTGGCGCATAGGCGATGCGGTAAATGTCTTCCTCACTGTGATAACGCCCGCCTGCGATACGCCACAAGACCCGCGTAGCAATACGTGACTCGAGATTGGCACGCAGACACAGCGCCCAGTCGCCGACGAAACCAACGCCTCCCGGCACGATATCCACCTCGCTCGCGCCAAGCGCTTTCAATTCATCGGCGAGCAACGGCTCAAGGCCTCGCGGGCAGGGAGAGAAAAAATTTTCCATGAGTGGAGTGGGTGCTCAATTACGCGGACGGATCGTCATGGTAATTGAGAACGTCAGAAAGGTTTGACTACAGCAAAAAAGACTACGGCAAACAGCAGCAATACCGGCACTTCATTGAACACGCGATACCAGACGTGGCTGCGCGCATTGCGCTGGGCGGCGAAACGCTTGACCAGTATTCCGCAATACACATGATACGCAATCAGTCCAAGCACCAACACCAGCTTGGCGTGCAGCCAGCCGCCGGAAAAACCGTAACTCATCAGCCAGCCACCGGTCCCCAGTGCAAGCAAGCCGAGCGGCGTCATGAACCGGAATAGCTTGTATTCCATCAATGCAAAACGTTCGCGCGTGGCTTCATCTTCGACCATGGCGTGATTGACGAAAATACGCGGCAAATAGAACAGCCCCGCAAACCAGGAAACAACAAACACGATGTGCAACCACTTGGCAATCAGCACGCGGAACTCTCTCCATTCATCATCGCAGCGGCGAGACCCTTTTCCACCGTGGGATACGTCAGCCGCAGACGTAATTCGCGTAAGGCGCGTGCGCCCGAAATACGGCGGGATTCGGACAGAAAGGACAACGCCATCGGCGACAACCGTTCGGCCAGCTCGGCGCGCCGCGCGCGCGGCGCTAACGGCAAGCCAAAATGGCGGGCAACAAGATCAAAATACTCGCCCATGCGCATCTCCGAACCATCGACAGCGTTGTAGACGCGTCCCGCCCCCCCTCGAAACAACGCAAGGCACACCATGCGCGCCAGATCGTCGGCGTGAATGTGGTTGGTAAACACATCCTCTTCCCGTCGCAACACGGGATCCCCGCGTTTGAGGCGTTCGAGCGGCAACCGCGTGGCGGCATAAATACCCGGCGCACGCAAAATGTTTAACGCAACTCCCGTGCGCGCACTGAAGGCACGCAGACGCGTCTCCGCCGCAACCCGTCGCCGTGCCCGCTCAGTCGTCGGCGCAAGCGGCCGCGTTTCGTCCATCCGGGCCCCCGCACAATCTCCGTAAACCCCTGTTGTACTTATGTATACGATGCGCTGTGGTAAACTTCGACCACATCCGAGCGCAGCCAACAAATGCTTCGTTCGTGGATCATCGAGGCCATGTCGCGGGGGCGGCGCGCAGTGCAGCACCGCATCGGCAATCCCACCCAGTCGGCAAAGGCTTTCCCGGTCATCGAGATCGCCCGTAAGCGGCACCGCTCCCAGGGCGCGCAGGCGTCCATGCGCTTCGCGGTGACGCGCCAGCGCAAACACCCTGAACCGTTGAGCAAGCCACGGAATCGCGCGTCCGGCCACATCTCCGGCACCGACGACCAGAATTCTTTTCATTACAGGATTATCTCACGTCCCATGTCGTTCCAGATTACGCTCCAGCCCGGAAATCTGAAATTCCACGCCAGAAGAGATCAAACGGTGCTCGATGCCGCTCTGGCAGCCGGGCACGGAGTGCCGTACAGCTGCCGTGACGGCGCTTGTGGCGCATGCAAGGCACACATCCACACCGGCACAATCGAACCTGGCCGCACCCACGACGGCGGCATCACGGCAGAGGAGCTTGCCGCCGGCACGGCTTTGCTGTGCCAGGCTCAGCCCCGCTCCGATCTCGAAATCAAGGTGCGCAGCATCCGCCGCGTGGACGACCTCCCTGTCAAGAAACTTCCGGCTCGCGTCGAACAGCTCAATTTCGTCGCTTCCGACGTGGCGGTTCTGAAGCTCAAACTCCCCGCCTCTCAGGCTTTCCGGTTCCGCGCAGGCCAGTACATTGATTTCCTGCTCGAGGGCAATCGCCGACGCAGCTTTTCAATCGCCAACGCCCCTGCCAACGCCGACCACCTCGAACTGCACATTCGCCGCGTCGACGGCGGCCATTTCACGGGCCATGTATTTGAAAGGATGAAACCGCGAGACATCGTGCGTTTCGAGGGGCCGTTTGGAACTTTCGCCCTGTCCGACGCACCTCAACGTCCAGCCATCCTCATCGCCGGCGGCACCGGGTTTGCACCGATCAAGAGCATGATTGAAGATGCGATCACGCAAGGTCTGTCTCGCCCGATCAC
>Ga0209075_1004211_pt1 | contig 11635 bp, 17 predicted proteins | sample Stecom2011_FD_187523 | JGI IMG/M metagenome (GOLD analysis project Ga0209075, IMG submission 187523) | Agricultural soil microbial communities from Utah to study Nitrogen management - Steer compost 2011 (SPAdes) (version 2) | ecosystem: Environmental > Terrestrial > Soil > Agricultural land...
GTTCGGACACCGACGACTGGACGGCGATCCGGGCGGAGACGTTCGACGGCTGGCGGTTCACCCCCCGGTACGGGCCGGACCGGCGGCCAACGATCTGGAACCCGGCCGAGTGGGGCGGCCAGATCCCACGCTCCGAGGTGCACGCGGCGGTCGACGAGTTGTGCCGCAAGTACCGGGTGGTGCGCGCGTACTGTGACCCGCGCGGCTGGCAGTCGGAGATCGGCGACTGGGCGCTCAAGTACGGCGAGAAGGTGTTCGCCGAGTGGCCCACCTACCGCGTGGTGCAGATGCACGACGCGCTTGAGCGCGCGGTGACCGATCTGGCGTCGGGCCGGTCGGCGCACGACGACTGTCCGATCACCGCGCAGCATGTGGCTAACGCCCGCCGGTCGGCCCGCCCTGGGGGTCGTTACATCCTGGCGAAGGCGTCTCCGTCGCAGAAGATCGACGCGGCGATGGCGGACGTGCTCGCGCATGAGGCGGCTGCGGATGCGCGCGCCGCCGGCTGGAACCCGTCGGTAAACCGCTCGCTGGTGTACACGGCGAGCTCGACGCGACGCGTGAGGAGGTGAATGCCGCGTGCCACTGACGCCAGAGCAGGCTACGCGTGTGGTGCAGCGGCTAAGTGACGAGCTCACGCGCCGTCGACTGACGGTCGAGGAGCGGCTGCGCTACTACAAGGGCGAGACCGGTCGGTTGAAGTTCGCCACCGACGAGTTCGCCCAGTACCACGCAGACCGGTTCGCCGGCTTCTCCGACAACTGGTGCAAGCCGGTGGTCGACGCGGCCGCGGAGCGCATGCAGGTGCTGGGTATCCGGTTGGGTGAGGACCGTCGCGCCGACCGTGAGCTGCTGCGGGTGTGGGACGCCAACGACTGCGACCGCGGGTCGAGTGAGGCGTTCGCGGTGTTCATGGCCGCGGGTTGGGCGTACGCGCTGGTGCACCCGGCCCCGACCTCTGACGACATCCCCGGGATCACCTGGGAGCATCCGTCGCAGGCGATCGTGGACCGTGACCCGGTGACCGGTGAGATCCGGTACGGGTTGGTGTCATGGATCGACGACGAGTTCGATTTCGCCACCCTCTACACCAACGACGAGGTGTGGAAGTTTCAGCGGTCCCGGTCGGACAGGGAGTGGAACAGGACGTTGCCGGCGCCGGGTGGCGGCTGGGTGTGGCGTGAGGTTGAGGGTGAGACGTGGCCGATCACCAACCCGCTCGGGCTGGTGCCGATGGTCGAGCTGCGCAACCAGACGCTGCTGGACGACCTGCCGCTGAGCGACATCGCCGGTGTGATGCGCATGCAGGACGCCATCAACCTGGTGTGGGCGTACCTGCTCAACGCGCTGGACTACGCAAGCTTGCCTGGTCGGGTGGTGATGGGCGCGGACGCGCCCACCGTCCCGGTGCTGGATGAGAACGGGCAGCAGATCGGCGAGCGGCCGCTCGAACTGGACACGCTGGTCAAGGAACGCATCCTGTGGATCCCGGCGCAGGGCGCGAGCATCGGCGAGTGGACAGCGGCGAACCTGCAAGCTTTCGGCGAGGTGATCCGCCAGGCGGTGGAACACATCGCGTCGCAGACCCGCACCCCGCCCCACTACCTGATGGCCCGGCTGATCAACACCGCGGCTGAGGCGCTGACCGTCGGCGAGTCCGGGCTCGTGTCGCGCACCGGTGAGCGGATCACCTACGCGAGGGCGCCGCTGCGCCGGTTGCACCGGCTGGTCGCACTCGCGCTCGGCGACGAGGGCAAGGCCGAGCAGTGCCGGACGGGCACGATCCTGTGGCGGGACATCCAGTACCGGTCCGAGGCGCAGCTTGTTGACGCGCTGGTCAAGCGTCGCCAGGCCGGGTACCCGCTGCAGTGGATCGCGGAACGCGACTTGCAGGACCCGGATGAGGTCGACCGGATGATGGCCATGGTCGAGGCTGAGCAGTCCGACCCGCTGGGTGAACGGCTGATGCGCGAGGTGGTCGATGCTGGCGGCGGCGAGACGCCAGCACCGGCGGCAGCGGCGGACAGCCGCTAGGGCACTGGTCGCCGCACGGCGGGCGTGGCGGCTGCTGGACCAGCACGCGTTGGACGCCACGTCGTCGCGGTTCCTCGCCCGCTTGCTGCCGGTGGTGACCGCGGCGCAGTTGGCGGCGGCCGCGTCGGCGACCACGTACGTCGCGGCGGCGCTGGTCGAGCAGGGTATTGACGCCCAACCGGTTGGCCGAGTGGTGCCCGAGGCGTTCGCCGGCGTCGCCTCGGACGGCCGACCGTTGTCGTCGCTGCTGGTGTTGCCGCTGAACGCGATCAAGACCCTGTCGGCGCGCGGCACCCCGGTGCCGCAAGCGATGGCCGCCGGCCTGTTCCAGTTGGAGCGGATCGTCACCACGCAGGTGCTGGACGCCGGCCGGGTCGCTGAGGGTGTCGCGGTGGCGGCCACACCCCGGGTCGGGTATGTGCGCATGCTCGTGCCCCCGTCGTGTTCCCGGTGCGCGGTGCTGGCTGGCAGGTTCTACGAGTGGAACGCGGGATTCGCACGCCACCCGCTGTGCGACTGCATCCACGTGCCAAGCACCGAAGCCGCGGGGCGCGACCTGACCACCGACCCGCGCGCCTACTTCGATTCGCTGTCCCCCGAGGAACAGGACCGGATCTTCACTAAGGCGGGCGCGCAGGCGATCCGGGACGGGGCCAGCATCAGCCAGGTGGTGAACGCCCGGCGCGGGATGCGCACCGCTAGCGTGTTCGGCCGCGACGTGCTCATCACGTTAGAGGGCGTTACCCGGCGAGGTCTGGCCGGCCGGCGGCTGATCTCCGAGGGCGCCCGGGTGCAGCGTGAGATCGCCGAACGGGTGACCCGGCTGTCCCGTGAGGGCGCCGTGCAACGCCAGGTGCGCCGCGGGCGAGTGCAGATTCCCCGGCTGATGCCGGAGCAGATCTACCGGGATGCGACGTCCCGGGACGACGCCATCCGCCTGTTGCGGCGGTTTGGCTACATCACCTGACCAGCACGGGAGGGTGAGATGGCGGAGTTCACAGCCGCGCAGCGGGAGCGGGCCGAGCAGCGCGGGCAGGCGATGCCCGGCGGCAGGTTCCCGATCCGCAACCGAGCGGACCTGTTGAACGCGATCCGCGCTGTGGGTAGGGCAAGACCGCAACGGCCGGGCCAGACCCCGGAGCAGGCGCGGGCGCAGGTCCGCAGGCACATCATGCGCCGCGCCCGGGCGTTGGGCCTGGAGCGGCTCATCCCCGACACGTGGAGGTCGGACGGAACCCTGAGGGGGGAGTAATGGCAGACGCAACGTTTGCCGACCAGGCTGCCGCAACGGCGGCCGAGGACGCCGAGGCTGAGGCCATCCTGGCCGACGCCGTGTCACGTGACGACGACGACGATCCCGAGGGTGCCGACCAGCTCGGTGACCCCGGTAAGCGCGCGCTGCAGCGGATGAAGGAGGAGCTGAAGCGCGAGCGGGCTCGGCGCAAGGAAGCCGAACGCCGGGCCGCTGAGGCGGCCAAGAAGCCCGACAACACCACCGACGTGGAAGAGGTCCGCCGCCGGGCGCGCGAGGAAGCGCTGGCGGAGGCCGCCCGCGAGCGGGTGACCGACCGCATCGAAGCGCTCGCCGCCCGCCGGTTCGCTGACCCCGAGGACGCTGTGGCGATCCTGCTGCGGCGCCGCGAGGTCGACGACTTCCTCGACGGCACCCAGGTGGACGTCGACGCGATCAAGGCCGCACTGGAGGAGCTGGCGGAGGACAAGCCGCACCTGCTGGCCGCACCGCCGGTGTCCAACGGACGGTTCGACACCGGCCGGGGCAAGCGGCAGATGAAGGCCCAGCTCACCCAAGAGGATCTGCGCGGCATGACGCCGGAGCAGATCAACCAGGCGCGCCGCGAGGGCCGGTTGGACCGGCTGATGGGGCGCATGAAGTAAGGTCTCGGCCCACGCTCGTGGGTCGAGTGAGCCCACGAGAGGGAAGCAATGGCTATCACGAACTTCATCCCGGAGATCTGGAGCGCCGCGGTTCTCGAGGCGCTGCAGGAGCAGGCGGTCATCGCCCCGCTGGTCAACCGCGACTACGAGGGTGAGGTGCGCCGCGGCAACAAGGTCAACATCACCGGCGTGGTCGTGCCGACGGTCAAGGACTACGCCACCGGTGAGAACGGCAACCCGCGCACCACGTCCGCCGAGGCGCTGAACGAGGACGCCGACAGCCTGACCATCGACCAGGAGAAGGCGTTCGACTTCTACGTCGACGACATCGACCGCGTGCAGGCCGCCGGGTCGTTCGACGCGTGGACCACCGCCGCAGGTAGGGCGCTGGCCAACGACGCGGACGCGTTCATCGCCGCGCGCATGTTCCTGCAGGGCACCGCTCTGCAGACGTCGATCAGCGACATTTTCGACACCCAGAATGTGACGCCGGGCGACGCCGCGCACCGGGTGATCCGGGACGCGAACAAGGCGATGAACAAGGCCAACATCCCCGACGGGGAGCGGGTCGCGTTCATCAACGCCGAGTTCGAGGCGGCGCTTCTCGACGCCGAGTCGAAGATCACCAGCTTCGACACCAGCGGTGACACGATGGGTCTGCGCAACGCAACGATCGGCCGCTACCTCGGGTTCCGCATCGTGCGGTCCAACCTGCTGCCGGTGGTCAACGCCCCGGCGGCCGTGTTCGTGTGGCAGCCGTCCGTGGCGTACGTGAGCCAGATCAACGAGACCGAGGCGCTGCGCCACCACGAGAAGTTCGCCGACCGCATCCGCGGCCTGCACGTGTACGGCGCGAAGGTCATCGACGTGGACAACTACCCGCAGGGCGTGCAGGTGTACGCCGAGGCGGAGAGCTGACAAGGGAGCAACCGATGAGGCTTATGGGACCGTCCGGTGTCGTCATCGACGTGCCGGACCACAGGGCGCGTAGCCTGCTGCGCGACCACAGGGTGAAGGTGCTGGACCCGGCGACGCCGAGGCGCAAGCCGACCGCGCCGACCGAGCCGAAGCCTGACCCGGTCGTCGATGAGGCGCCGGACGGTCCCGAGCCGGCCGCCGAACCCGCGCACGTGTGCGACGAGTGCGGGATGGTCGCTCGGACGGCTGCCGGGCTGTCGGCGCACAAAAGAGCTCAGCATGGATAAGGTCTTCTCCGCTGAGGAACAGAACCGAAGGGTCTGGCCTCGTGTGGTGGAGGCGATGAACTCGACCGGTGCTGTGTGGTGGCTAGCGGACGGAACCGCGCTGGGCGCCTACCGGTCGGGTGACTTTATTCGTGGTGATGCGGACATCGACCTTGGCATGTGGGCGACCGATCGACGTGTTGCTATACGGGTCTTCAGGAGACTCGGCGGGTTCTCTATGCTGAACCGCTGCCACATTAGGGCTCATATCGACGGAGAGGTTCGGGTCGGACTCCACTTGCACGAGATACACGGAAGCACGGTGGTCTACCCGCTCGGGCGCAAGGCGCAGATCGGGTACTGCTTCCCGATGGAGCTGTTTCAGAAGCTTCATCCTGTCGAGCTGTGCGGCCGGCGTGTTCTTATGCCGTCGCCGCCAGAGCGGTACCTGGAGCTTCACTACGGCCCGGACTGGCGCGTCCCGAACCCTGGTTGGCGCTGGAAGGTGGACCCACCGTGTCTGATCAGGTACTCATCCCGCGGCTGATTCATGTCGTGTGGATCGGGCCGAAACCGTTCCCCTACGCCGACTACTTGGCTACCTGGGGTCGGCTCAATCCGGACTGGGAAGTCCGCCTTTGGACTGACCGCGACATTGATGAGTTTGGGCTGGAGAACCGAGACGTATACGACCGGATTCCGGTGTGGTCGATCAAGTCAGATATCATCCGGCTTGAGCTGCTTGCTCGGCTAGGCGGGTTGTACAGCGACGCGGACTCATGGTGCCTCCGACCGATTGACGATTTGGTCGCCGGGTATCAGGCGCTAGCGATGACCGGTAACCGTGGGAGGTTCGGGCCGGGCACCATGGCGTGTGTGCCCGGGCATCCTGCGTTTGTGAAGCTTGCCGGCGGTATCCGACAGCACTACAAGCGGCTACGAGCCCAGCGAAAGCCGGTGTCGATCCACAAGGTATTCGCGGCCGGCTACATCAACCGGGTGTTGCCGCATGACCCGACCGTCTACCAGGTCGATAAGGGCGCCCGGCGCGGCACCCAGCAGGTGCCTCGGAGGCTGATCTGCTCTCATGCCGAGATCGGGCCGGAGACATATATCGCGCACAACTTAGCCAACTCGTGGCGCGACCAGCTGGGAGGAAGGAACATCCTGCTGTGATCGTCCTGTGCGCCAACGACACCAGTTGGGACTATGAGCGGGACCGGCTGGTGCCCGGCGGGCAGGGCGACCGGTACCTGACACCGATACTCCGCCATCTGCCGAAAGACGCGCGGATCATGCGCCAGCCAGTGCCGGGCACGACATGCGCGTTGATGAACCATTGGGCTACCTACCGGCGCAACGCGCAACGCGACGTGAAAGTGTCCGTGATGATCTCGCACGGGATCGCGGACAAGAACTACCGGTCGGCGTGGCGTGCCGTCCATTACACGTACACCGTGTACCCGGGTCCGGCGCTGGCCGACCGGGCCATCGCAGACGGTTTGGACCCGCGCCGGGTGCGTCTCCTCGGCTACCCGAAGCTTGACCCGATCTTCGCCGGCGAGGTCGCCTCGCCGTGGCCGGAGCGGGACGGGCGGATTCGCGTCCTGTGGGCACCCACCCACGGTGGCGGGTCGGAACGGTTCGCTAACGGTAACCGGGATGCCCCCGGTGCCGGTGCCACATCTTGGTGGCACCGCGACTACCTGCTCGGCCTGCTCGACCCGGACCGGTTCCTGGTGATGGAAGCGCCGCACCCGCGGCATTCCCCCGGCCGGCAGGCCACCCTCGCCCAGTACGTCGGCGCGGACGTGGTCATCGCCGACGGTGGGTCAACGATCTACGAATCGTGGGCGCTCGGGCTGCCGGTGGTGTTCCCCCGCTGGCTGACCGCACACCGCAACCTGACCCGCGCTGGCGGCCGGCTGCTGGAGCATGACGTGTACGCTCGCCGGGTCGGTTGGCACGCTGACAGCCCCGACCAGTTGGCCGACATGGTGTCCCGGGCCGCAGCCGAGGGGATCAGCGACGCCGAGCGGCGGTTCGCCAACTGGGTGCTGCCGGAAGAGTTGCGCGGGCACGGCGGGAAGCTGCACGCCGAGTTCCTGATGGAGGTGGACAGTGGATCCGCTGGCGACCCTCGAGGATCTGGAAGCCCGCGGGATCGTGAGCGAGAACAGCGAGATGCTGTCCGCGCTGCTCGACGCCGCCTCCAGCTCGGTCCGTGACGCTGCCGGGTCGCCGATCTCCCGCGGCACGTGGACCATCACCTGGCCCGGCCAGCCCGGCCAGTGGACCACCGTCCCGATCCAGCCGGTTGTCTCGGTGCAGAACGTGAAGCTGGACGGGGTGGATGTGGCGGACTGTAAGCTGGTCGGCGGTCGGCTGTGGCGTCGGGCCGGTTGGGCGAACGGCTGCGAACCGGCGGAGATCACCGCCACGGTCACCGGCGGGCTGGACCCGGTACCGGCGGACATCGTCGACCTGGTGTGTTCCATGGTCGGGTCGGCGCTGGTGCGCGCCGAGGAAGGCTACCGGTCGCGGCAGGACGACCCGTCGGCGATCCGCATCGACGACTACAGCGAGCAGTACACGGTCACCGTCGGGGACCGGGTCGGCGGGCCGATGGAACTGCCGCCCGCCACACGTGACCGGTTGGCCGCCCGTTTCGGCGGTGGTGCTGTCGTGGTGAGGGCCGGCCGATGACCCGCGCTGTGGCGCTCACACTGCGCGGCCGCCGCCGCGCGGAGGCGCTGATGGTCGACCAGTGCACCATCACCCGCACCGTCGGCGAGGCGGGCGAGGTGGACCCGAACACAGGGCTGCGCGTCCCACCCGCCACCGAGGTGGTGTACAGCGGCAAGTGCAAGGTGCAAACCTACGAGCCGCACGAGTCCAAGCCTGAAAGCGGCGAGCACGTGTGGACCGTGCAGCGCTACTCGGTGCACATTCCCGTGGGCGCCGGCCCGGCCGCTGTGGACGACCGGATCCAGATCACCGACTCGGTGATCGCACCCCACCTGGTGGGCCGCACCTACCGGGTCGCGGGCATACACCACAAGTCGCTCACCACCGCGCAGCGGTTGCTCGTCGACGAGGTGACCGGCTGATGGTGTTCCAAGTCGACACCAGCGACGTGGACGCGCTGACCAACGACCTGTCCGCCGCGCCGGACCGGCTGGGCGAGCGGGTGGAGCGCATCGTCGAACGGGGCGCGTTCAACGTCCGCCGCGACGCGCGGCGGCTCATCCGCGGGCAGATCACCGGCACCTACCTGCCGCACTACCCGCGGTCAATCACCTACGACATCGAACGGGCCGGGGACGCGGTGGAGGCGGAGATCGGCCCCGAGTCGGACATGCTGCAAGGTGGTATGGGGCCCGGTGTCGAGTTCGGGTCGGCGAACGCGCCACCGTTCCCGCACCTGATCCCCGCCTACGAGGCGGAGTTGCCGCGGTTCCACCAGTTCTTGGCGCAGGCGTCCGGGGAGGTGCTGGGTGGCTGACCCGATCCCCACCGAAGTCGCGCCGATCATCCATTCGATGGTCGAAGCCGCGCTACCGGACGACGTCGCCGTCTACGCCGGCCAAGTGCCCCAACCGCCACCGCTGCGGTATGTGGTCATTTTCGCCGACCCCGGCCATCTCGCGTCGGAGACGGTCGACCGGCGCTCTAGCGGTGTGACGTGGACGTGGCAGACCACGTGCGTCGCGCCGGACCGGGACATGGCCGCATGGCTGGCGATGCGGGTGCGGGACACGCTCGTCGACAAGCGACCCGTGGTGGTCGGCTGGTCGTGCGGAATGATCGAACACACACTCACCCGCCAACCACGCCGCGACGAGCAGGTGCTCGAGCGGCCGTCGGTGTTCACCGTCGACCAGTACCGGCTGGTCGCGGAGAGGGTCGCCGGCCCCACCTTGCCGGATCAGAGCTGACACCTGGGACAACCGTCACACGCCCGGAGACCGGGCAAGATCGAGGAGGAAACATGCCACGTCTCGTCGACCAGGGCGTGACCAAGCTGCTGCTGGTGCCGGGTGAGGACGGCATCGCGGACGTGAACGCCCCGAAGTTGTCGGAGCTTCTTCTCGGCCGTGACCTGACCTGCCAGATGGTCACCACATACGAGGTGCGCGCCGACAACAGCGACACCACCAACGAGCGCGCCGTGTGCGAGGTTGCCAACGTGGTAACGCCGACGGTGCAGAACTACATGGGCCGCTACGACCTGTTCCGCGAGTGGGACCCTGACACGGAGGAGTGGAGCGCCGAAGACGTGCTCGCCTACCTGCAGTACGGGTCGGTGCACTACTTCGTCCGCCGGCTCGGCCTGCCCGCCGACGCCCCGTACGAGGAAGGCCAGCAGGTCGAGGTGTACAAGTTCATGGCCGACACGCCGCAGATTCAGGGTGGCACCGGCGAGGGCTACCTGAAGGCGGTCGTCCCGCTGTTGCAGCAGGGCGCGTTCAGTGTCAAGGCCACCGTCTCCGACGACTCCTGATGAGCACCCGCGACTGCCCGTATCCCAGGTGGCGGGCAGTCGCGGGTCTATCTGCACACCTGGGGCACCTGGGGGACGCAAGATGAGCGAGAACGACGTGGCGGCCGAGTTCGACCTTGACGCGTGGATCGACGGCACGTGCGGTATCACCGGCATGGCCCGCCTGATCCAACGCGGCGACCTGCTCGCCAAGGTGGACCGGTTGGAGGCTGAGTTGGCTGCGGCGAAGCGTGCAGGCATCGCCGAGCGTGGTCTGGCCGACCGGTCCGTGGAGACGATCAAAGCGGAGATCGACCAGGTCTACGAGCAGATCTGGGACTCGATGCTGTGGGTCAAGGTGCAGGACCGCACCGAGGCACGCCGCGAAAAGATCCGCGACCAGCTGAGGAAGAAGGGCGTCGACGACGCCGACACCATCGGGCTGCACATCGTCGCCGACTCGATCGTCGCAGTCGAAACCGCCGACGGCCGGCAGGTCCCCCTGCCGGAGGGTGGGTTCCCGCCGGAGAAGCTCCGGCAGATTCGCGACAAGGCCGGCGACGCGGCGCTCATCGAACTGAACCGGGTGTTCATGGAGGTGACGGCCGAGGCCCCGGCTGTTCAGGCCCCTTTGTCGCGCGCCTCCTCTGCGACCCCCGCTGGCAGCACGTCGCCACGGCGGTCCGCGCGGCGCGCCAGTGGGGCGTCCCGCCACGGCTGATCCTGCGTGGTGAGCACGGGTGGACGTTCACCGACCGGGTGCTCGCGGTCGCGTCGGTGCTGGCCGACGACATGCGCTGCCCCGGCTGCGGCCAGGTGAAGGCGGAGTCGTACAACCCGGACTCGGCCGGCTGGTACGAGCTGCGCGAGGCTGAGTGTCAGGGTTGCGCGGAACTCGCCCGGGCCGCAGACGCGGACAAGAGGTCCCGCCCGGACGTGCACCGCTGGGTGGTGGACGTCCGGCCGCCGGAGGTCGAGTTGAGGCCGTGGGAGCCGACGCGCCGTTAACGACGCAGCAGCTCCTGCAAGGCTGACACCACGACCGCCGCCACAGCCGACAGCACACCCAGCGTGTACGCCGGTGTGGCGAGGATCGCCGGCCACGGGTTCACCTGAGCCGACCGGCCGATGCGGATCTGGTCGGCGGCGGTCTGCGCGTCGCTGACGGTCAACCCGGACAGGATCAGCCCGAACGCGACCCCGATACCAGCCAGCCACCACAGGACTGCGATGTGAGTGGTGGCAGGCCCAGGTGCGGCCTTCTGCCGTGTCGCAGCGTACTGCGCGCTTTCCTGCACCATCACTTACTCCTCTCGTCGCCACCAGTGTGCGACACCCGCGCCATACCCCGCTAGGGAGGTGACGAATGGCCGACCGCAGTGTGTCCGTCCGGCTGAGGGCCGAGGTGGACCAGTACCGCCGGGACATGGCGGCCGCGGCCCAGTCAACCCAGGGTGTGGCTCAGGCCGCGGAGCAGGTCGGCCAGCAGCGGGGTGCATGGCAGCGGCTGGGCGAGGTGGGCCGCGGTGTCGGCCAGACGCTGACTGCAGTGGCGACCGTCGCCGCCGCCGGTATGGCTGCGTGGACTGTGAGCACCATCGCCACAGGTGCGGCATACAACACGCTAGAACAGTCGTCCCGTGCCGCGTTGAACACGCTGCTCGGGTCGGTGGAAGCCGCCAACGAACAGATGGACAGGCTGCGCGAGTTCGCGCGCACGTCGCCGTTCCCGCGCCAAGTGTGGATTGAGGCGCAGCAGACCCTGCTCGCGTTCGGCACATCCGCCGAGCGGATCGTGCCGACCTTGTCGGCGATCCAGGACGCTGTTGCCGCCGCCGGCGGGAGCGCGGTAGACATTCGCGAGCTCGTCCGCGTTCTCGCCCAGGTGCAGTCCACGGGCAAGGTCACCGCAGAAACCCTCAACCAGCTGGGCACGCGTGGTGTGGACGCGGCGGCGCTCATCGGCCAGGCGATGGGCAAGACCGCCGGCGAGATCCGCGAGGACATCAGCTCGGGCGCGCTTGACGCGAGCACGTTC
>Ga0209075_1004212_pt1 | contig 11633 bp, 22 predicted proteins | sample Stecom2011_FD_187523 | JGI IMG/M metagenome (GOLD analysis project Ga0209075, IMG submission 187523) | Agricultural soil microbial communities from Utah to study Nitrogen management - Steer compost 2011 (SPAdes) (version 2) | ecosystem: Environmental > Terrestrial > Soil > Agricultural land...
ATCATTCCACCTCCCCGTCAGCGGCGGCCAGGGCGATGTCTATCCGTCTCCTCTGGTCGACATATCCGTAATAGCCTCCGTCGATCAACGCCTGGATTGTGTCGCGCACCTCCTTCAGCGCCTCATAAAGCCCCTGCGCCACTTCGCGCTGCCGAGCCAACTCAGCCTCCAGCTCGCGGATTCGAATCTCTGCCATGTACTCCAGTCGTGCGTCCATTAGGCGTCCTCCTCGGCTTGGCGTCGGAGATGCTCAGCCCAGCCAGCAAGTTCGTCTCGGCTTCGATAGCCCCGGGCAACAGCCGTCTCGACGGCTTCCGCCTGCCACAGCAGCTTATGGCGGGCGAGAGAGGTGGTGGGCGTGTCACGCATGTTCCACTGGTAGCCGCACTGTTCGTATTCGTCAGGGCCTTCGTGTCGGCACCCGCACTCTGTGCAGGAGATGATGCAGGACTGCCGACTCGTCCCCTGGCGTTCAACCTCTGCTTCGCCTCCGCAGAATGGGCATGGCTTCAGCTTGATCATCCCTTCCTCCCGGCCAGTGCGGCCTCCTCTGCTTGGCGGCGGAGCTTGGCGGCGAACTCGAGCAACGCCTCCGGGTAAATGTACCCGCGACCACCGCTGATGATTTTGATGGTCGCTTCTGCGAACTCTTCTCTCCACTCGTGGCTATATCGTGCGACTGCCTCGTCCAGCGCCTCCGCCTGCCACTGCGCCTTGAGGCGGGAGAGGCTGGTTTCTGGTGTTGATAAAACGACTTGCATAAGCTCGTACGGCGTTTGGTGGTCGTACAGCCATGAGCCGTCCGAGTCGCTTTGCACATTGTGCTTATCTATCAGTGCAACCAGTTCGTTAGCGCAAGCCTTGGCATACTCATTCAACCGCTCCACATGCGCCGCCAGGGCTTCGTACTCAGTCGCACGGACCCACTCTCCCTGTACCGGTGGGAACGTCACTCTAGTCACCATCTCTCACCTCCTCGGCTAGTCGTTGTCATACAGCCCGACCCACTCCGCTATCGGCCTGTCACAGTTTGGGCATTGCGTGCTGCGCTCCATGCTTGCTGTCGCGTCAAAGCCCATGCCGCACGACTCACACTCCCACATGATGTCCAGGTCGCCCGTCTCCACCATCACCATCGCGGTATCCATCACTCACCTCCTTCGGCTTGGTGGCGGATTTCGGCAGCATAGATTTCTGCCAGCTCTTGCTCATGTCCGCCAAGGTGACGGGCAGCCCATTCGGAGATTGCAGCCGCCTGCCACTCGGCCTTGAGGCGGGCGAGGGAGGCGGTGGGCAATTCGGCCAGTACGCGCTCGGTTTCCGTGTCATCCCGGCATCGCTTGCAAGCGGGGTGCTCACATCCGCACCATGCCTGTACAGCCCTGTCTCGGAGTTCCGAACGCACACGCTCCACATGCGCCGCCATGGCATCCCGCTCGGCCCTCACCTTCTCCAGCTCCGCCACCGTGCCCACCGGGGCGATCTCAAAGTCTGCCATTACGACACCCTCCACACTTTCACCGATCCATCTGGCTGCGTCTCCGACACAAACTTTGTCCCGTGATAGTGGGCGTGCATGTGAGCCGCCTTCCGCGCCCGCTTCCCTTCCTCCGGCGGGAACGTCTTGCAGTCACCAGGCGCCATCTCGGAAAAGCCGTACTTCGGCTTGGTGGAGTGCCTGACAGGCGGTGGGGTGGTGTTGGTCATTGGGTTAGCTCCTTTTGTCTGGTGTTATGAACTATAGCCCATGGGGCGGGGTGGGGCAAGGGTAAAAATACCCTCTATCACTACTTTTTTGATCACCCAAAAAAACGGTCCCCAAATCGCCCGCATCTCGCCTGGTACCCGGTACCGCTCCCTAAAGGGAGCGGGTACCGGTGGTACCGAGGCGGATTTCTTGCACCCCGGTACAGGTACCTTATGGTACCCATATTCTGTAAGTGATTGATTTTGCTCAACTTTGCAAGGTACCCGAAAAAAGGTACCCAAAAGGTACCGAGGTACCAAATCGGTACCCTGGAAATCGTTTCCACAAATAAAAAAGGTACCTAAGTTTGCTTCGGAATTGATCACTTTTTAACCACCTCGACGCATCAAAAGACTGGCCGAATACGCCGGGTCAGACACGACCCAGCCATGGCTGTGGGGGCTAATAATTCCGCCCTCGATGAGCGCGCCAACCAGCTTCCGGTTCTCTGACGGCTTCAACATCTGCTTGATAGTGGATGGCGTCGAGCTGGTATTCTCCTCTAGCCAATGCCTCAGAGCAGAGCTAGAAAGGTACGGCTGGCCGTCCGGCGTAACGTCCGCCTGGGCGGCGAACCAGGCCGCCTCGAACTTGCGAAAATGCTCGCTCACCTTGCCATTAGTCGCCGCCTCGGCGGGGGCCACGGAGGGTACCGCCACGGCGCTGGTCACCTGCTCGCCGTCCTCGTCATACCAGCCAGGCAGCTCAACCGTCTGAAGATCGACAAAGGCGTCTGGCGCCTCCTCGCTGTCCTTCGCCTTTCGCTGAACCAGCTTGATCGGCTTGCCGTCGCCGCCGGGTACCACGCTGATCTCCATATCAAGCGCGCCGCGCCAGGCAGACGAGCCTCGCGCCCGGTGCTGCGCCTCATCGCTCACCCCGGTATGGTGAACCAGCACCACCGCGCAGCCGAATTCCTGAATCAGCTTTCCGCAGGCGTCGAGCATCGTCTTTGCGTCCTGCGCACTGTTCTCGTCACCTGCCAGGAAGCGGTGCAGCGTGTCCACGCAGATAGCCGCCGGGGGCTCGCCGGTCTTTCGCATGACGGCGCCCACGCTCTGCACCACCTTCTGATACCCCTCCGGCGTGTTGAGATCGCAGCCGCTGCTAGACACCCATAAGCGTGACGGGGTTTGGCCATAGTGCTGCTTCCAGGCGGCTAGACGACCGCGTAAGCCGTGGTGGCCTTCGCCCGCTAGGTAAACAACAGCGCCAGGCTTTACGGGGTTGTCGTGCCATTTATCGGCAGCGGTGGCAATGCGCATCATCCAGTCGATAAGAACAAACGTCTTGCCTCCGCCGGATGGGCCATGCACCATCACCAGAGACTGACGGGGCAGCCATCGCTTAACCAGCCATTGCAGCGGGGCAGGCTGTTGACAGAACTCGTCAGCAGGGACTAGCCAATCATCCTCCTCTTCTGGCGCCAGCAGGGCGAGGAGGTCGTGGCCCGCTAAGTGGTAGTCGTTGGCATCGCCAGGCTCAGGCGGCATGACGACGCGACCGCCAGCAGCGCCCGCCGCCTCCTGGGATCGTGCGTACCCGGTGCCGCTCTCGTCATGGTCGGCCACTACAACCAGCTCCACCTGATTTCCCAGCCGCTCCCGCATCATCTTCGCCACGCCAGGCAGGTTGCCGGCGCTATAAGCGATATAGCAGGGGCTGCCAGTCACCTCATGGATCGTCGCCGCCGTGGCGAATCCCTCGGCCAGATAAACGGTGCTGGCGCCAGCGTTATCACCTAGCCACCAGAAGGCGTCCTTGGTCGCGCCGCCGGATAAAAACCGCTTACCGGAATCGTCGGCAATAAATTGCAGCGATGACAGCTCGCCGTTTGCGTTGTACATAGGCAGCACTAGGCGACCATCTCCAGTGACCCTGGCCCCGTGCGGCAGTACCTGCTTTCTCACCAGATACGGCTGCTCCTCGGAGGCCATGGTGGCCGCCGCCCAGATAGAGTCCGCCGTCTGCTCGGCAGCCTCCTTTCGCTTCTGCTGCTCGCGCTGCCTAATCTCCCGCGCCTCAGCTACCCGGCGGGCAATGGCCATCTGTTCGGCGGCGCTGATATCCTTCCCGGTTTCCGCCTTCCATGACACCTCCACGCCATCGCGCCAGCAGCCAAAGCGACCGGCGGGGTGGCCATCACCAAACACCACATACCAGCCGGCATCGTCGCCGCGCTTACCGTTGGTCGGAAAACGGTGAACCTTGCCATCCATGTGAATGGTATCGGGCGGCTCCAGTCCGGCGCTCGCCATGGCATCGCGTAGCTGCACCTCGGGAGGGTCTACGCGCTTCTCTATGGGCTCAGGCGCGACCCAAGGGCCGCCGAAAATGTGCGTGATATCAGCCATGAATCGCCACCTCGCCTTCCCTGTCCATGCGTGCGTTTTCGCGTGCCGCCATCCTCTTTACCTTCTCCTCTAGCGCCGGCTGGCATAGCGCGAAGCGCCAGACCTTCGCCTTTTCTTCGCTCGTCAGGGCCTTTCCCCGCTGGTGCCGGTACAGCTTGAAGTAGTCAACGCCCGACTGATTCGCCATCAGCGTCAACGGGTAGCCCTGCTCCTTCATGAACGTCAGCATCTCTCGTGTGGTCATCGTTTCGCCTCCTGTTGATGGTCTTATGGTGTGCCTCACAAAAAATATTTGCAATGCGTCCCGGCCTTCGCTAGTATGACTCTCGAACGCCAACCGGCATACCGCCGACCGGCGTCAGATAGGAGCCAACCATGGCTATTGAGCTGAAAACTACCCGCGGCATGCACGCCAACGGCGTGAAGGTGCTTGTCTACGGCGGCGCAGGGTCAGGCAAAACCAGCCTGATACCCACCCTGCCAAGCCCCGTGGTGCTGTCCGCAGAAGGCGGGCTGCTGTCCATCGCTGACGCAGATGTGCCATTCATCGAGATCAACAGCATGGAGTCTCTACAGGAGGCGTATCAGTGGCTATCGCAAAGCGAAGAGGCTAAGCCGTTCCAATCGGTGGCGCTGGACTCCATCAGCGAGATCGCGGAAGTGGTGCTGAATACTGAGAAGAAGCGGGCCAAAGACCCGCGCCAGGCATACGGCGCCCTTCAGGAGATCATGCAGGACATGATTCGCGCCTTCCGCGACCTCTCAGGCCGGCATGTGTACTTTTCCGCCAAACTGGAAAAGCAGCAAGACGAGATGGGCCGCATCCTGTACTCGCCCAGCATGCCTGGCAACAAGGTGGGCCAGATGCTGCCCTACTTCTTTGACGAGGTGCTGGCGCTGCGAGTTGAGCGCGATGCTGAAGGGGTGCCGCAGCGGGCATTGATGGCCGAGCCGGATGGTATCTGGGTCGCCAAAGACCGCTCCGGCAAACTGGACGCATGGGAGGCGCCCGACCTTGGCTCAGTGATTCGGAAGATCGGAGGTGAGGTATGAGAGAGCCAGACCACGACCTTGATTCTTGGCATCCCATCGAGGTTGAGGAGTCGCCAAGCCGGGAGGATTTGTACGCCGCATGGATGCAGGCCAAGTCTGACGAGAAGCGCGCTACGCACATTCGCCGGCTTGCAGAAGATCGCCTGATTCAAGCCCTAGAGATCAAGGAAACAGAGGAGGGGTCACAAACGCTGGAAGATGGCCAGGTTCGCGTAAAGGTCACCAGCCGCATGAACCGCAAGATTGACGCGGATGCGTTGCAGGAGATCGCCGCCGAACATGGCATCTTGAATCACTTGTCTGACCTCTTCCGCTGGAAGCCGGAGTTGAACATGGCGGCCTGGAAGTCGGCAGATGAAAGCATCACCAAACCCCTAGAGGCGGCTATCACGACCAAGCCGGGCCGCCCGTCATTCGCTATCGAAATCATCAAGCAGGAGTCGTAACCATGGCATTTCTCGGACAAACCTTTAACGCTCAAGAACTCCCGCAGGATCAGGGCAGCTTCGACCCCATCCCGGCGGGCTGGTACACCGCGACCATCGCAGGCGCCGAGCTTCGACAGACCAAGGCCGGTACCGGCGAGTATATCGCAGTGCAGTACAACGTGACCGGGCCGAGCCACGAGGGTCGAGTGGTGTTCGGGAACCTGAACATCCGCAACCCGAACCCCAAGGCGGAAGAGATTGGCATGCGCCAGCTCGGCGAGATTATGCGCTGCATCGGCCTTGCGTCTGTGCAGGACACTGACCAGCTTATCGGCGGCACCCTGCAAATTAAGGTCGCCATCAAGACAGACCCGACCGGCCAGTATGACCCCAGCAATGAGGTCAAGGGCTTCAAGGCGGCAGGCAATGGCGCTCCGGCACCAGCACCGGCGCCGCAACAGCAGCAGCCGGCACAGCAGCCGCAAGGCATGCCGCAGCAGGCGCCCGCCCAGCAGCCGGCCTCCAACACCCCGCCCTGGATGAAGAGCTAACACACGAAAAAGCCCCGCTGCTTGGCGGGGCATTAGTCAAATAGAGGACATGAAGATGACCACCATTGTTCCAGAAAGCCAAGGCCACATGCTGATTGAGCCCGTCTACGTGGGTGATGATTATGGCGATATTGCGATCACCAACATCATTGCCTGGAGGGTAAGCGATGACAAAATGGATTCACCGGAGCCGGTGACGCCTTGCGGGCCATCAACTATCAAAGATCAATTCGGCGTACTTTGCCCCTCTGGCGTCGTCTGGGCTTTTGATGGTTCACTGTTTGACAGCCTTGAAGATTACAAGCGCATTCATCTTGGTATCAAGTAGGCAACGAAAAGGCCCCGGCTGGCAGGCCGGGGCAGTCTTTCACGAGATAGGAGCGACCACTATGGTAAAGGCAATTGAAACGCGGTTCAAGGGATATCGATTTCGGTCAAGACTTGAGGCCAGGTATGCCGTGCTTTTTGATGCGCTAGGCATGGAGTGGGAGTACGAGCCGGAGGGATTTGATCTGGGAGAGGCCGGCTGGTATTTGCCAGACTTTTACCTGCCAGAATGCAACGCTTGGGCAGAGGTAAAGGCCAAGACCCTAAATGCCGAAGAAAGGGAAAAAGCGTTTGCTCTATCAAGCCATACGGGGGAGCAGGTGATTGAACTCTGCTCTCTCCCTGACCCAGGGCTGGCAAGGATGTGCGGCTCTCTTGTCGTGAACCATTATGTCGGCGCCGATATGAGCGGGGCAATGGATAATTTTTTCGCAAAAGACCTTGTCGGGTTTTATGCAGAAAAGAATGGAATTTCTCCCGCTGATTTGGGCAAAAATGCGTTAAGAGATGCGCTCGCTTGGGATATGCGTTACTACCGGAAAAGGCACGGAAAAGAGCATCCCACGCACTTCGCTAACGGAATGATCCTCAAAAGTGAGGCGTTTGTTTTTGGAAAAATTCTGGGCGCTGCCGTTGCCAAGGCCCGATCTGCCCGATTCGAGCATGGAGAAACGCCGTGACCAGCATTCCCAAGCCCATCCATACCGTCGCCGGCCTGATTGACCGGCACCACGAGGAGCAGGAGGCGGACCAGCCGCCTCGCTACCACTTCGGCGCCAGCCAGTTAGGCCACCACTGTGAACGCTGGCTCTGGCTCAACTTTCGCTGGGCGGTGCTCCAGCAATTCGAGGGGCGGATGCTGCGCCTATTCCGCCGGGGCCAGGAGGAGGAGGCATTGATAGCCGCCGACCTTCGCGCCATCGGCATGGAGCTGGTGACCCATGATAGCGACGGCAACCAGTTGCGCGTCGATTTTGGCTCCCATGTGTCCGGCAGCATGGACGGCGTTATCTGGTCAGGCGTGCCAGAGGCGCCGGAGAAGCCGCATATCTGCGAGATGAAGACGCACAACAAGCGCAGCTTTGACGACCTCGTAAAGAAAGGCGTCAAGGACTCCAAGCCGCAGCATTGGGCGCAGATGCAGGCGTACATGCTGGGCACCCAGATCGACCGCGCCCTCTATATCGCCGTCTGCAAGGATGACGACCGACTATATACCGAGCGAGTCCGCCTGGAATCGGAGCCGGCCAAGCGCCTATTGGATCGAGCCAAGCGTATTGCTACAGCGGACAGGATGCCCGAGCCGGTAAGCGCCGACCCAACGTGGTACCAATGCAAAATGTGCCCGGCTCACGACTTCTGCCATGTCAGCCACAAGGCGGAGGAGATCAATTGCCGCACCTGCTCGCACGCCACGCCCCGAGAGGACGGCTTGTGGCACTGCGCCCGCTGGGATGCGGCTATCCCCCAGGCGACGCAGACGGAAGGCTGCCGCGCTCATGTGCTGCACCCCGACCTAGTGCCCTGGCAGCTAGAAGGCGGCGACGGTACCAACGCCATCTACAATATCGCCGGCCACTCGGTCACCAATGGGGAGGGCGGCGTTTCTAGCTGGGAGATCATCGCGCATGCTTAGGGACTACCAACAGCGCTCGATCAATATGCTGTACGAGTGGTTTGAGAACAATGCGTCGGGAAACCCGGCGCTAGTCCTGCCCACCGGCAGCGGCAAAAGCTGGGTGCTTTCGGCGCTGTGTCGGGACGCGCTGCACAACTGGCCAGAGACGCGGGTCTTGATGCTGACCCACCAGCTTGAATTAATTGAACAGAACGCCGAAAAGATGCGCCTTATGTGGCCCAATGCCCCCATGGGTATCTATAGCGCCAGCATAGGAAAGCGCCAGCTTGACCAGCCCATCACCTTCGCCGGCATTCAATCGGTGCGAACCAAGGCGGAAGAGATCGGGCATATCGACCTAGTGGTGATTGACGAATGCCACCTCTGCAACAACGCCCAGCAGGGCGGGTACCGGCAGCTCCTGGCGGCGCTTCAGGCGATTAACCCAGGGATACGCATCATCGGCCTGACCGCCACGCCGTATAGGTTAGGGCAGGGAATGCTAACGGATGGAAAGGATGCGCTGTTCGATGACCTTATTTATCCGGTGACCATCGAGGAGCTGCTATACAAGGGCCACCTTTCTCCGCTTCGCTCCAAGATTACAGACATGGAGATGGACGTTGGCGCAGTCCATAAGCGGGGCGGCGAATATGTCGCCAAGGAGCTAGAGGCAGCGGTTGACACCATGGATGCCAACCGGGCAGCCGTAGCGGAGATCGTCAGGCGCGGCCAGGGGTACCGCTCGTGGCTGCTGTTCTGCGTCGGCGTCAGCCATGCCCAGCACATAGCCGAGGAGCTAGTGGCGCATGGCATCAAGGCGGCATGTGTTACCGGCTCTACGCCAAAAGGGGAGCGCCGCAAGCTGCTGGAGGCATTCAAGGCCGGCGAGCTTCAGGCGCTTACCAACGCCAACGTCTTGACGACCGGCTTTGACCATCCCGGCACCGACTTGGTGGCCATGCTGCGGCCCACCCTATCGCCCGCGCTTTATGTGCAGATGGCGGGCAGGGGGCTTAGGCCCAAGCCGCATACGGATCACTGCCTGGTACTGGACTTCGCGGGCAATGTCCGCCGGCATGGCCCCATCACCAACGTCATCACGCCAGAGGCCGCAGGAAAGGGCGGCACGGCGCCCAGCAAGGATTGCCCAGGCTGCGGCGAGATCGTCGCAGCAGCGGCCAGCAAATGCCCCGACTGCGGCTATGAATTCGACATCACGCCCAGCGAAAAGAAAGAGCCGCGCCTGTACGATGACGACATCATGGGCAACAAGCCCATGGAGATGGAGGTTACTAAATGGCGCTGGCGGCACCATGTCAGCAAGACTAGCGGCAAGGAGATGGTAAAGGTGACGTATTACGGCGCCCTCAGCGACAAGCCGGTAACCGAATACCTGCCGGTGATGCACGCCGGCATAGCGGGCGAGAAGGCGCGGGCCATGATCCAGCATATCGCGGTTGAGGCGAGCGTAAAAAATTTGCACGAACAGCCCGACCTGCACGCCGTTTGTGATAGCCTAAACGCTGGGCAGCCGCCTGCGGTCATTCATTACGCGATGGATGGCAAGTTTCATCGCATCCACCATAGGGACTGGCATGCATTGGAAGTCGCTACCGCTCAATCAGGATGACCAGAAATATCTGACGACCCTGCTGCGCGGCATCGAGCCGGCAGCCAGGGCAGGGCTGCTGCACCGATATGCGCAGCAGTGGGCCGCCGCATTAGATGCCGAGCCAGCGCCGCACCGCAAAGAGAACGCCGCCAGGCGAGCCGCTAACACCAGCATACGCAGAGAGGCGAAAGCAATGAGAGCAGAAGAGCCGGATATGGTGAAGCTGTACCGGGAATGGCAGAACTACGGGCCGCCGCCCTGCTGCCATACCTGCCTGCACTACAACAAGCATGGTCAGTGCGAGATGCACTGGATGACACCGCCCGCAGAGTTCACGCAGAAGATCGGGGAGTGCCCCGATTGGGAAATGGAGCCGCCGTTTTGACCACTTACGCCATCACCCCCGTACCTAAACCGAGGATGACGCAGCGCGACCGCTGGGCCAAGCGCCCGGCGGTGATGCGTTACCGCGCCTTCTGTGACGCCGTGCGGGCCGCCGGCGTTGAGCTTTACCCGTGCGGCCTGCATGTGACGTTTATCATGCCCATGCCGGCGAGCTGGTCAAAGCGCAAGCGCCAGGAGATGGACGGGCAGCCGCACCAACAGAAGCCCGATTGGGACAACCTCGCCAAAGCCCTATGCGATGCGGTCTATCAGGATGATGCCCATATCTGGGATATGCGCTGCACCAAGCTCTGGGGGCGGCATGGCGCCATCATCATTGAGCGCGGCGCATAAAAAACCTCCCCACCCCCTTGACCCCACCCCGCCCCTCGCCTATAGTTAAGACATAGCAAGACGAGACGACAACACAGCGGAAGGGGAAAGGATATGAGCATCAAGCGACTCGTCAAGATCGGTGCAGAGCGCGAAGCGGCCCACGCAAAATTCGAGCGCGGCGAAATGAACTTCGACGAAGTGGAAAAAGCCGACGCCCGCTTTTGGAAGGCTGTTGACGCTTCCATCGAATACGGCTTTGGCAACAAGGAGTGCAACGCCGCTTTTAGCGCCGCCGGCATCGGCGAGAACTTCTGGCCTTTCAACTAACACCACACCACCACCCCTCTCCGGAGGGGCCACACAACACAAGGAGCCACCGTCATGACCACTCGCCACCAACTCACCATTGCCGCCATTGTGATGGCCCTTGCCGGACTGGCCCTTGTTGGCACCCTGGACGCACAAGATGCCGAGCAGCAAGACGCGCTCTACTGCGACATGGTGCAGCTCCACCACGAGTCCAGTGGCGAGCATGGCTGGCCGCCGTACAAGGGAGAGTGCCAATGACAACCGCGCAGTGGGCAATCTGGGGCGCCATGACGGTGACGAGCTTTGGATTCCTGATTTGGTTCGTGAGAAAAATGATAGAGGAAGAACGAGATGAACGATAAGACACAGCACCTCTACCTCGGTGCCGCGATGGGGTATATCGAGACGCTGCGTGGCCAGCTAGAGGCGATGGCAGGCTACCTGGAAGCCCGCGATCCCGACCATTTTTCCATCGGCCTTGCCCACGATACGCTGAAATACGACTGGCAGGCCATGGCGCAACGTAAAGCAAAGGAGTTTGGTTATGAGTAATGCAGATATGCCGGCAATGCCGGTAAATGAGATCCACCAGGCCGGCACAGAGCTTGGGGGTCTGACGAAAAGGGAATATATCGCGGCCATGGCGATGCAGGGGCTTCTGTCGGGCGGGAAATTAGATGATTTTGAAATAGATGCAATTGCAGAATACACGGCACTAGACGCGGTTATCATTGCCGACGCCCTCCTCGCCGAGCTGGGGAAGACATCATGAGCGCAGACATCAACTACGGCCCCATCACGCTACTGGCCCGGCTGGACAAGCCGAAGGCATGGGCTCTCCCCGGCGGTGGCACGGCTTACACGGAGCGCGACGCGCTGCGCATTGCGAAGAAACTGGCGAGGAGGTGTGG
>Ga0209075_1004214_pt1 | contig 11627 bp, 11 predicted proteins | sample Stecom2011_FD_187523 | JGI IMG/M metagenome (GOLD analysis project Ga0209075, IMG submission 187523) | Agricultural soil microbial communities from Utah to study Nitrogen management - Steer compost 2011 (SPAdes) (version 2) | ecosystem: Environmental > Terrestrial > Soil > Agricultural land...
CTGCTGGCGTTTCTTCTGGTTGATCTGCTACGCAGCTCGCTGAAAAGGTGATGCCGAGGTCGTAACAACCACTTGCAAGCGGTACCACATAGAGGTTACTTGCCACTTGATCTTCACCGGCAAGGGCAACCCGACGGCTGAACTGGATGCGGCGGCGGTGAAAGCCAAAGTAGTCAGTGGCGTCAGCGCGATCGGCTATATCGATGCCTCGGAAGTGGATGCCAGCGTCCGCGAAGTGGCACGGTTCTAACCCGAAGCACTCAAACTCCCTTTCCCCTCGCGGGAGAGGGCCGGGGGGGACGCCTAGTCTGAGGGGGCGGCGCAGCCGCTTAAACACGTACCCAGCTCCAAACGCCCTTTAAGGCACCACCCGCGCATCATCCCAAGCCACATAAACTCCTTCCGGCAGCCTCGGGTGTTCCAGCCAGTAATCATCCAGCTGATGGCCGATATGGGTGAGATAGGTTTGTTCCGCCCCAATGGCGCGCGCCAACTCCAACGCCAGGTTCAGGTCATTGTGATTACGTGGCGGCTCGGGCTTGGGCGGCATGCTGCAATCCAGCACCAGGGCGTCCGGGCGGTAACGCCGCAGCCAGGTCAAGGTATCTTCCGGCAACCCCACCGTATCGGTGAGATAGGCCAAGCTCTTGCCCCCGGCCCGAAACACATAGCCCAGCGTCACTTTTGAGTGTTGCAAAGGCAGCGCTGTCACCTCCAGCGGCCCAATCACCGTGGTTTCGAAGGGTTTGAATGGCGGGCGGAAATCCAGAATCCCCGGGTGCTTGTAGAGATCGTCACAGCCCACCGGATCATCCGGGCCATAGACCGGAATTGTCAGATTGGCTCCCCAGCGCAGCTGGAACAGCCCCATCACGTGATCCATGTGATAGTGGGTCAGAATAATGCCCTGCAGCTCCCCCGGCGCAAAACGTTCGCAGAGATCGGTGCGACCGGCATCAATCATCAGCTTGACGTCGCCCATTTCCAGCAAGGCGCTGCAGGGTTTGCGACGTAGGATCGGCCGCTGTTGGGCGCGCTCACAGGCGCGGCAGGTGCAGCCATAGACAGGGACTTGGCGGGCATCGCCGGTCCCCAGAAAACGCAGTTGCAAATTCATGAGCTTACTTTGTCTTGATCAGCAGGTCCCGGCTGCCCCCTTGATCAGAGGGCGCGCCGGAACCGATGAAATACAGGAAACCATAGCCGCAGGCTCTTTAGCCCGGGCTTCCCAACCACCGATTCTCGGTGGCCTTTATGTCAATTGGATGACCATCCTACTCCAGATCCACCCCTGACTTCTTGATCTGGGCCCCCGTTAAGGCCCCCACTGTCATCCCCCCGTCATAAAGCCCCGCCACACTGGCCGATCACGGCTTTATGCCGCTCAAGCATTCACTGTGTCAGTACTTTTATCTTTTCTATGACCGAACATCGGGACTTTCATTCCATGGCCGCGGTGCGGGAAGAACAGGCCCGGCGCGACAAACACCAGCGCCGCCTGCTACGCACCTATTTACCAGAGCTGGTTCAGCTGGAGCGTACCCTGACAGAGGCACCGGCGCAGTTTGCCGCCCAGGTGGAAACCCGCATCCACACCCGCGAGCTGGATCTTCCCCTGTATCGCATTGAGATCGGCCAGCTGGCTAAAGACCGTCCGGTCTTCCTGCTGGTGGGCGGGGTCCACGGGCTGGAACGGATCGGCACCCAGGTAATCCTGTCGTGGCTTCAGGCGCTTTCCAGCCGCCTGCGCTGGGACCGTCATTTGGAAAACCTGCTGGAGCAGGTGCAGATTGTGGTGGTGCCGATCCTGAACCCGGGCGGGATGTACCTCAACCAGCGCAGTAACCCCGCCGGGGTGGACCTGATGCGCAATGCGCCCATCACCGCCCAGGACGCCCCCACCTTCTTACTGGGTGGGCAGCGCCTGTCGCCACGACTGCCCTGGTATATGGGACGGGCCGGCCAGGAGATGGAACCAGAAAACCTGGCCCTGCAAGGGATTCTGGATGAGCTGTTGCCGGGGCGTCCCTTTAGTCTGTCGTTGGACTGCCATTCCGGGTTTGGCCTGGAAGACCGCCTGTGGTTTCCCTATGCCTATCGCCGCCGTCCGATGCGTCGCATTGCCTCGATCCTGGCCCTAAAACTGTTATGGGAAGAGGCTTATCCGGCCCATAACTATCTATTCGAGCCCCAGTCCAGTCATTATCTGACCCATGGGGATCTCTGGGATTATTTCTACAAGCGCCATAACCGCCAGCACCCCGGCCCCTTTATTCCGCTGACCCTGGAGCTGGGCTCCTGGCGCTGGGTGCGCAAACGCCCCCGCCAGCTTTTCACCCTGGAGGGGCTGTTCAATCCGTTAGTCCCCCACCGTCTGCAGCGGGTACTGCGCAGCCATCTGTTACTGCTGGATTTTCTGCTGGAAGCCACCGCCCAATATTCCCAGTGGCTGCCCAACGAACATCAGGAGCCGGTGTTACGCCAGGCGGCCTTGATGCATTGGTATAGCGACACCCGGAGACGCTGATGGACTGGATTTTATTACGGGGCCTGGCGCGGGAAGCCGCCCACTGGGGCAGTTTTGTGGAGCGCTTGCAACACAGCCGGCCGGCTGATGTGTTCCATTGCCTGGATTTGCCGGGTACCGGAATCCACCACCAGCTGTTAGCGCCCCGCTCAATCCCGGCCACCCAGCGTTTTCTGGAACAACGTTATGGGTCCCGCCCCCGCCCTTTTGGCCTGATTGGTTTGTCTCTCGGTGGCATGGCGGCATTGAACTGGGCCCAGCAGCGGCCCCAGGATTGTGCGGCGCTGGTGCTGATCAATACCAGTTCCAGCCTGAGCCTGCCCTGGCAACGGTTGCGCCCGGCCAACTGGCCAGCGATAGCCCGCCTTCTGCTCAGCCGGGATCTGAACCAGCGGGAGCAAGGCATTCTGGCCCTCACCAGTAATCGCCCCATCACGCCGCAAACCCTGACCCACTGGCACCGGATTCAGCGGGAACGCCCGGTCAGCCGCGCCAATGTGATGCGCCAACTCACCGCCGCCTCAACCTTTAAACCCACCAGCCCGCCCCCTGCAATGCCCACCCTGATCCTCACCAGCCTGGCAGACCGACTGGTGGACTGGCGCTGCAGCCAGGCCCTGGCCCAACACTGGCAATGCCCATTGGTTTGTCATGAAAACGCCGGCCATGACCTGCCGTTGGACGATCCCGATTGGGTCATTCAGCAGATCAACCATCACTTCGGCTAAGCTCCCTGCGGGCTCATCCGCCTTCCCCCGTCATCCCTGTCATCATTTTGTAAGCACTTTGTCACCAACTTGTCGCCAGTTCTCCATCTGCCTGCAACAAGGGCTCTCTATGCTCGAAAGCATCTCAAGGATATCCAAGGAGCCCACCGATGCAGGTTCAACCGCTAGTTTCCAAGCCAGGACGCGCTCTCACCACTCAAATCACCCGTGACCCGGCCCTGTTAATGGTCGCCCAGCAACTGCGCTATGAGGTTTTCTCCGAGGAGTATGGGGCGGATCTTGGCTCCGCCACTCCCGGCCTGGACACCGACCGGTTCGACGAACACTGTGAGCACGTGTTGGTCATTGATCAGGACACCGGTGAGGTGGTGGCGACCACGCGCATCCTGCACGGACGCGTCGCTGCCCAAATCGGCGGTTTCTATTCCGAAGAAGAATTCGATCTCAGCCGACTCAAAGCCAACCCCGGCACCTTTGCGGAACTGGGGCGCACCTGTGTGCACCCGGCTTACCGGAGCGGCTCCGCCCTCAGTCAGATGTGGGCGGCCGTCAGTCAGTATCTGGTGCGGGAACGAATCGACTACCTGATCGGTTGCGCCAGTATCAGTATGCTCGACGGCGGCGGCAAAGCCTGGCGGATCGCCCAGCAGTTGCAAGCTGATCACCTGGCACCGGAGTCCTTCCAAGTCACGCCCCGGCGCGCCCTGCCCCATCTGGCCAACACCCCGGTCAGTGCACCGGTCAAGATCCCGCCCCTGATCCGCACCTATATGCGCCTGGGCGCCGAGGTCTGTGGCGCGCCCTGCTGGGACCCCAGCTTTCGCTGTGCCGATATGCTGGTGTTGCTGAAGGTGGAACAAGTAGCCGGTCGTTTCGCCCGCAAGTACCTGCGTCAGTAACCGGGTGGCCCTATGTCCGGTCTGATGAAGGGCTTAAGGCTGGCCCTGCGCCTGCCGCTATTTGTGATGTTTCTGGTGGTTTGCCTGGTCAGTGTGCTGCTGATCCGGCTACTGGATCTGTTCCGCCACCGTCCCGTCGACCGCACGCCCCTGGCCCGCCTTTATCTCGCCGGGCTCTGCCGCCTGCTGGGGTTGCGCGTCAGGGTCTGGGGTACCCCGGCGAGCTCAACCGCCCTGCTGGTCAGCAACCATATCTCCTGGCTGGATATTGCCGTGCTTGGCGGCTGCCTTCCGGTGCGTTTTCTCGCCAAGCGGGAAGTCGCCAACTGGCCGCTGATTGGCTGGCTGGCCCAGGATATTGGCACTCTGTTTATTCAGCGCGGCGGCGGCCAGTCGGCCCAGGTTCGGGAGCAGATTGCCGAGGCGCTAGGCCAGGAACAGAAGGTACTGATCTTTCCCGAGGGAACCACCAGCAACGGCCAGCAAGTGCTGCCCTTTCATGGTCGCCTGCTGCAGGCCGCCGCCGACGCCGATCGCCCGATCCAGGCGGTCACCCTGGCCTACCTGCGACAGGGTGCGGCAGACCCAGTAGTGCCCTTTATCGGAGAGGAGAGTTTTCAGGCCCACCTGCTCAAGCTGCTGGTCAATCCGCCGGCCCGCGTGGAGTTGATCTTTCACCCGCCGCTATTGCCAAGCCCCGCGGCCCGCAATGACCAGCTGGCCAGCATCCTGCACCATCAGGTCAGCCAAGGCTTAGCGGAGCTGTATACCGGGCCCGCCTCCAACCGGATCGCTAAAGCTCGCCATCGCCCGGCCCATTAGCTGGCTGGGCATGGCTCTGGCTGCGACTCACCCCATCGCGGAAGCAGTCCACCAGATAATCGATCATCACCCGGACCTTGGCCGGCGGGCGCCGGTCCGGGGGATAGATGGCATAGATGCCATCCAACTCAATGGTGGGCTGATCCAGTTCCAGTTGCACCAGCTGCCCGGCTTGCAAGGCCTGGGCGACGATGAAATCCGGCTGATAAATCACCCCCTGGCCAGCCACGGCAGCAGCCAACAAGGCGTCACCGTTGTTCGCCAACAGATCACCACTGACCGGCACCCGGATACTGGCATCACGCCCGAAGCCCCACTCCTTGGCGCCCCCCAGAGGCGACAGGCTGTAACCCAGGCAGTTATGCTGGGTCAGATCCGCCACCCGGCGGGGCACGCCCCGCTCTTCCAGATAGGCAGGTGCGGCACACACCAGCAAAGTGCAGTCACAGAGACGCCGGGCCTGGACCGACTGGTCCATGAGTTTGCCGATCCGAACGGCCAGATCCCAACCACCATCAATCAGGTCCACCATGCTGTCCGTCAGCCCCAGCTCCACCCGCACCTTGGCGTGACGCCGGCTGAAAGCAGGAATCAGTGGTGCGATGTAACGCACCCCAAAGGAGAGGGGCACGTTCATCCGCAACAGGCCGGAGGCCTCAATCCGCTGGGAGGCGGCGCGGGCGTTGGCGTCGTCCAGATCCATCAAAATACGCTGGCAGTCTTCCAGATAAATACTGCCGGCTTCGGTCAGGGTCAGCTTGCGGGTGGTACGGTGAAACAGCTTCACGCCCAGCCGCTGTTCCAGGGCATCCACATGCTTGGTGGCCATGGCGGGCGACATGCCCAAATGCCGGGCGGCAGCCGACAAACTGCCGGCGCTGGCAGCTCGCACGAACACCCGCATTCCGGTTACTTGGTCCAGCACATTTCCTACTCTCAGTTAAAAGTGTTCGTCTATTTTACGTAATTCACCACCTATGGATAGCAGATTAAACTAGGTTAACCCTGAGATACTGGAGGCACCCTATGCCCCTCACTTCTGTTGATACCCCGTTAATGCCCACCCTGTTTGTCCCTCACGGTGCCGGCCCCTGTTTTTTTATGGACTGGAACCCACCCCATGCCTGGGATGCCATGGCCGCGTACCTGAAGGGGATTGCAACCCAGCTGCCGGCACCGCCCAAAGCTATTCTGATGGTATCGGCCCACTGGTGCGAACAGGATTTTGTGCTGACCGGCGCCAGTCAGCCCTCTTTGATCTACGACTACTATGGCTTTCCCGCCCATACCTATGATCTTCAGTATCCGGCACCCGGTCAGCCGGAACTGGCGGCCCGGATTGCGGAGCAACTGACCCAGGCGGGCTTCTCAAGCCGGCTGGACCCGCAGCGAGGATTTGATCACGGGATGTTTATCCCGTTAAAGCTCATGTTCCCTACCGCCCGGATTCCCGTGCTACAGTTATCGTTACGCAACGATTTCGATCCCCGGGCTCACCTGGAAGTAGGTCGCGCCCTGGCTGCCCTGAGAGCAGAGGGGGTGTTGATCGTGGGCAGCGGCATGAGCTTTCATAATATGCGCGGTTATGGCGACCCGCGGTTCGGACCTGTGTCTGATGAGTTCGACCGCTGGCTGACAGCCACGGTGGAGGCCGCGCCCGAGCAGCGCGATGCGGCTCTGGCGCAGTGGGAACAGGCTCCAGCTGCCCGACTCTGCCATCCGCCCCGGGCCGAGGAGCACCTGATCCCGCTCATGGTGGCAGCGGGTGCCGCCGGGGATTCGCGGGGTCGGCGCACATTTTCAGACCGGGTGATGGAAGTCACCCTGTCGGGCTTTCAGTTTGGTTAAACAAAGGAGAAAACCATGCTTCATGATACTCCCGCCCGGTATGGCGCCATTTCCAAATTCCTGCACTGGTCGATGTCGCTGCTGTTTCTCTGGCAGCTCCTGAAGCTAGGGGATCGCATCAACGATGGCGAGCACTGGATCGGCCAGACCCTGGTTCCTTTTCATGGCTCCATCGGGCTGATCCTGCTGGTGATGATTGTGCTGCGTATTGTCTGGTCTTTGAAACAGAGAAACCAACGGCCACCCTATGAACCCGCTACTGCTTGGCTGGCCAAAATCGGTCATTTCGGTCTGTATGTGATGATGGTCCTGATGCCGGTGAGTGCCATCCTGCTGATGATCGGCAAGGGCTACGGCCTGAAATTCTTCGGCATGCAACTGGTGGCCCGAGGCCCGGAGATCCCCTGGGCAGCCAGCCTCGGTGAGTTTCACTCTCCCTTGGCCTGGATCACCCTGTTCCTGATTCTCGGCCATATCGGCGCGGCCCTGTTCCACCGCTTCGTCAAACGTGACGACGTTATGCAGCGGATGCTGTAACCCTTCCCCCCCAGCGCTTGCCCTGCCCTCCAGCAAAGAGTGGGGCAAGCGCTACCTGGCGAAAACCGCTTAGCGCTGGCAACCGGTGCCGGCGACATTGCCGTTTCTCCACCGTCTCTTACAAAACTCTTCAGCAACTCACATCATTCCGACCTACAATAGAAAACTTTTATTTCGGATCGGCACCTGTCGTGCCTGAAGGTCGCGAAGCCCCACCCGTTCCCCCTATCTCTTGCCGGTCACCGGCACGGCGGGTGTGCTGGGCCTGACCTTCCGGCCACGGACTACCTTGCGCCCTATCCGTTGGATACTAACCCTTGCAACACAGGACAGCATCATGAGCGCCTCCCCGTCGCGGGCCGGTCTGGTGAATTCGCCACGCCGAGTCTTATTTGCCAGTTTAAGTGGCACCACGATTGAGTTCTTCGATTTCTACATTTACGCCACTGCGGCGGTTCTGGTCTTTCCCCAGCTGTTTTTCCCCTCGTCATCCCCTACCGCGGCCATGCTGCAGTCGCTCGCCACCTTTGCCATTGCGTTTTTTGCCCGCCCTATCGGCTCTGCCCTGTTCGGCCACTTTGGTGACCGTATCGGACGCAAGGCCACGCTGGTGGCGGCGTTGCTGACCATGGGCATTTCCACCGTCGTGATCGGTTTGCTGCCGACCTATGAAAGCATTGGCACCTGGGCGCCGCTGCTGCTGGCCCTGTGTCGCTTTGGCCAAGGCTTGGGCCTGGGGGGCGAATGGGGTGGTGCGGTGCTGCTCGCCACCGAAAACGCGCCGCCCGGCAAACGGGCCTGGTATGGCATGTTCCCGCAGTTGGGGGCACCGCTTGGCTTTCTGTTGTCCGGTGGCACCTTCCTGATTCTGGGAGCCACCCTGACCACCGAGGACTTCTTCAGCTATGGCTGGCGGATTCCCTTTATCATCAGCGCTATCCTGGTTCTGCTCGGCCTTTATGTGCGGCTGAAAATTGCCGAAACGCCGGAATTCCAGAAGGTTCTGGAAAAAGATGAACGGGTGAAGCTGCCCATCGCAAGCCTGTTCCGCGACCATGGCCGGCCGCTGCTGTTGGGCACCTTCGCCAGTCTGGCAACCTTTGTGCTGTTTTACCTGATGACCGTCTTTGCCCTGAGCTGGGGCACCACGGCCCTGGGCTATTCCCGCCCGGAGTTTTTGAGCTTGCAGCTGATCGCCGTGCTGTTTTTCGGTTTGACCATTCCTGTTGCAGCGGTGTTTGCTGACCGTTACGGACGGCGCCGCACCATGATTCTGGTCTCTGCGGTGATTGGCCTGTTCGGGCTGGTCCTGGCGCCCATGTTCGGTTCCGGCAGCATGCTGGAAGTGGCGGTGTTTCTCTGTGTCGGTCTGGCCCTGATGGGTTTGACCTATGGCCCGATCGGCACCTTGCTGGCGGAAATGTTTCCACCGGAGGTGCGCTATACCGGCGCTTCCATGACCTTTAACCTGGGCAGCATTGTGGGTGCCTCCCTGGCGCCCTACATCGCCACTTGGCTGGCCACCAACCATGGACTCCAGTATGTCGGCTATTACCTGACCCTGGCTGCGCTGATCACTGTAGTGGCCCTGGTTTTGGCCGGCAATCGCGAAGGCGAAGTGGCACCTCAGCCAACTGCCAAACCCCACGCTTAATCTCCGCTGTACCGGGAGCCCGTTGGGCTCCCGATCTCTTTCCCGCCCCTGTTTTCTGACCCATCACAACCCGAGACATCAGAAAGCCTCTCGAAACAGAGCGGTTGGTAATGGCTTACAAGTCAGATATGATCAGCGCCGCGCTGGCAAGCATCCGTTCTGCCAGCCCCTAGCCGGTTCAAAACCGCAACTAAAACCGTGCCCTCCGGGCCACCGCTAGCATCTCACCGAACCTTTCAGTGTCTGGCTTTGCGCACTGGCGTGATTTGCTGGCAAACAGATCCCCAGTAGTAGGAGTTATTATGGATCGTTGCAAACTCGCCGCCCTTTCCTGTGCCTTTGCCGCTGCCTTACCCGCCGCTTCTCTGGCTGAAACCCTCTTCAGCGATACCAGCCTGAGCCTGCTGTATGGCAGTGAATACGAGGTGGGTGAAGAAGACCGGATTGTGGCAACCCTGGAGCACGTCAGCGCCCACAACTGGGGTGACCTGTTTTTCTTCGTTGATCGCCTGCATCACAAATCCAGCGACAACGCACAGAGCATCAAAGAAACCTACGGTGAAGTTTCACCCCGCCTGAGCCTCAGCTACCTGACTGGCGCAAACCTCAGTGCCGGCCCCATCAAGGATGTCTACCTGGCAGCCACCTACGAGTTCAATGCGGCCAACTATGAGGGCGCCGACTTCAGTAACTATCTGTACGGCTTTGGGCTGGATTGGGACGTGCCCGGCTTCAACTATGTACAGACCCAGTTCTACTACGCCAACAATGAGCTCCAGGATGATGACCTGCAATTCACTCTGGTGTGGGGCCTGCCCTTCTCCCTGGGTTCCAATCTGTTCCTGTTCGACGGCTTTATCGACTGGTCCAGCGCCGAATCCCATGCGTCTGATTTTCACTTCAACCCGCAGTTGAAGCTGGATGTGGGCAACTATTTCAACAACCCTGGCAAGGTCTATGCGGGAATCGAATATTCCTACTGGCGCAACAAGTTTGGCCTGAGAAACTTCGATAATGAAAACCTGGTCAACGCCCTGGTGAAAGTACACTGGTAAGGCGTTACCTTGGGACAGAGGGGCTTGGTGTGTGCCTGCTCCTCTTCCTGCTTTGCTTGACGCGCTTTATGACTCCGTCCTGGTCTGTTCAGGCCGTCGATCCCAACTTTTGGGCCAGCCCCGCCACTTCCTGAAGAATCTGTTCCGCCTGCTCAGGGTCAAAATCCTGATGCTTACGCTTTTTCACCCCATAATCATGCAGCTGCACATGCTCATCCGGCACAATGCCGTGGCGCTTCAGGCAGTTCTTGGCACACTCCATGGGGCAGCCATCCAGCACCAGCATGGGACGTCCGGACTTGGCCGTTTTCACCAATGCGGGCACGTCTCCCCCGACCCCGGCAATACAGGACATTTCCGCCAACTCCATGCGGTCCAGTCGCAAGGCCAGATGGTTACTGAGTTGGGCGGCACTGGAACAACCGGAGCAGGAATAAACCAACGGAAGAGGCTTGTTGGACATGGGATACCTCCTTAAAGAATGGGTCTGACTTCAAATAAAAAAGGGTGGGCATCAAGCCCACCAAGTCGCTCCTACAGCAATAGTTAGGGAGCCCCGGTCCTCGCCGGGGCAGATTCAGTTAGACCTTCGCATCCTGAGCAATGGCTTCCGGCTCGGGTGCGTCGGTTTTCTTGCCTTTAACCAGGCGGAAGGCGAACCAGGCCAGATAGCAGATGCCGACGGCGAACACGATGTCTCCCGGCACCCGCAGCCATACCAAACCTTCCATGATGGGGTTGTGGATGAACTCAGCAGAGCGAGCATACCAGAGGCCTTCGGAAACGCTCGCCCAGGCTTGATAGATACCCGCCGGGATCAGCGCCATGAACACCATCATGGCCAGACCAATATTCAGCGTCCAGAACATGGGTTTGAGCAGCTTGTCGTCCCAGTTGGCACGCAGGGTCATGCCACGCAGGCAGAACAGCATCAGACCAAGACCCAGCATACCGTAGACTCCGAACAGGGCGGCGTGACCATGGCCAGCCGTCAGGTTCAGGCCTTGCACGTAGTACAGGGAGATCGGCGGGTTGATGGCAAAGCCCAGCAAGCCCGCACCCACCACGTTCCAGAAGCCCACGGCGATGAAGCAGAGGATGGCCCATTTGTAGGTCTGCAACCAGGGCGCAGCCTTACTACGTTCATAGTTGCGATAGGCCTCGATACCGATCAGGGCCAGCGGCACGACTTCCAGGGCGGAGAACATGGCACCAATGGCGATCACCGAGGTCGGAGTGCCGGTGAAGTACAGGTGGTGCAAGGTTCCCAGGATACCGCCGAACAGGAACACGATGGTCTCCAGTACGATGGCGCTATTGGCAGTGGCCGAGTGGATCAGGCCCAGGCGGCTGAACAGCAGGGCAATGACCGCGGTGGCAAAGACTTCAAAGAAACCTTCTACCCACAAGTGAACCAGCCACCATCTCCAGTATTCGATCATGGAGTAGTGAGTGTGTTGTCCCCACATCAGGGAAGAGGCGTAGAACAGACCGATACAGACGGCGGCCAGGAACACCATGGCAATCAGGCCACGGCTTTCAGACGGTTTTTTCAGT
>Ga0209075_1004215_pt1 | contig 11624 bp, 10 predicted proteins | sample Stecom2011_FD_187523 | JGI IMG/M metagenome (GOLD analysis project Ga0209075, IMG submission 187523) | Agricultural soil microbial communities from Utah to study Nitrogen management - Steer compost 2011 (SPAdes) (version 2) | ecosystem: Environmental > Terrestrial > Soil > Agricultural land...
AAAATAGAGGCCGCGCTAATAGCGGGGATACGCTGATCCCCTTTCACCACGGCCTCAGCCGGACAGCCAAAATCCGTGACTTTATTACCGTCCACCAACACCGCATCTGGCGGCAGCGCCAATCCTGCCACAGCCCGCCGCATGGCCAACATGGTCGCCTGAAAGATATTGAGCTGATCGATTTCCGCCGCCTCGGCACGGCCTAAGCTCCACGCTAAGGCGTGTTCATGGATCAGCGGCACCAGTGCCTGTCGGCGCTTCTCTGATATCACCTTGCTATCGGCGAGACCGACAATCGGTCGAGCGGGGTCGAGGATCACGGCGGCGGTCACTACTGCGCCAATCAGCGGGCCACGGCCCACTTCATCCACACCAGCAATAAGCAGTCCTGAGCGCCAGCGAAAGGCACGAGGCAAAAAAGGCTCGAGTAGCGGGTATTCAGCAAAGGGATGGCTCACGCCTGCTCCAACAGTGCTGCGACTGCGGCTCCCGCACGCTCGTTGGCATTACGGCTAAGCTGCGTATGAATGGCATCAAAGCGCTCTACCAGCGCGGCAGCCCGCTGTGGATCATCGAGCCACTTTTCCAGTTCAACAATCAAATTGTCGGCGGTCATATCTGCCTGAATCACTTCAGGCACCACTGACTCACCGGCCAATAAATTAGGCAGACCAACAATATTGGTCACGGCTAATGAGCGGGCGATCCAGTAGGTGATCCAGCCGACCCGATAAGCAATCACCATCGGCCGCTTCAGCAACAGCGCCTCTAGTGTGGCGGTACCCGAGGCCAGTAAGACCAAGTCTGAGGCCGCCATCGCTTCACGGCTGTGCCCGTCGATCACTGTCAGATAAGGACGCGGCTGATCGCCAAGTAGCTTATTAATCTGCTGTCGTCGTGCTGGATTCGCGGCCGGCACGACAAAATGTAACTGGGGTCGCTGCGCCGCCAATCGATCCACCGCTTCTAGGAAGGTTGGCAGCAGCACCGCCACCTCCCCACCTCGGCTGCCAGGTAGCACACTGATCAGCGGGCCTTGCGCCGGCAACGCTAGCTGCTCGCGCAGTGCCAAGGCGTCCATGCGCATAGGAATATGGTCCGCCAGTGGGTGGCCAACGAACTCTACGGGCACATCATGATCACGGTAAAACTGTGCTTCAAAAGGCAGTAGGGCCAACATCAAGTCAACGCTGGCGCGAATGCCTTTGATACGACCCTTGCGCCACGCCCATACCGATGGACTGACATAGTGGGTGGTACGAATACCCGCTACACGCAAACGTCTTTCGATGGGTAAATTAAAATCTGGTGCGTCAATACCGATACAGACATCTGGCTTTTGTTCTAGCAAAAATGTGACCAGTTGTCGGCGTAAACGAAATAGCTCTGGCAAACGCCCTAACACTTCGGTGATGCCCATCACCGACAGCCGTTCCATGGGAAAAAAACTCTGCAGACCTTGCTCGGCCATCAGTGTGCCGCCGACACCAATAAAGCGCGCTTGCGGATAGCGCTGGCGTAATGCTGTCATTAAACCGGCACCAAGAATATCGCCGGACTGTTCGCCGGCAATGAGCGCAATGAGGGGTGCAGGCGAGGTCATAATTAGCGTGTGATACCGCGCTCCGAAGCGCGCAGGGAATCAATAAAGTATTGCAATTCGGTGCCACTAGGCAGTGCTTCAAGCTGGGCGATAGCTTGCTCCAAGGTATGCCCTTGACGATAAACCGTTTTGTACGCTTGGCGTAAATTACTGATTACTTCCGCACTCCAGCCACGCCGACGCATACCTTCAAAGTTCATGCTGCGTGCTGAGGCTGGGTTACCACCCACCATGACATAAGCAGGAATATCTTTAACGATTAAGCTACAGCCGGCTGACATGGCATAGGAGCCAATTTTGCAAAACTGATGAACCCCCGTCATGCCGCCAAGAATAACGCCATCGCCAATGTGTACATGGCCTGCAATGCCGGTGGTATTAGCAAAAATATTATCGCTACCGATTAGGCAGTCATGAGCCACATGCACTGCCACCATGAATAAATTACGGTCGCCAATGCGGGTCAAACTATTGTCCTGCACGGTGCCACGGTGAATGGTGACATGTTCACGAATAACGTTATCGTCACCGATTTCTAAACGGGTTGGCTCACCACGGTATTTTTTGTCTTGGCACTCAGCGCCGACCGAAGCGAACTGAAAAATACGATTATTACGACCAATACGGGTTGGCCCCTGAATGACCACATGGGAGCCAATCACACAGCCGCTATCAATCTCGACGTCAGGGCCAATCATCGACCAAGGCCCTACCTGTACGTCCTCAGCAAGCCGCGCTGCTGGATCTATAATTGCTGTCGGATGAATCATCGTCCGCTTCCAAAAAGTGGTTGAAGAGGGAGTTTCAGATATCGCATAGAGGCCAGCTCAGCCTCTAAAACCAAGGCGACTTTAACCGCCCAAGTGAAATTAAACGCGCTGCTCGGCCACCATGAACTCAGCAGAGGCAACTAGCTGGCCACCCACACGGGCTTCGCCAGAAAACTTCAAAATGTTGCGCTTGGTCGTGATGTAGGTGGCTTTTAAGTGCAGCTGATCACCCGGCACCACTTGACGCTTAAAGCGCGCCTTATCTACTACGCACAACACATACATAAAGCCGTCATCGGGACGACGATTGGCAGTGACAAAGCCTAATATGCCCGCCGCTTGTGCCAACGCTTCAATAATGAGCACGCCTGGCATAATCGGTTGTTGGGGGAAGTGGCCATTAAAATAAGGCTCGTTAGCAGAGACATTTTTTAGCGCCTCAATAGAAACACCGGACTCAATGTGTAGCACCCGATCCACCAACAAAAAAGGATAGCGGTGGGGCAAAAACTCTCGGATTTCATTGATATCCATTACTTTCTCATTCAAGACAGCATCACTCCGTTAGGCTGTTGTCATCGAGACGTCGCTCGAGCGTCGTTAATCTCTTCGCTATCTCATCCAAATGACGAAATCGCACCGCATTTTTACGCCAGGTAGCATAATCAGTGTGTGGCACACCAGAGGCATAAACGCCCGCTTTCTTTAATGAACCTGTCACCATGGTCTTACCGAGCACCTGTACCTGGTCGACAATTTCGATGTGTCCAGCTATGCCCACCTGACCACCAAAACTGCAAAATCGGCCAACCTGAGTACTACCAGCCATACCCACCTGTGCCGCCAAAGCGGAACCGTCACCTATGCTGACGTTGTGAGCAAGGTGTACTTGGTTGTCGATGATCACATGATCACCAATCACCGTGTCTTCAATGGCGCCACGGTCGATGGTTGTACCCGCACCGATATCGCAGTCTGCACCAATACGGACCGTGCCAATCTGACAAATTTTAGTCCAGCCGGTGCCGTTAAAGGCAAAACCAAAACCATCACAGCCGATTACTGCTGCGGCGTGGATATTAGTCCGTGGGCCAATCTTTACACCATGGTAAATCGTAACATTTGGCCAAACATGCACGTGCTCGGCCAAATGAACGTCTGCACCAATAAAGCTGTTCGCCATCACCACCACGCCGGCCTCAAGCACCGCGCCAGCTTCAATCACGACGTTAGCACCCACCGCGGCGGTCGGCGCCACCGTAGCGGTAGGATCGATTACCGCACGCGGGTGGATGCCCACGCTAACTGGCGGAACAATATCAAACTGCTGGCTAAGAATGGCGAAGGCGAGATGCGGGTCTTTCACCGTTAAGGTCGCCACCGGACAGCCTTCGCTGTCCTGTGGCCGACAAATAACGGCGGCAGCCCGTGTCTGTTGCAGTAAGGGCCGATATTTTGAGTTGGTAAGAAAGCTAACCTGTGCCGCTGTGGCGCCCGCAAGCGTGCCTAAACCAGAGATCTCTAAAGTAGCATCTCCACTTAGATCGGCATTCAACAGCTCCGCAACTTCTGCCAACGTCATCATCAATCAAGCCTTACTTCATACGGTTAATTTGTTTGGTAACGTCACTGGTAATGTCGACTGTCGCCGAAGAAAACAGAACCGCTTGTTTCACTAGCACCAAGTCGTAGCCTTTTTCCTTGGCCAGATCAGCCACCGCTTTTTCCAGCTTTGGCGACATGGTGGCCTGCAACTCTTCTTGGCTTTGCTGTAAGCGCTGCTGCAAAACCTGCTGCAACGAACGGAACTCAATCATTTTAGCATCGCGCTCATCGGTCATTGCCTGACCTTGGTCACGGCTCATCGCCACACCATCTTTCTGCAAGCGCTCTTCAATTTTCATAATATCGTCGCGCAGTTTACGCAGCTTGTTTTCCTGCCCCTGCATGTCGTTTTGAAACTTACTCACACGCACTTTTACTTCTTCAGATTCACCCAAAGCACGCTCTGGATCTACTACTACAATTTTAGGCTGTGCCAATGCCAGTGCAGGCAGCAAGAGTAGGACAGCAAAAAGTGTTTTCGTTGTTTTCATTGCTTTCATAATGTATCTCCTAGAAAACTTGGCCAAGGGAGAACTGGAATACTTCCGTATCGTCTCCCGGTTTCTTGCCAATAGGCTTGGCAAAACTAAATCCCAGCGGACCGATTGCAGTCAACCAAGTCAGTCCGACACCTGCTGAGGTACGCAGTTCATCGACAGCAAATGCTAAGCCACTATCGCCTTCAATTTCTGTCTGCCAAGTGTTACCCGCATCAGCAAAGAAGAAGGTTCTTAGGCTACGACTGTCAGGAGCGAAGGGTGGCGGAAAAAGCAGCTCAATACTAGCTTCCGTCAGGAAGTTACCACCCATGGGGTCCGGCTTCGAGAAACACGTGCTTGGGTTTTGTATGCACAGGTCGGTATAGGATCGCGGCCCCAATGAACGTGACCGATAGCCACGCACCGAGCCAATACCACCGGCATAGTAGTTCTCAAAGAATGGCAGCAGTAAGTCACTGCCATAGCCATCACCGAAGGCAACGTCGCCACGGGTTCGCACGGTCCAGCGACGGCTAACAGGGAAGTAACGCTGTCCTGTCCACGACGCTTTATAAAAACCGTAATCACTGCCCGGCACTGCCACCTCAACCGAGACGCTCTGTGACCAGCCTCGGTCAGGGAAGACACCGCGGTTTAGTGTGCTGATTTGCCAGCTGCCATTTAGCTTCAGCGAGCGGAAGTCGGTGCGCTGCTCGCGCCGTAAAAACTCGGCGATGTCATGGGCCACGAAGGTGCCTGTGGCGATCTCCAGCTCATCTACACCGAAACCAAAGTTAAGCCGTGCGTACTCAGAAACGGGGTAACCATAGTTGACCGAGCCACCGAGACGGTTAGCGCCGTAACTGGTGATATTGGTTTTACTGAAATCTGTCTCAGTGTAATAAAGACTGAAGCCACGGCTGACGCCATCGAGGGTGTAATACGGGTTGAGATAAGAGAAGTTATAACTGTCGGTAACCTCACTGCGGCTAATCGCGAACGACACACGATTACCACTGCCCATGTAGTTATTCTGACTAACGTTAGCGCCAAAAATAAAACCACTGGAGTCAGAGTAACCAATGTTCGCACCGATCGAACCCGACGGCTGCTCTTCGACTTTATAAACCACATCAACCAAGTCTTCCGCACCAGGCACACGCGGTGTGTCAGTTTCTACAGTACTAAAGAAGCCGAGGCGCTGTAGCCGCTCACGGGACAACTTGATCAAAGCGCTGTTTGCCGGTGCTCGCTCAAACTGACGCAGCTCACGGCGCATCACTTCATCAACGGTTTTTTGGTTGCCAGCAAAGTTAATCCGCCGAACGTAGACTTTTCTGCCCGGATCAACAAAGAAAGTAATATCGACGGTATCGCTATCTTCATCGGTCTCAGTAATGCCGTTGACCTCTGCGAAGGTATAGCCTTCATTGCCTAAGCGGCGAGTTAGCAGGTCACTGGTATAGGTCATGAGCTGCTGAGAAAAAACCTGCCCTTCTCGCACTACCAGCAGTGGTTTTAATTGTTCTTCATCGACAATCAAATCGCCCGCTAACTTAACGTTTCTGACCTTATACTGCTTACCTTCCGTGACATTCAAAGCAATATAAACTTCACGTCGATCTGGGGTGACCGCCACTTGAGTAGAGTCAACTGACACGTTGACGTAACCACGGTCGAGGTAATAGGAGCGTAGCTGCTCTAAGTCGCCGCCCAGACGTTCACGGGAATATTTATCATCGCCTTTGAAAAAAGAAGTTAGATGGGAAGAACGCAGCTGAAAATCTTTCAGCAACTCCTCATCAGTAAAGGCATTATTACCGACCACGTTAATGTCACGAATACGAGCCGGCTTACCTTCATAAATTTTGATCTTTAAACCAATACGATTACGCGGTAACGGCACAGTCTCTGATTCAATGGTGGCGCCATAGCGGCCCTGCGCAACATATTGACGCTCAAGCTCGCCGGTAATACCCGCCAAGGTTGAGCGACGAAACACTTCACCGACGGTCATGCCTGCATTCTTCAGGCCTTTCATCAGCTCTTCTGTATCAATCGATTTATTACCGCTGATATCAATTTTAGCGATGGACGGACGCTCGCGAACAATCACCACCAGCACGTCATTATCACGGCCTAGCTGAACGTCTTCGAAATCACCGCCGCCATACAAACCGCGCACAGCGTCCGCTAAACGATCGGCGTCAGCAATGTCACCTTTTTGAATCGCCAGATGACGAAACACGCGCTCCACCGGCAAGCGCTGCAGGCCTTCGACGCGAATATCAGACACCCGAAATGCCGTCTCGGCAACGGCCGCAGTGGACACCAGTATCAGTGAGCATAAACCCAGTAGAGCAAGCACAAAACGCAAAAAATATCCCCCGAGCATCAGTTCAGGAACCTGGACACATCGTTGACCACAGCAAACAGCATCAACCCGAGCACCAGCATCATGCCGACGCTTTGCGCCGTCATTAAAAATCGCTCCGGCAAAGGCCGACGCAACACCATTTCAGTCACACCAAAAACAATCCAGCCACCATCTAGCATCGGCACTGGCAGCAGATTAATAACACCAAGACTGATGCTAAAAAATGCCAGGAACAGCATAAAAGTCACCAGCCCCACCGCCGCCGTATCACCGGCTGCTTGAGCAATGGTCAAGGGCCCACCCAAGGTCTTCACCGACAGCTGACCATTGAACAATTTGGCGATGGAGCCAAGGATCATGCTGGTCTGCTGCCAGACGCGGCGACCGGCCTCAGGAATAGCCGACAGCGGACCATAATGAATCTGTCGCAGCCCGGCAATGCCAATCCCCGCCCGCCCGAATGTCTCGCCATTTTCAGTGATAGCCTCCGGCACCAAGGTCAGCGCCATTGGGCTGCCGTCACGGAGCAAATCAAGGCGTAGTGGCTGGCCCGGGTTGTCACGGATCAGCATCACCCATTCACGCCACGTACTGACCGGTTGGCCATCTACTGCCACTACTCGATCGCCACTGCGCAGCCCTGCTTTCGCTGCTGCACCACCGTCAACCACGGTGCCGGCCACCGCTTGCGGCACCTGCGCGGTCACGCCCAGTACGGTCAGCGGATTTTCTTCCGGCTGGCTGGCCCAGCTGTGCAGCGATAAAGACACATCCCGTACGTCACCGCGCTGGTCACGCACGCTGACAGCAATGTTACGCGGCTCACCGGCGTAACGGATCAGGCCATGAATTACCGCCTGCCAGGTCGGCGTTTCTTGTCCTTCGATGGCAACCAGCTCGTCGCCACTTTTGAGCCCGGCCTGAGCCACAGCAGTAGTCGGAGCAATTTCACCAAGCACCGGAATGGGACTGTTCTCGCCGTTGAGCAACACCAACCAATAGAGGAAAAAAGCCAGCACCAAGTTCGCTAGCGGCCCAGCAGCGTAGGTGATGACCCGCTGCCATGCCGGCTTGCCAGAGAACTCTTCGTGCTCTTGCCCTGCCGCTATCTCACAGTCACGTCGATCCAGCGGCTTCACGTAACCACCAAATGGAATGGCCGAAATAATAAAGTCGGTGCCCGCACGATTGCGCCAGCCAAATAAGCGCGGGCCAAAGCCGACAGAAAAAGTCAGTACACGCACATTAAATAAGCGCATTGCCAAGTAATGGCCGAACTCATGAATGGCGACGATGACGACAATGGTAACGACGAAGGCAAGTAAGGTTTGCATCAGTGCGCCACCTCAGCCCGACGACGGATCCATGTATGGGCATGGTCGCGGCTGCGTTGGTCGATGGCAAAAATTTCCTCCAGCCCAGTGCAAGAGACATGGGCAAACTGCTGCAGCGCTTCTTCAACGCAGGCAGGAATGCCCATAAACGATAGTTGCTGATCAAGAAAGGCCTGCACGGCTACCTCATTGGCGGCATTGAGCACAGCGCTAGCTGCCCCGCCGGCACGTAGCGCCTGACGAGCTAAATGCAGACAGGGAAAGCGCTGTAAATCTGGCGCATTAAAGGTCAGCTGCGACAGACTAAGAAAGTCCAAACGGGGTGCACCCGAAGCAATACGCTGCGGCCAAGACAGTGCACAAGCGATCGGCGTGCGCATGTCTGCTGTCCCCAGCTGGGCCAACACCGAACCATCATCATATTCGACCATGGAATGCACCACGCTTTGTGGATGAACCACCACATCAATCAGTGACTCATCCATGGCAAACAGCCAGCTTGCCTCAATCAACTCCAAGCCTTTATTCATCAAGGTGGCGGAATCAATCGAAATTTTTGGCCCCATTTCCCAGTTCGGATGCTTCAGCGCCTCTGCCACGGTGACATTGGCCAACTGCTCCAGACTGTGATTGTGAAACGGCCCACCGGAAGCGGTCAGCAACAAGCGCCGAACCCCACACAGTGAACGCCCCGCCTCAGGCAGACACTGAAAGATCGCATTATGTTCCGAGTCGAGCGGAATCAGCTCTGCGCCATGCTGCTGCACCGCGTCCATGAACAACTGGCCGGTGACCACCAGCGCTTCTTTATTAGCCAGCAGCACGCGTTTGCCGGCACGCACGGCAGCCAGTGTTGGTCGCACTCCAGCAGCGCCAACGATGGCGGCAACGACCACATCGGTGTCTGCCGCTTCAGCCACTTCTTCTAAGGCACGATCCCCTTGCAGCACCTCGGTATCACAACCTAACTCGCGCAAATGACTGCGCAACTTGGCCGCTGCATCAGCATCACGTAGCACCGCAAAGCGCGGTTGATGACGCAGGCAAAGCTGTGCCAGCGGCTGCCAGCGTGTAAAAGCGGCCAAGGCAAAAATCTGATAACGCTCAGGGTGCAGTGCCAACACCTCTAGCGCTTGCAGGCCAATGCTGCCGGTGGCGCCCAGCACGGTAATGCGTTGCCGCTTAGAGCCCACCGGGCAACCCCAGCAGGCTTAGCGCCATAAGCGCGACTGGCAGCGCCGCCGTGATGCTATCGATACGATCAAGCATGCCGCCGTGACCGGGCAACAGAGTACCGCTATCTTTCACCCCCGCTTCGCGCTTCACCATGCTCTCAAATAAGTCGCCCAGCGCCGAGGCGAGCACCGTTAGCAGCGCCGCACACATCAGCAACAGCCGATCACCACTGAGCGGCCCAAAGTAGGCCACCAAAGCCACTACAACCAACGCTAACACTACGCCGCCGAGTAACCCTTCGCGGGTTTTTCCGGGGCTCACTTTAGCTGCCAGCTTATGTTTACCAAAGGCGCGACCAGCAAAATAAGCACCAGTGTCCGCCGCCCACACCCACAATAAAATAAACAGCAGCGCCCAAGCTCCGGGCAATCCTAAAGCCCCTTCTGCCTGCAGCTGCACCATGGCTGCCCAAGGCGGCACCAGCAAAAACAAACCAATCACTAGCAGCTGCCACGGCTTGCGCCAAAAGCGTGCGCTGTTGGGGTAGCTCAGCACCAACGCCAGCGCTCCGAACCACATCAGTGGCAACCAGGTTAGCAGCCATAGCGGCCGCCAATACTCTGCCGCCACCATTAGCGCTGCCAGCACTAACAGCCAAGCCACCCGCACCAGCAGCGGTGGGCGGCCAGCCATGGCGGACCACTCCCAACCGGCAGCCAAAAAGAAAACGCCCGCGATCAAAGCAAACCCTTGCCGCTCGAGTAAAAACAGAGCGCCGAGCACTATCGGCAGCAACACCAATGCGGTGATTATGCGCAACTTCAACATCAGAGCTCTCCTGTCGGATTGAGCGAGCCAGTCACGCCAGCCACTTGCTCAGCCGAGCGACCAAAGCGACGTTGGCGGCCGGCGTAGTCTGCCAGTGCCCGATCTAATAGCGCGGCATCAAAGTCCGGCCATAACGTCGGCACAAAATAAAGCTCACTATAAGCCGCTTGCCACAATAAAAAATTACTCAAGCGCTGGTCGCCACCAGTGCGAATAAGCAGGTCGGGCAAGGGCAAGTCTGCCAAGCACATCTCTGCAGCCAAATGTGCTGGGCTAATGTCTTCCGCTTGCAGGCGACCCGCTGCCACCTCGCGAGCCAGCTTTTTGGCGGCGACAGCAATATCCCACTGGCCGCCATAGTTAACTGCCACTACCACCACCATGCCGCTGTTATTAGCGGTGAGCAGCTCGGCGTCGGCCATGCCCTGCTGCAGCTCAGCACTAAAGGCACTGCGCTCACCGATAAAACGCAGGCGCACTTGGTTGTCGTGCAACTCGGCCACTCGGCCAGCCAGAGCCTGCAAAAACAGGCTCATTAAGTGATTCACTTCGTCTTGCGGGCGACGCCAGTTCTCAGAGCTAAACGCATACAGGGTGACCACTTCGATGCCACGCTCGGCAGCAGTGCGAATAACTTCTTGCACCGCTTGTTCACCCGCACGATGGCCTTCCGCTCCGGGCAAGCCACGGGCGCGGGCCCAGCGATTATTGCCGTCCATGATAATGGCAATGTGACGCGGCAGTTCACCAACGTGGGAATCAATATCCGCTGCTGCTGATCGCACGAGCGTGCCCCAAAATAGGAACGGACCGCACTGCGGTCCGTCAGCTGATTTTGCTGAGACAGTCCTCAGACTGTCATCAGCTCCTCTTCTTTCTCTTTCAGCATTTTGTCCGCTTCTCCAACAAAACGGTCGGTAAGCTGCTGGATTTGCTCTTCTGCACGACGCTCATCGTCTTCGGAAATTTCTTTTTCTTTCAGTAAGTCTTTGATGCTGGTGTTGGCATCACGGCGAATATTCCGAATCGCCACACGCGCATTTTCCACTTCACTGCGCACCACTTTGACCAGATTTTTACGGGTTTCTTCGGTCAGTGCAGGCATAATCAAGCGGATCACGCCGCCAGAAGTAGAAGGATTTAAACCCAAGTCAGAAGTCAAAATTACCTTTTCAATGGCCGGAATCAGGCTTTGATCAAAAGAGGTAATGACCAAGGTGCGGCCCTCTTCAACCGACACGTTAGCGGCTTGGCGCAGCGGTGTATCAGCGCCGTAGTAGGACACGGTTAAGCCATCGAGCAAGCTCGGGCTGGCACGGCCAGTACGTACTCTTTTAAACGCTGTGTCGAGCGCATCGAGGCTCTTCTTCATCCTGCTTTCAGCGTCTTTCTTGATTTCGTCAATCATTGCATATCCCTCACAATCAGCATCTATATCACTGTCTGCACTGC
>Ga0209075_1004216_pt1 | contig 11622 bp, 7 predicted proteins | sample Stecom2011_FD_187523 | JGI IMG/M metagenome (GOLD analysis project Ga0209075, IMG submission 187523) | Agricultural soil microbial communities from Utah to study Nitrogen management - Steer compost 2011 (SPAdes) (version 2) | ecosystem: Environmental > Terrestrial > Soil > Agricultural land...
ACCCTATTATGCTAAGAGGCCTAAGAAAAGAATTAGAACAAGCCGGTTATACCATTGTTGGAACTGCAGAAAATGGTGCAGATGCCTTGGAAGCCATTGTAAACTTAAAACCTAAAATTGCATTTTTGGATATTGAAATGCCTTTATTAAATGGCTTTGAAGTTATTAAACAATGTAGAGAGAAAAACTTAAAAACAAATTTTATTGTTATGACCTACCACAAAGAAAAAAGTTTTGTGGTACAAGCAAAAAAACTGGGAATAGACGGTTATCTATTAAAAGAAGATAGCATGGAAGATATAGAAAACTGTATTGCCACCGTTTTGAACAACGAGATCTATTACAGTAATTCTTTTGATAATAATTTTGAAATCAGTGTGGAAGACGAGCTTAAAAAAGTGGCTCTTTTAACCCCTTCCGAGCGGAAAATTATTCGTTTAATATCTCAAGACAAGAGTTCGGCAGAAATTAGCGAACTCTTATTTGTGTCTGCCAGAACCATACAAAAACACCGAACCAACATCATTGAAAAACTGAATTTAGAACCTGCTCCAGACACCCTAATTAAATGGGCAAAGGAATATAAAGAAGTTATTTTTTCGATGTAATTTTTTAATTGAAGTGAATGTAGATAGATAAAAATCTCTTATTATTTCTCCAAGTTCTTCTTTGTTTATATTAATTCTTAATCACTTTAGATGCGTAATAATGAGTATCTGCTATTATTCTCAAAATATACATACCACGACCTAAAACTGTAACGTCTAAATTCAAACTTTCCACGTTTTGAGCGTTTCTTTTTATGATAGATTTTCCCATAATATCAAAAACCTCGATACTTAAGTCCTTATAATTTCTGTTTAATTTTATGTTAAGCCTGTTAGATATTGGATTTGGAAAAACAGTTATTCCATTTAAATCAAATTCCTCAATACTTAAATTGCTGATATTTAAAGTTTTTGTTTTTGTATCCCATTTTCCACACTTCGTAACAGTTAGGGAAACCAGATAATTTCCAGTATCTGCATAGGTATGCACCGGATTGATTTCGGTAGAAGTGTTTCCATCACCAAAATCCCAAAGCAATGTGTCAAAACCAGCACTAGTATTTGTAAAAGATACGTCGCCTGCATTAATAACTTCCGAATAATCTGCTAGGGCTGGGTTTATAGTAAAATCCCATGTGGACATGTCGTCAAAAACAATGGTTTTAGCTGCCATTTTTATGATATTGGCATCTGTTTGAGATAAGCTAGAATTCCAAGTAATTAAAGTGGGGTCTTTTTTATAAATCATTGTATAAAATACAGTTGCAGCAGCATAAGAACCAGCTAACGACGGATGCGAGCCGTCACCCGAATATAAATTAATACTGGGATGATTTGTTCTAAGATATCTCCAAACTGCACCAGCTGGCGCTACTTCAGCATCATTGGTTTCTGCCATAAAAAGATAGGTTGCTCTAATAACATCATCCATATCTTCGTAATTACAAACCCAAGGCAAACTACCACAATTGCTTGCATCTCCGTTTTCTCGTCCCCAAGTCATATAAAACATGGGTTGAGAACATTCGTTATTTGCTCGAATAGTTTGGCTTAAAGATTCTGCAAAAGGGTGTAATTCTGTTTCCATTTGCAATTGTCCAAAAGAAGTTTCCTGGCTTTGTGCCTGTAAAACAACGTAATCCCAGTCATTCGAATTAATTTTATTTAGCGTAGTTGTATTGGATGCGTGGTTTATAAACCGAAAACCTCCTGGTGTATTGGATTCAAAAATTAATACGTCTGTTGTACTCTGTGCCATATTGTTTACCATAGATGGTAAATTATTAGCAGCAGTATAACTATTACCAATAAAAAGCACTTTTTTTGTTGTTTGACTGCTAATTGAAAAGAAAGATAGGAAAACAAATATATAGGTTAATAAAAAATGTTTCATTGGGATTTGGTCTTTTAGATTCCAAATGTAAAGAAAACGATTTTGAAAATAAAACCTGTACGTTTCGATAGAGGTTTTTGAAAGCTAAATCAAAGCCGCTACTGCTTATACCATATCTCACACATAGTTTATTCAAGCTTAATTTAGAATTAGCCCAAGTTCTGCGCCCATGAACTTCATGCCAATCTGCTATTGTTAACAACAAACAAATAGTTCGAAAATCCTTCACGCACTAATAATAAAAGCAAGTTAAAACTCTAATCCACATCATATTTAACAAAAACTCCATCTCACCTTCCCTTCATTTTTAAATGCAGAATCTGTACCTTTGCACTTTTGTCATTCTAATGGACAAAATCTCCTATTTATATGAGTTTATTCGAAGAAAATATTGAGGTTCAAGGCGCTCGCGTTCACAACCTAAAAAACATAGATGTTACCATCCCTAGAGAAAAATTAGTGGTCATTACTGGGCTATCTGGTAGTGGAAAATCGTCTTTAGCTTTCGACACCATTTATGCCGAAGGTCAACGTCGTTATATAGAGACTTTCTCAGCTTATGCCAGACAGTTTTTAGGTGGTTTGGAACGTCCAGATGTGGATAAAATAGACGGACTTTCGCCAGTTATTGCCATTGAGCAAAAAACCACGAGCAAGTCGCCACGCTCTACGGTTGGAACCATTACTGAAATTTACGATTTCCTAAGATTGCTTTTTGCCCGTGCCAGTGATGCCTATAGCTACAATACCGGAGAAAAAATGGTGAGCTATAACGACGAGCAGATTAAAGAACTTATAATAGAAAACTTTAAGGGGAAACGCATTAATATTCTAGCTCCTGTGGTACGATCTCGTAAAGGTCATTACAGAGAGTTGTTTGAGCAAATTGCGAAACAAGGTTTTGTAAAAGTACGAGCAGATGGCGAAGTTTTAGACTTGGTTAAAGGCATGAAATTAGATCGTTATAAAAACCATGATATAGAAATAGTTATCGACCGTCTAAAAATTGATGCTTCTGTGGATAACGATAAACGGTTAAGCGAAACCATAAATACAGCCATGTATCACGGTGAAGATGTCCTTATGGTTTTAGACCAAGACACTCAAGAAACGCGCTATTTTAGTAGAAATTTAATGTGCCCAAGTTCTGGTATTTCCTATCCTAATCCAGAACCTAACAACTTTTCATTCAACTCTCCAAAAGGAGCTTGCCCAAAATGTAACGGCATTGGGTCTTTATATCAGGTCAACGAAAATAAAATCATTCCAGACCCAAAATTATCCATTGCTGCTGGCGCATTGGCCCCACAAGGATCTCAAAAAAACTCATGGATTTTTAAGCAGCTTGAAGCCATTGCACAACGCTTTAATTTTTCTTTAAACGATCCATATAAAAGCATTCCTGAAGAAGCTAAACAAATGATTCTTTACGGAGGAAACGAGAAATTTTCGGTAGAAAGCAAGACTTTAGGTGTGACTCGCGATTATAAAATTGAATTTGAAGGGCTTGCCAACTTTATTGAAAGCCAGTATAAAAATGCTGAAACGACCTCTTTAAAACGTTGGGCAAAAGAATATATGGACAAGGTAAGTTGCGACGAATGTCAAGGCTCGCGTTTAAGACAAGAATCTCTATACTTCAAAATAAACGGAAATAACATAGCCGATTTAGCCAATAAAGACATTGTAGATTTGGCTACTTGGTTCAACGAATTAGAACCGCATCTATCCGACAAACAATTTAAAATTGCGGAAGAAATTATTAAAGAAATTAAAACCAGGCTTCAGTTTTTACTGGATGTTGGTTTAGAATATTTATCCTTAAACAGAAGCTCTAAATCGCTTTCTGGCGGAGAAGCACAACGTATTCGTTTAGCCACGCAAATAGGATCTCAATTGGTTGGTGTGCTTTATATTTTGGACGAGCCTAGCATTGGCCTACACCAAAGAGATAATGAAAAACTGATAAAATCCTTACTCGCCTTAAGGGATATTGGAAACTCGGTTATTGTGGTGGAGCATGATAAAGACATGATTGAACATGCCGATTACGTAATAGATATTGGGCCAAAAGCTGGAAAACATGGCGGCGAAATTATTAGTGTTGGCACACCCGCCGAATTAAAAACACATAATACCTTAACAGCCGATTATTTAAATGGCACAAAGAAAATTGAAGTTCCAAAATCCCGAAGAAAAGGCAACGGGAACTTTATAGAACTAAAAGGATGTACCGGAAATAATTTAAAAAATGTTTCCGTAAAACTCCCATTGGGAAAAATGATTGGAGTTACAGGTGTTTCGGGAAGTGGAAAATCCACTTTAATAAACGAAACCCTCTACCCTATTATGAATGCACATTATTTTAATGGTGTTAAAAAACCCATGCCCTACAAAAGTATTAAAGGCTTAGAACATATTGATAAGGTTATCGACATCAACCAATCTCCAATTGGGAGAACACCACGAAGTAATCCAGCAACTTATACCGGAACTTTTAGCGAAGTCCGCAGTTTATTTTCTAAAATACCAGAAGCCATGATTCGCGGTTACAAACCTGGTCGTTTTAGTTTTAACGTCAAAGGTGGACGTTGCGAAACCTGCCAAGGTGGAGGTTTACGAGTTATTGAAATGAATTTCCTCCCAGACGTTTATGTAGAATGTGAAACCTGCCAAGGAAAACGTTTTAACAGGGAAACTTTAGAAATCCGTTACAAAGGAAAATCGATTAGCGATGTTTTGAATATGACCATTAACGAGGCTGTTCCGTTTTTTGAGCACATTCCTAAAATACATAAAAAGCTTAAAACCATTCAAGATGTTGGTTTGGGATATATTTCCCTCGGACAACAAAGCACCACGCTTTCTGGCGGTGAGGCACAACGTATTAAATTGGCCACGGAACTCAGTAAGCGCGATACCGGAAACACCTTCTATATTTTAGATGAACCTACAACAGGACTTCATTTTGAAGACATTCGGGTCCTTATGATTGTATTGAACAAACTAGCCGATAAAGGCAATACGGTTTTAATTATTGAGCATAATTTAGATGTTATTAAAATGGTCGATCATATTATAGACATAGGTTACGAAGGTGGTAAAAATGGCGGAGAGGTGATAGTAGAAGGCACTCCCGAAGAAGTCATCAAACATAAAACAAGTTATACAGCACAGTTTCTTAAAAAAGAATTAAAATAATATAATTCTTACATAAAAAACACTAAATTAGTAACTTAACCATAAATCCCTTTAATATGAGAAGTATACTTTGGTTAGTAGCCGTTGTTTGTATAGTAATTTGGCTGCTAGGTTTTTTAGGTGTTGTACAAGGAATACCTACGGGCAATTTAATTCATATTTTGCTAGTAATTGCTATTATTGTTATATTGTATAACCTTATTTCTGGACGAGGCCCATTAAAATAAACCTTTAAAGAATAATCTAATTTTTATAAAAGAGACAAATCTTACTTTGGATTTATCTCTTTTTTTATATTCTATTATCAAAATAAATCACTTATTAAAGATTTTTAAATATCTAAGTGCAAATCCTTTAAAGAAAGCGCCTAAAATGTCCATATTTCTCTTAAATTTGCCCTTGGATTTATTTTAACAAACTTCTTTGTGAAATTAAGTTCACATGAATTCTTTACACAAAAAACATTATAAATGAGAGACGAACAACACTATAAACGTTGGAATGAAATAAAAACAAACGATTCCTGGGCTATTTTTAAAATCATGGGTGAGTTTGTAAACGGTTACGAAAAACTAAGTAGAATTGGACCGTGCGTATCCATTTTTGGATCTGCTAGAACCAAACCAGATAATAAGTATTATAAATTAGCGCAAGAAATTGCTGGCCAAATTGTAGACCATGGATATGGCGTAATTACTGGTGGTGGACCAGGCATTATGGAAGCTGGCAATAAAGGCGCCCATATTGCAGGTGGAACCTCGGTAGGTTTGAATATAGATTTACCTTTCGAACAACATGACAATCCATATATCGACAATGATAAAAGCTTGGATTTCGATTATTTCTTTGTTCGAAAAGTCATGTTTGTTAAGTATTCCCAAGGGTTTGTTGTCATGCCTGGAGGATTTGGTACTTTAGATGAATTGTTTGAAGCCATCACCTTAATACAAACCAATAAAATAGAAAAATTCCCTATCATTTTAGTGGGAACTGAATTTTGGAGCGGATTAATTGATTGGATAAAAGATACCTTATTAGATAAATTTCAAACTATTAGCGCTGTCGATCTAAATTTAATTCACTTAGTGGATTCCCCAGAAGAAGTAATAGTTATCCTTGACGAATTCTATAAAAAATACAGATTGAGCCCTAATTTCTAATTCTGAAATTATCCGAAATTTATTTATGTTAAGAAACATACAACTTGTATCTCTCCTTTGCATGCTATTTACTAATAGCTTGTTGGCACAAGAGAACTTTAAAGTGATGTTTTATAATTTATTGAATTTCCCTAATGACACCAATGTTCCAAACCGAATTCAGCATTTAGATCATATTTTAAGCAATTATCAACCCGATTTATTTATGGTTTGCGAGCTAAACAATGCCCATGGTGCCAACGTCATTTTACAGGTGCTCCAAGACAGAATAGACGAGAATTATAGAAGTGCTGTGTTTACCTTAAATACTTCTGATGACGCTACAGGAAACCAAAATGACCTTCAAAATTTGATGTTTTTTAATAGTTCGAAATTCATTTTAGAAAGTCAATATGAAATAACAACTTTGTATCGCGACTTCAATCATTATAAATTAAAGTTAAATTCTACCAATCAAAGCACTAATCCTGTATATTTAAACGTAATTGTTTGTCATTTAAAAGCTTCTAGGGGTACAGACAATCAAACGTTAAGATTAGAAATGGTACAAGATTTAACAACATATCTAAACAGTTTTCCTGCTAACAGCAACGTCATGTTGGCAGGAGATTTAAATGTTTATACCCACTTAGAACCGGCTTTTCAAGAGTTAATAAGTACAGATAATAACATTGTGTTTGCCGATCCCGCAAATAGAATGGGCTCTTGGCATAACAACACCAATTATATAGATGTGTTTACCCAATCTACCAGAACCCAAACAGGTTTAGGCGGGGCAACTGGAGGTTTTGATGACAGGTTCGATTTTATTTTAACGTCAACCAACATGCTATCCAATCAGGATATTTACTATGTGGACAACAGCTATCAGGCTTTTGGGAATAATGGAAACATAGCTTGTTATAATCAGGAAATTAAAAATGCTAATTGTTCTGGGGTAGATTTTTCAGCGGAAATCCGCGAAGCGTTGTATTATTTTAGCGACCATCTTCCCGTTACCCTTCAATTGGAAACCAACGAAACCTTATTGAATATCCCATCTTACCAAACAGATAGTTTTCAAATTACTGGCACTAATATTATTGAAAATATACTGGAAATAAAAATCAATAAAACAACTCTTTCAACCAACAAGCTTTATATTTTTAACACCTTAGGGCAGGTTGTTAAAATAATTTCCTTAGAAACCTCAAAGCGGTTAAGTATCGATGTTTCTAACTTAAGCAATGGCATGTATTATATAGCCATGTCCAACACGAATGTGCAACCTTTAAAGTTTATAAAATAAGTTGAGAGTCCGAATTTTAAGCCATGTCTTGTTTCTTTTTATACCTATATGGGTTTTAGGTCAGAATAAAATAGATCTGAAAGCCGACTTTCAGGTGGAAAAAAATCAGATTAAAATTTCTCAAGACATCACTTATTTTAATACTTCTGAAGATACTTTAGATGTTATCTATTTAAACGACTGGAACCATAGTTATGCCACAAAAAAAACACCTTTAGCCGTCCGTTTTGCTGAAGAATATAGTACAGCATTTCATTTTGCAAAAAATGAAGACAGAGGTTTTTCGGTAGTTACATCTATTGTACAAAACAATCAAGAACTTGAATTTAACAGGCTTAAAGAACATATCGATGTTATAAAAGTTCAATTGAAAACTCCTTTAAAACCAAATGAAAGCTATACCATTCACCTTAAATACATTGTTCAAGTACCTAGCGATAAATTTACTAGATATGGTGTTTCCAATGAAGGAGATTACAATCTGCGCTATTGGTACATAACACCCGCTGTTTATAATGGCGAATGGCAATATTCCAGCAATAAAAATCTAGACGATTTATTTGTGCCTGTTTCAGACATTCAGATAGAATTGCAAATTCCAAACGTGTACAAGGTAACTTCAGAATTGGATCAGATAGATGTCTTCCAAAAAGACAGCGTGTCTGTTGTAAAACTTGAAGGAAAAAACAGGGTAAACACAAAGCTGTTCTTGAATAAAGTGAAACAATTCAGCCAAGTAAAAACCGACTATTTCACCATGGTTTCCAATCTAGATCAAGAAGATTTAAACATGATTGATAACTTGGTAATAACCGATCATGTATCGGAGTTCTTGGTTAGGAATTTAGGTCCTTATCCTTTGGATAAATTATTGATTACCGATATAGACTATAGGAAAAACCCTATTTATGGTTTAAACTTATTACCTAGTTTTATTCGTCCGTTTCCAGATAAATTTCAATACGAAATGAAAATCTTAAAAACAGCTCTAAACAACTATTTGGAAAATATCTTGATTATAAATCCTAGAAAAGACCAATGGCTTATAGATGGTTTGCAAACCTACTATTTAATGAAATATGTAGAAGAAAACTATCCCAATATGAAACTAGCTGGAACCCTTTCTAAAATTTGGGGATTAAAATCCTTTCATGCCACCCAACTGGATTTTAACGATCAATATGCCTTTCTATACATGCACATGGCACGGGAAGGCCTTGATCAACCTTTAAGCATGGAAAAAGATTCGTTGTTAAAATTCAATAAAAACATTGCCAATAAATATAAGGCTGGAGTTGGTTTGCGCTATTTGGATCAATACATCAATGAAAATATTTTAGAGAATTCTATTAAAGAATATATTTCAGAATACACCTTTAAGGAAACCAAAACTTCCGATTTCGAAACCCTTTTAAAAACCAACACGAATAAGGATGTCAATTGGTTTTTTACCGATTATCTAAAAACTAAAAAGTATATTGATTTCACTATTTCAGATATGGAAGAATCAAAGGATTCTGTAAAAGTAACGGTTAAGAATAAAACAAATGCCAATGTCCCTATTTCGGTGTTTGTTTTGGATAACGATGTTGTAATTTCAAAAGTTTGGATTGAAAATATTACAGACACCAAATCTGTAACCCTAGCAAAAGGAACCGGTACCAGAGTGGTTTTAAATAAGGATTTTGTGGTTCCTGAATACAACTTAAGAGATAATACCAAGTCCTTAACAAACTCTCTTTTTAACAGACCTCTTCAGGTTAGGCTTTTAAAAGACATCGAAGACCCTTCCTACAACCAAGTGTTTCTTATGCCTATCGTGGAATTCGACAATATTTACGATGGGATTGTTCTTGGCGTAAAAGCCTATAATAAAACCATTCTTAAAAAGCCTTTTTACTATAAAGTGGCTCCACAATACGGTACAAAATCCAATTCATTAACAGGTTCTATTACTTTAAATTACAATCAATATATAGAAAACAATTCCGATTTATTTAGCATTACTTATGGTGTTTCGGGAAGTTATTCTAGTTATGCCGAAGATTTATTTGTTAGAAAATTAACTCCGGGAGTGGCTTTAAAATTTAGAGATAAATCCAATCTACGTTCCAATGAAAAACAATTTGTTACCCTAAGATATGTAGATATCCATAGAGATAAAAACCCACTACCAACAGCAGATGCCACACAACCCAATTACAGTGTTTTAGATATTCGCTATAACAACATCAATAAAGGCTTAAAAGATTATACCGCTTGGTTTACAGATGTCCAATTTGGAAAAGATTTTGGAAAACTTGCAATCAATTTTGAGTATAGAAAACTTACTGAAAAGAATAGACAATACAATTTAAGGCTCTTTACAGGAATTTTTCTGTATAATAAAACATACAAAACCTCTAATTACTTTAGTTACGCATTAGACAGACCAACCGATTATTTATTTGATTATAACTATTATGGGCGTTCGGAAAGTTCTGGGCTTTTTAGTCAGCAGATTATTATTGCTGAAGGTGGTTTTAAATCGAAACTCGATACACCATATGCCAACGAATGGATTAGCACTATTAACGGAAGTGCTACCATTTGGAAATATATTTTAGCTTATGGAGATATTGGTTTGTTGAAAAACCATGGAAACAACATCGAGTTTGTTTACGATACAGGAATTCAAGTAAGTTTAATCCCAGATTATTTTGAGCTCTATTTTCCTGTATATTCCAATTTAGGTTGGGAAGTTTCGCAACCTCAGTATGCCGAGAAAATCCGTTTTGTAGTCACGCTAGACTTTAAAACTCTTTTTGGTTTGTTTACTAGACGTTGGTATTAAATGCTAGGCAAAATTATCATATTATAAACCAAGTTTAATTGGTATATCTAATTCCATATTGATTAACTCTCCCTCATCGTTCATACCATTAATAAACAACTTTATATTTTCATGGTTCCCATAATAAACTTTCAAGGTGTTTGATTTATTTGGAAACACATTATAATTAGGAATCCAATCTAGAGTTTCATAAAAGTTACGAGATTTTAAAGTACTAAACACCAGTGTTGATGGTTCAAAATCTGAGTTATAAAATTTTGGCGTAGGCTCTAATAATAAGGCAATACCTTCCTCTGTCTGATCTGTAGCATTATTCCCTATCCAATGTTTTAAAAATTCTTCTTTGCTATATTTTAACAAACCATGTCCAGGATCTGAAATATAAAACACTTCTTTTTTTATTTTATAAAGAACTACATAATGGTTTTTATTCCAATGCAATACAGATGGTAAAGGCGCCTCTAAAAGATTTTCTAAATTAACTTTAATGCCCAAACTTCTAAAACCAAGTTTTTCAGAAGCATCACTTAAGCCCAACAAACTGCTTCCAGTACGTGTAGTTTCACTTAATTCACGTAACTGCTGTATGTTTATACTTTTCTTGTAATGTTTGGCAATTATTCTTAAACAAGTAGGTCCACAATCTTTATTGTCTCGTTGTTTGTAATAGGGAAATGAACTCATATTTAATAAATAAAACTAAGATGAAATTCTAAATACACATATTCTCATCAATTAAAAAACTCTTTTTTCAGTATTAAAGATTCTAATTATCTAATTCCAAGAATTCTTCTAATTCTTCAACAGAAAAGTTTTTCATTAAAATTTTTCCGTTAGAATCTAGTAGAAAATTTGCTGGAACAGCATTTATCATTAATTTTTTGGAAAACATCAGTTCTTTATCTAAATACTGAACCCAAGGAAAGTTTTCTTTATCAAGAATCTTACGCCAATCCTTAATTGTTGTTTTTTCGTCTATAGAAATAGCTATAACATCAAATTTTTCACGATTCGTGTTATTATACATTTTTAAAATGTGTGGAAAATCTCTAATACATGGTCCGCAATAGCTTCCCCAAAAATCTACTAATATGTATTCCGAATTAAATTTATTAAATGATACAGCATGTTCTTTCCCATCATAATCAATTAACACAGCTTCTGGAAGGGTTCCATTAATAGATGATATACTAGAAATC
>Ga0209075_1004218_pt1 | contig 11618 bp, 11 predicted proteins | sample Stecom2011_FD_187523 | JGI IMG/M metagenome (GOLD analysis project Ga0209075, IMG submission 187523) | Agricultural soil microbial communities from Utah to study Nitrogen management - Steer compost 2011 (SPAdes) (version 2) | ecosystem: Environmental > Terrestrial > Soil > Agricultural land...
CTGCTGCCCGTCGCCGAGAAGGCACTGGCCGGCATGGCCGCCTTCGAGCAGCAGGCCAGCGCCCTGCACAGCACCCTGCGCGGACGCCTGAGGATCGGCACCATCGTCGATCCGGAGTTCATCCGCCTGGGCGCCTTCCTGCGCCGCCTGGTGGAGCGCGCGCCCCAGCTCGAGACCGAGCTCTCCCACGGCATGAGCGGCAGCGTGCTGGAGCGCCTGCGCCGCGACGAACTCGACGTGGGCTTCTACCTGGCCCCGCCCGGCGAGGGCCCCGGAGAAGCCGGCGACGAGATCGCCTGCCGCGAGCTGACCCAGTTCCACTACCACGTGATCGCCCCCGCCGGCTGGGGCGGCCGCCTGGCGGGGGCCGACTGGGCGCAGCTGGCGCAGCTGCCGTGGATCGTCACCCCGCCGGACTCCGTCCACCACCGCCTGCTCAGCGGAGCCCTCGCGCCCCTCGGCGAGGCCCCCCGCGGGGTGGCCCGGGTGGATCAGGAAGCCTGCATGCTCGACCTGGTGAGGGCCGGGGTGGGCCTCAGCCTGGCCCGGGACGCCCTGGCCATGGCCGAGCGCCAGGAGCGCGGGCTGGCGGTGGCCGAGGGGCTGAGGCTGCCCTGCGCGCTCTGCTTCATCTGGCGGCGCAGCCGCGGCGAGGAGCCGGTGATCGCCGAGGCACTGGCGGTGCTGGAACAGGCCTGGTGAGGCCGGCACGACGGAAATTCACTTGACCTGGGTCAAGCCCGTGACCCATGTTTCCGGGGGGCCCATCGCCACGCGCAGGACCTTCGCCGACGCAACAGCCAACCAGGGAGCCGGCCATGCTGTTCATCGACACCCCCCGCAATACCCTCCACCTGGCCGAGGCGGCCCGTTTCGCCGGCGGCAACGACGCCGCCTTTCGACTTCGATTGCGCCAGGAGGCCGCCCGCTTCTACCTGGAGCTCAGGGAGCTTGAGCCCAATGCCGACCAGTACGCCGAGGCCGCTTCCTTCATGAGCGATATCAGCGGCCTGGCGCTGCTCCGGGAGCAGGCCCAGGCGCTGGGCTTTCCCTGCCACGACGAGGGGCCGGCGGTGTCCTACACCGCCGGCCCCTTTGTCAACGACCACGAGGCGCTGCTGGCCTCCCTGGGCGGCGCCTCGCTCTGAGGCACAGCGCCAGCCGAGTCGCCCTACATCACCGGAACGCCGGTGACCCAGACGTGCAGCTGGAAGGCGAACAGAGAGTAGGCGACCAGGCCTACCACCACCGTAATGGCGGTGCGGGCCAGGCTAGGCGTCTGTGCCGGGGGCGCAGGGCGACGGCGCGCCGAGCGGAAGTCGAACACCGCCCACAGCAGGAAGGCGCCGAAGAAGACGATATCGCCGAGCCGGCCGTTGGCCAGCAGGTGGGCGAAGGCCCACAGCTTCACGGCGATGATCATGGGGTGGCCCAGCTTCGCCTTGAGGTGGTTGCCCGGCACATAGGCCGCCACCAGCAGGATGAAGGCAGGGATCATCAGCAGGGAGACGGCGTGGCGCAGCCCCACCGGCGGGAACCAGACCCAGGTCGGGTCGAGGCGCATCTGGCCGTAGCCCCAGATCGCCAGGGCCAGGCCGACAATCGACGCCACCGAGTAGGCGGCCTTCCAGGGCAGCTCGCCCAGGCGGCGGATCTGCGCGCTGCGCCAGTCGTCGGCGACGATGCGCACCGAGTGCACACCCAGGAAGATCAGCAGGCCGAGAATCATCACGGTCATCGGGGAACTCCATCAGCAGGGGGAAAGGCCCGCCAGCCTACCGCACCCGGCTCCGGGCGTCGCGCCCTCCCTGCCCCCGTCGACAGGCGCCGTTTTCCCGCGCATCATTCGGGGCATGACACTCGATACTACCGCCCTGAATCGACAGATGACCCACTTCGACGGCCACGACGAGATCTGGCTGTTCGGCTACGGCTCGCTTATCTGGAAGGCCGACTTCCCCTGGCTGGAGCGGCGCCCGGCCCATATCCACGGCTGGTCGCGTCGCTTCTGGCAGGGCTCCCACGACCATCGCGGCACCCCGGAGGCGCCCGGGCGCGTGGCCACCCTGGTGCGCGACCCCGGTGCCCTCTGCCACGGCATGGCCTATCGCATCACCCCCGAGGTGCTCACGCCCCTGGACGTGCGGGAGAAGAATGGCTACCTGCGCGAGGTGGTGACCCTCTGCTTCGACGACCCGGCCGGCGGCCGCGCCGAGGGGCTGGTCTACCTGGCCACCGAGGACAACGCCGCCTTCCTCGGCGACGCCCCGCTCGACGCCATCGCCGAGCAGATCGCCCGGGCCCACGGCCCCAGCGGCCCGAACCGCGACTACCTGCTCAACCTCGCCGAGGCGCTGCGCGAGCTTGCGGTGGAAGACCCCCACGTGTTCGCCCTCGCTACCCACCTGCCGGCGACTCAGGACGACGACTGACGCCGCCGCCACAGCGCGAGGCCGCCCGCCATCACCAGCCAGGTCATGGCGGCGGCCACGATGTCATCGAGCACGATGCCGGCGCCGCCGGGCACCGCCTCGGCCAGGGTCACCGGCGGCGGCTTGGTGCTGTCGAACACCCGGTAGACCACGAAGGCGGAGGCCATCGCCCAGGGGGCTCGCGCGCCCGCCAGCCCCAGCACCGCCACCGGGAAGGCGACGATCTCGTCGAGCACGATGCGTCCATCGTCCCTGGCGCCCAGCTGCGCCTCGGCCAGGTGGCAGACCGGCACCGCCGCCAGCAGCAGCGCCAGGGTGATGCCCAGCTGCACGCGGCGGGCGCGGCCGAGCAGCCACCAGGCCAGCGGCACACCGAGCAGCGTCCCCACGGTGCCCGAGGCCCAGGGGGAGAGCCCCAGGCCGAAGCCGGTGGCCAGGGCCATCCAGACCGCTTCCATCAGCCCGCCTCGCGGGCCTGACGCTCCAGCTCGGTGACCACCTCGCCGGGCAGCGCCAGTGCGCGGCCAAGCTGGTCGAGCCAGGCGCGCTCCATGGCATTCTGCTCGTCGACCACCGCCACGCTGATCAGGTACATCTCCCGGGCCGCCTGAGGTGAATCGACCTGCCGGGCCAGGGCCTCGGCATCCAGCGGCGCCGCCAGCTGGCGCTCCACCCAGGCGTGCAGCTCCTGGTCCGCGCCCAGGGCGTCGATCTGCTGGGTGATCAGCGCCCGCTCCTGGTCATCGATATGGCCATCGGCGCGGGCCGCCATGATCATCGCCTGCAGCAGCTCGAGGCTGCGCCGCTCGCGGGCCTCGCCGCCCAGGCGCTCCACCGGCTCGCCCTCGGCCGGCGATGCACCGCCCGCCCCGCGCGAGTTCTGCCAGGCCTTCCAGGCCAGGGCTCCCACGCCGGCCAGGGCACCGTACTTGAGTGCCTTCCCGCCCAGCTTGCGGCCGCGACGGGAGCCCACCAGCAGCCCCAGGGCGCCGCCGCCCAGCAGGCTCTTGACGTCCAGCCCCGAGCCACCGCCCTGCCCGGCGGCGCCCTCGCCGCCACCGCCCAGCTGGCGCGAGAGGCCATCGAGCATGCCCTTGATATCCAGGCCGGAACCACCCTGGCTCCCGCTGCCGCCCTGGCGGCCCGACTGGCCACCGGCCTGCTGCATCAGCTGCTCGAGAATCCTGCTGGCGTTCATCGTCGTCTCCTTGAGGTCACTGGCTGAAGGAATGCCATGCTGAACTCTACTCCGACGGACGGGTTTCGACACCCGGGGTCTTCGACTTTCGACAACGGTACCCCGGCGACGCATCATGAAAGGCACAGCCATCTCGGAGCCTGCCACCATGACCGTGACCCTCGACGACGTGCGCCAGGCCGCCGCCCGCATCCAGGGCAGCGTGGAGCGCACCCCCTGCCTGCACTCCCATACGCTGTCGCACATCGTCGGCTGCGAGCTCTACCTCAAGTTCGAGAACCACCAGTTCACCGCCGCCTTCAAGGAGCGCGGCGCCCTCAACCACCTGCTGAGCCTCAGCGACGCGGAGCGCTCCCGGGGCGTCATCGCCATGTCCGCCGGCAACCACGCCCAGGCGGTGGCCTACCACGCCGCCCGACTCGGCATCCGCGCCACCATCGTCATGCCACGCCACACCCCCAACCTCAAGGTGAGCAACACCCGCGCCCTCGGCGCCGAGGTACACCTCGAGGGGGAAGGCGTCGCCGAGGCCGGCGACTATGCCAGGCGCCTGGCCGAGGAGCGCGACCTGGTGTTCGTGCACCCCTACGACGACGAGCGCATCATCGCGGGCCAGGGGACCATCGCCCTGGAGATGTTCGAGGATGCCCCGGACCTCGACGCCCTGGTGATCCCCATCGGCGGCGGCGGGCTGATCTCGGGCAACGCCATCGCCGCCACCGAGCTCAGGCCGGCCATCGAGGTGATCGGCGTGCAGACCCAGCGCTTCCCCGCCATGAAGCAGGCCCTGGCCGGCCAGCCGGTGCGCTGCGGCCACGCCACCCTGGCCGAGGGGATCGCCGTCAAGCAGCCCGGCAAGCTGACCCTGCCCATCGTGCGCGAGCGGGTCAGCGACATCGTGCTGGTGGACGAGCCCGAGATCGAGCGGGCCATCCTGCTGCTGCTGGAGATCGAGAAGACGGTGGCGGAGGGCGCCGGCGCCGCGGGGCTCGCCGCGGTACTGGCCGACCCGGAGCGCTACCGGGGGCGCAAGGTGGGGCTGATCCTGTGCGGCGGCAACATTGATATGCTGGCACTCTCCTCGGTGATCCAGCGGGGCCTGGTGCGCAGCGGGCGCATCGTGCGGGTGCGGGTGGCGATACCCGACGTGCCGGGAGCACTCGCGGAGCTGACCCGGCTCCTGGCCGAGCAGCGCGCCAACGTGATCCAGATCGCCCACCAGCGCACCTTCACCGATATCTCGCTGCGCGCCACCGAGGTGGAGGCGACGCTCGAGACCCTGGGCAGCGAGCACACCCGGGAGGTGATCGAGGCGCTGCGCGCCGAGGGCTACGACCCGGTGCTGCCCGCCAACGAGGTGCACCCGGACGAGCGCCGCACGCCGCGCCACACCGGCTAGCCCAGCCCCCGCCCCATGCCGTACTGCTTTCTGCGCGTAGCGTCCGTCGCACCGCAGGCGTACCCTTGGAGGGTGCCGATCAGCGCAACGATTACCACAGAGTGATCCCTAGTGAACAAGGAAGAGTGATGAGCAACAAGATCCGCGTCGACGCCCCTCTCGTCATCCTGCACGGCGACGAGATGGCCCAGGTGGCCTTCGAGAAGATCCTCGAGACCTTCGTGACGTCCCGGCTGGACATTCCGCTGGTGGAGATCGACCTCTCGGCCGAGAACCGCCTGGTCACCAACGGCCAGGTGATCGTCGACGCGATCGAGGCGCTCAGGGAGCACGGCGTGGGGATCAAGAACGCAGGCATGACGGTCAACCGCGTCCAGCTCGGCGAGCTGCTCGCCAAGCACCCCGACGTCGACAGCAGCCGCCTCCACCCGCTGGCCACCAAGTCGCCCAACGGCGCCATCCGCAAGGGCATCGGCGGCAACATCACCCGCGAGGACATCCAGTTCCGCAACCTCAAGGTGAAGCGCCCCGAGTGGGTCGACCGCGACATCGTCGTGGACACCATGGAGAGCGGCGGCATCAAGGACAGCTTCAACGAGCTCTCCCGGGCCACCGGCGTGGTCAAGCTGATGTTCGTGGGCGAAAGCGGCGACCCGGTGGAGCTGCATCGCCGCGAAGTCAACAAGGGCGACCCCTGGCTGCTGGCCACCAACGATCTGGAGGCGGTCAAGGCCTGGGCCCACCGCTTCTTCCAGCGCGCCATCGACGAGCAGCGCGACATCTACCTGGGCCTCAAGGACACCGTGATCGCCGGCTATGACGGCGTGATGCGCGCCGCCATCGAGGGGATCTATGAGCAGCACTACCGCGAGCAGGTGGAGTCCCTCGGGCTCAAGTACTTCTACGAGCTGATCGACGCCCAGGCCGCCCGCCTGGTGGCCAACCCGCCACAGCGCGCCCTCTGGGGGGTGCCGGACAACACCACCGGCCGCAAGCTCTACAAGCTGGTGGAGCAGCTCAAGGTCTACGGCATCCCGGACCGCAAGGCCCAGGTCTCGATCTCGCGCATGAGCGCCGGCGGCGGCGACCAGTACGGCAGCTTCAACGCCCCCGCCGAGGAGGACGGCATCCTCAAGGTGATCGTCGACGGCGAGGAGAAGCACGCACGGCGGGTCAGGAAGGGCGACCCCATCCTGCTGATGTCCAATGACCAGGCGGCGATCACCGACTGGATCCTGCAGGTCTTCCGGGACGCCTCGCGCAAGGACAAGGAGGTCTACTTCGGCCTCAAGCGCGAGTACATGGAGTATGACGAGGTGTTCAGCACGGCGATCACCGACGTGCGCCGGGAGCTGGCCGAGCGCGGCACGCCGCCGCCCTCGTTCATGATCATGCGGCCCTCCAGCCAGCTGATCAAGATGATCACCGACCCGCCCCGCAACGCCCTCTACCCGGCCCAGAACCTGGACGGCGACATCTTCTCCGACATCTCCGCCGCCCTGGGCGGCAGCCTGGCCACCGCCAGCTCCATCATCGAGAGCAAGGACGGCACCATGCTCTTCGAGGCGCCCCACGGCACCGCCCACGACCTCTACCTCCAGTACCTGGAGAGCGACGGCCGCGAGGCACACTTCAACTCCTCCGCCCTGCTCTTCGCCGTGGCCAACGCCCTGGAGACCCTGGGTGAGCGGGAGGAGAACGCCCCCCTGGTCGACTACGCCCAGCGGCTCAAGGACGCGCTGATCGACACCGTGGACGCCGGCATCATCACCGGCGACCTCAAGGGCAAGACCAACGACCCCGCCGGCGAGACCCTGGTCGACATGAACGGCTTCCTCGACGCCGTGGCCAGCCGGCTCTAGCCGGCCCGCTGCTGCCCGAGCCACCGGGGCCTGCCTTCGCGCAGGCCCCGTGCCGTTGGGGCACTCGCCTCCTGCGCCTGAAAGACCGATACTGGACCGAGACACTCCAGCGGGAGCCCCCCATGAGCCAGCACGAGCGCACCATCATGGCCTTCGACGACCAGGGCCGCGAGGTCATGATCGACATCCACTCCAGCGTGAAGGAACTCGGCGAGCTGGCCGGCGCCGGCGCCGTTCGCGGCGAACCCACCCTGCATACCCGCGAAGGCCATCCGGTGACCTACCTGGGTGGCGGCGAGTTCTCCGTCACCCTGCCCGGGGAGGAGGCGGCGACCTTCCGCACCGACGACCCCGATTTCACCTGATCCCCCACCCCACTCGATAAGGAAGCCCATATGGCCACGATTCTTCAGGTGCACTTCCCCTTCGACGGCCCCTTCGGCGAGGCCATGGTCGAAGCCATGACGCCGCTGGCCCGCTCCATCAACGACGAGCCAGGCCTGCTGTGGAAGATCTGGACGGAGGACGAGGCAGGCAAGCGCGCCGGCGGCGTCTACCTGTTCGCCACCCGCGAAGATGCCGAGGCCTACTGCCGGATGCACACCGCCCGCCTGGAAAGCATGGGCGTGACCGGCATCGAGGCGCAGCTCCTGGAAGCCAACGAGGCACTCTCGGCGATCAACGGCGGGCCGCTGACCTCCTAGTTCCGCACCACGCCCTGCGTTTCCAATAGGAAAGTGACGCTCCAGCCGTTTGCTCGTACTCCTCGCTGGAGCCCGCCAAATTCACGTTTCATGCGCATCTTCCGCCCTCCCTCCGGGAAGCGAGGGCGAGTTTTCATCGCCCCATTGTTTCTTATAGGAAACTTCGTCTACTCTAGTCACCATCCAGGCCCCAGCCACTATGCTTGAGGCAGGCCGATCTTCCACGCCGTGACCGGAGACTCCCCATGAGCGAACTGAACCGCACTCCCCTCTACGATCTGCACGTCGAGCTCGGCGCCAAGCTGGTGCCCTTCGCCGGCTACGAGATGCCGGTGCAGTACCCGCTGGGCGTCAAGAAGGAGCACGAGCATACCCGCTCGGCCTCCGGCCTCTTCGACGTCTCCCACATGGGGCAGCTGCTGCTGCGCGGCCCGTCGCCCGCCGAGGCGCTGGAGACCCTGGTGCCGGCGGATATCGTGGGCCTCGCCGAGGGGTGGCAGCGCTACGCCATCTTCACCAACGAGGCGGGCGGCATCCTCGACGACCTGATGGTGGTCAACGCCGGCGACCACCTCTACCTGGTGGTCAACGCCGCCTGCAAGGCGCAGGACATCGCCCACCTGCGCGCCAACCTGCCCGCCGGCCACGAGATCGAGGTGCTGGATCGCGGCCTGATCGCCCTGCAGGGCCCGCAAACCGCCGAGGTGATGGCGCGCCTCTGCCCCGCCGCCTGCGAGCTGGTCTTCATGCAGCACGGCCACTTCGAGATCGACGGCATCCCCGTCTGGATCAGCCGCAGCGGCTACACCGGCGAGGATGGCTTCGAGATCTCGGTAGCCGCCGAGCAGACCGAGGCCCTGGCCAGGCGCCTGCTCGATGAGCCGGAAGTGGAGGCGATCGGCCTCGGCGCCCGGGACTCCCTGCGCCTGGAGGCGGGCCTGTGCCTCTACGGCCACGACATCGACACCAACACCCTGCCGGTGGAAGCCGGCCTGATCTGGGCCATCGGCAAGCCGCGCCGCAACGGCGGCGAGCGTCCCGGCGGCTTCCCGGGAGCCGAGGCGATCCTGCATCAGGTCGAGGCCAAGGATCACACCCGCAAGCGGGTCGGTCTGCTCGGCGAGGGCCGTGCCCCGGTGCGAGAGGGTGCCAAGCTGTTCGATGAAGCCGGCAACGAGATCGGCGTGGTGACCTCCGGCGGCTTCGGCCCCAGCGTCGGCAAGCCGGTGGCCATGGGCTATGTCAGCCTGGCCAGCGCCGAGGTCGGCACCACCGTCCATGCCGAGGTGCGCGGCAAGCGCCTGCCCATGGTAGTCAGCAAGATGCCCTTCGTCGCGCCCGGCTACTTCCGCGGCCACTGATTCCTGTCTTCACACCGCAACGGCAACTATCCGTCTGCCAAGCGCCTCCTGCCGCCGGTGCGATCCACCGGCGGCAACAACAACACGAACTTCCGAGAGACCCTCGATGACTTCGACCCTGCACGCCCTGTTTCGCCCGCTATTCAGCCTGGGGCTGATCCCCCAGATCGCGATCGGCATTGTTCTCGGCATTCTGCTGGCGATCGTTTCGCCTGGCTCTGCCCAGTCCGTCTCCCTGCTGGGGCAGCTGTTCGTCTCCGCGCTGATGGCGGTAGCCCCCATCCTGGTCTTCATCCTCGTGGCAGCAGCCATCGCCGGCCACCGCCAGGGGCAGCCCACCCATATCAAGGGGGTGCTGATGCTCTACGTGATTGGCACCCTGGTGGCAGCACTGGTGGCCGTGGTGGCCAGCTTTGCCTTCCCGACCACCCTTACCCTGAATGTGCCCGAGGCCGGCGGCAACCCGCCCGGCGGCATCGCCGAGATCCTCAGCAACCTGCTGCTCAACGCCGTCGCCAACCCGGTAACAGCGCTGATGGAAGCCAACTTCATCGCCATCCTGGCCTGGGCCATCGGCCTCGGGCTGATGCTTCGCCACGGTAGCGAGACCACCCGCGGCGCGCTCAACGACCTCTCCAATGCCATCTCCGGCATCGTGCGCATCGTGATTCGCTTCGCCCCGCTGGGCATCTTCGGCCTCGTGGCCAGCACCCTGGCGGAGTCGGGGATGAGCGCCCTGCTCGAGTATGGGCACCTGCTGGCCGTGATCGTCGGCTGCATGCTCTTCGTGGCCCTGGTCACCAACCCGCTGATCGTCTACTGGCAGACCCGCCAGAACCCCTATCCGCTGGTGTTCACCTGCCTGCGTGGCAGTGCAATTACCGCCTTCTTCACCCGCAGCTCAGCGGCCAACATCCCGGTCAACATGGAGCTGTGCAAGCGACTGGAGCTGGACCCGGACACCTACGCCATCTCGATCCCACTGGGGGCTACCATTAACATGGCCGGCGCCGCCATCACCATCTCCGTGGCCACCCTGGCGGCGGCCAATACGTTGGGCATCTCCGTCGACTTCGGTACCGCGCTGCTGCTCTGCGTGGTCTCGGCGCTGGCCGCCACCGGCGTGTCCGGCGTGGCGGGCGGCTCACTGCTGCTGATCCCGATGGCGGCAAGCCTATTCGGGATCTCCATCGATGTCGCCATGCAGGTGGTTGCCATCGGCTTCGTGATCAGCGTGGTGCAGGACTCCACCGAAACCGCGCTCAACTCCTCCACCGACGCGCTCTTTACCGCGGCGGCCTGCCGAGCAGCCGAAGCCAGGCAGGCGAAAGAATCGCCCTGACAAGCGGAGGTACCCCATGGCTATCAGCGTTTTCGACCTCTTCAAGATCGGTATCGGGCCCTCGAGCTCGCACACCGTCGGCCCCATGCGGGCCGCCTACGACTTCATCGACGAGCTCAAGGCGGGCGACCTGCTGGATCGCGTCGCCCGCGTCGAGATACAGCTCTACGGCTCCCTCTCCGCCACCGGAATTGGCCACGGCACCGACCGCGCCGTGCTGATGGGGCTGATGGGGGAGCGCCCCGACCTGATCGACCCGGAAATCATCGGCCCCTGCATCGAGGAGCTGCAGGAGGCCGAGGCGCTGCGCCTGAACGGCCGCCACAGCGTGCCCTTCATCTGGGGCCGCGACCTGCAGCTGCTCGAGGAGAGCCTGCCCCACCACCCCAACGCCATGCGCCTGATCGCCCACGGCCATGGCGGGGAGCTCCACCGCAACACCTACTACTCGGTGGGGGGCGGCTTCGTCATCGACGAGGCCCAGGCCGCTTCGGGCGAGCTCGATGCCGACACCACCGCGCTGCCCTACAACTTCCAGAGCGCCGAGGAGCTGCTGCGCATGTGCCGTCAGAGCGGCCTCGGCATCAGCGAGCTGATGCTGGAGAACGAGAAGGCGTGGCGCAGCGAGGGCGAGATCCGCGAGGGCCTGCTGACGATCTGGAAAGCGATGCAGGCGTGCATCGGCAAGGGCATGGAGGCCGAGGGCATCCTGCCCGGCGGGCTCAAGGTCAAGCGCCGTGCCAAGGCGCTCTACCAGCGGATGCTGGCCAGCAAGGACGACCACTCGCTGATCGCCTCGACCATGTCGGCCATGGACTGGGTCAACCTCTATGCGCTCGCCGTCAACGAGGAGAACGCCGCCGGCGGGCGCATGGTCACCGCGCCCACCAACGGCGCGGCGGGCATCATCCCCGCGGTGCTGCAGTACTTCATGCAGTTCCGCCAGGGGGCTTCCGAGAGCGACGTGGTGAACTTCCTGCTGGCCGCCGGCGCCGTGGGCATCCTGTGCAAGAAGAACGCCTCCATCTCCGGCGCCGAGGTGGGCTGCCAGGGCGAGGTGGGCTCCGCCTGCGCCATGGCCGCCGCCGGCCTCACCGAGGTGATGGGCGGCACCATCGACCAGGTGGAGAACGCCGCCGAGATCGGCCTGGAGCACAACCTGGGGCTGACCTGCGACCCGGTGGGCGGCCTCGTCCAGGTGCCCTGCATCGAGCGCAACGCCATCGCCTCGGTGAAGGCGATCAACGCCGCCCAGATGGCGCTGCGCGGCGACGGCGAGCACTTCATCTCCCTGGACAAGGTGATCCGCACCATGCGCGA
>Ga0209075_1004220_pt1 | contig 11610 bp, 8 predicted proteins | sample Stecom2011_FD_187523 | JGI IMG/M metagenome (GOLD analysis project Ga0209075, IMG submission 187523) | Agricultural soil microbial communities from Utah to study Nitrogen management - Steer compost 2011 (SPAdes) (version 2) | ecosystem: Environmental > Terrestrial > Soil > Agricultural land...
ACATTGCTGCCGAACTTTCCGATCGCTCTCTCCCTGGATATAACATGACAGGAAAACGAGGAAATCCTTCCACAAAAGATTGGTATTCTATGTTCGGAATCACATTCTCATTCTCCCTAGGAAATTCTAGCAATTGCTTCTACCAATAACAGACTATTTCGCGTCAATCACCCTTTGTTTTCGTTGAGTTTAACCAAATCTATAGTTTTTTTGCTTCCTACTCCTTTGTGAAAATCCTTCCAATATAAGCAAATCACAAAGAAAATTAACAGTGGCGCACGCAAGCGAACAAGCACACCAAATATAACAGAGGTTAATCCTGTGATAAATCCGAAGAGAACGACAAAAACCAAAGCAAAAAGCAAAATCCAATGCGAGAAAATACCTTGACTAAAACTTCGCCATTGAAAAACAATTTTAATCAGAAAAAGATATAAAAACAAGGTGCTTTCTAATCCATTTAAAAGTAATGTAGGTGAAAATGATTCCCAAAAAAAAGGCCTGAAAATTCCTGTTATAACGGCGGTTGGACTCGATAGAATAAGATTAAGAATTGTAAACTCAGAAATTCCTATACTGTACTTTTTACCAGTGTAAATTTGATTGGAAATAAAATCCCCTTGGATAATGCTCGCTTCTAATAAATAAGCGTTAACGAGTTCATCTAAGCCAAAAAAGTAAAAGGCAATTAACACTGAAGCAAATCCAACAAAAGCTAAACCTATGCGTAGCAAAGTGCGTAAAAAACGTTGATCTATTACATTGACAACTGTAAATAGCCATGAGATTAAAAAACTAACCATTACAGCAGTGAAAACAACCTCTCTCGTTTTTAAAAGTAAAACGGAATAAAAACAAAGCCAAAGAATGTAGATTATTTTGCGTTCTTTTAAGACAAACCACTTGATAATGTAATAAGTGAGGTTTAATATGGCAATAAATACAAGGGTATCTTTGCTAATTCCTGTACACCAAAAACTTACGGAAGGTATGAATAATAGCAAAATGTGAAGCCATAAGCGATTGTGAGTGATGAAATGCTCTTGAATTAAACGATAAAACCTCCAGTGGGACAGGAAAGAAAAAAACATAAAATAGAGGGAGGAAAGCAAAAAGTTTTTTCCTGATATTAAACTAAAAAACCAACCTACTTTAGAAACAAAGTAACCTTCTTCCTCACGTGCAATCCATCCAGGATAGCGAATGCCATGTTTGAAAAAACCGTTTTCCCCATGATTGTAATTACCCAGCATTTCAGCTATAAAATCAGAGAAATCTTTCATGCTTAAGTCCACTAAAGCATTGGAAAGTCCCCAAAAAGCAACGCTGTCTCCACCTCCGTAATTATACACATATACTACAACAAAGCCTAGTAATGAAAAGGTCTTAAAAAAGAAAAAGGGCATGAAATATTTGTAAACAGAAGCACTTTGCCTTGATCGATAAATCAATAAAATTAAAGCAACAAATGCAATCCATACAAACGAAAAAATTAAGTCTTGAATGCTGAGTGCACGAAGTACTCCATTGTTCGCATTTATATAAGAATCGGTGAGCAATGCCATTTTATTCTTTAGTTCCTTAAGGAGATCAACGACTCCTTAGAAGGAAGCAGGATTCAAAGTTTTAAGAAAATATGAAATTAAACAAATCTTTCATCAGCTTCCATGACCTTACCACAGTTTTCACACGTTCTGAGTGTTTCAGAGCCATAAAACTCTTTAAACCTTGGGAGGAAGTCTTTTTCAATATTTTCCAATTTAAACTTATAGGATTTTAAAGGATGATTACAGTCTTCACAGAACCACATTAAACCATCCAATAAGTCAGAGTCTTTTCGAACCCTTTCAATAACAAGTCCTACCGTGTTTTCACCTCTTACAGGCGAGTGAGGAACGCCAGCAGGCAGTAAAAACATCTCTCCTTCTTTGATTACGATGTCCTTTGCTTTTCCGTCTTCCTGAATGCGCACAGTAATATCACCTTCTAATTGAAAAAACAACTCTTCTGTTTCATTATAGTGATAATCTTTCCTTGCATTAGGTCCTCCGACTACCATGACAATAAAATCTCCAGCCTCTACGTACAAATTTTTATTCCCTACAGGTGGTTTGAGCAAGTCTCGGTTGTCTTCTATCCATTGAAATAAGTTAAAAGGTGCTTTCATAATTTATATTTTAGGTTAAATGTAGTGAATCTTATAAAATTATCAATTTTTTAAAGGAAAAAGAACAGAAAATTGAAAGTACTCGCTTTAAAATACTATTTCTACAAGGTGTTAAATAATGAATGTTTTTAATTCTCAATACGATACAGTGTGTTTATTTATACATTGCTATATCTAAAGATTTATCTTTCATGGGGTTGATAATTTTCACTTTTAATGAATTATATTCAGAAAGTTACTTATTTTTGTTTTAACTTTTAATTTTAAAAATATGAAAAAACGTTTATTTATCTTAGGTCTTTCAATCGTTTGCCTAGCTAATGTGAAAGCGCAAATGCAAATTGATAACAGCGATTTTGAACAATGGGAACCTGTTTCTGGTGGTTCTGAACCTGTTAACTGGAATAGCTTTTTAACTGCAAGTGGAGGTTTGACCACCTTTGCTGCAGATCAAATGGAAGAATCAACGGATGTGCGTCCTGGGTCTTCAGGTTCAAAAAGTGTTAAAATTTGGTCAAGAAGTGTTGATCTTTTTTTGACGTCTATTATAGCCAACGGTAACATTACTTTAGGAAGAATTAATATGGGTAGCGCGTTTCCTACTGATGAAGAAAACCATAACTATACAGATAGAAGCAACCCAGCATTTCATCAAGTAATGACAGACAAACCAGACTCATTAGTTTTCTGGGTAAAGTTTATTCCCAATGGGCATAATGGAAATGCGAGGGTAAAAGCCACCATTCACGATGATAATGATTATAGAGACCCAGAAAATACTGCTGCTGCAAATTATGTTGTAGGTGTCGCAGAGCTTAACTTCCCTTCAACAAATAATGAATGGGTAAGAAAATCAATCCCTTTTGATTATAGCGGCCCTGCTACGGATGCACAGTTTATATTATTAACCTTCACTACAAGTGAAACTGCAGGAGGGGGAAAAGCAAATGACGTGGTGTTTATTGATGATGTGGAACTTATATACAACAGCTCTGAGCCAGGAGTTTGTCAAGTGCCAACTGACTTAGCGGTAAGTAATACAACAGGTACTGATGCGGATGTAAGCTGGACAGCAGGTGGAGACGAAACAGAATGGAAAGTGGTTTATGGTCCAGAAAGTTTTGACGTGAATGATTATGCTTCTAATGCAGACGTGTTTGAGGAAACAGTAAGCACCGCTTCAATCACCCTAACAAATTTAGATGATGAGATAACTTATGATGTGTATGTGATTGCTGTTTGTGATACAGATTCAGAAAGCGATCCAGCAGGTCCTGTTAAAATACTTGATGCCGTATCATCGATTGGTATTGAAACTTTAACTGAGATTTCAATTTATCCTAATCCAGTACAAGCAACATTAACGATAGATAACGTTCAAAAAGAGACTGAATATGCTATCCATTCTGTATTAGGAGGGGTAATCAAAACAGGAAAATTATCTCAAGTTACAAATGAAATAGAAACCTCTACAATTCAAAAAGGAGTGTATATTTTACGACTCACTGAAGGAGTAAACACACGTACTTTACGATTCATCAAGAATTAATGGGTTAAAAAGGAGTCTTAATTTATATACTTATATTTAAACTTAATAGCTAATGCGGTTAGTCTTCACTTCCCTATGCGTTGTTCTTTGTTTTATTGCTTTCTCACAAAATGCAAAAATTGTAGGAAAAGTAACAGGAGATAACAACGAGCCTCTTTTTGGTGCAACTGTAATGTACAGGCAAGATGTAACAATAGGTGCATACACCGATGAAAATGGGAACTACTTGTTAGAAATTCCAGAGGGAAATGCAATTTTGATTTTTCGTTACTCAGGAATGCACACAGATACAGTGCAAATTCATGTGGCAGCGAATGAGGTGAAACAAGTTGATTTTAAAATGTTTCCCATCGTTACTGAATTTGAAGGAGTGGAGGTTAGGGTAGGAAAGTTTGACCGACCAATTGAGGAGCAAACGGTTTCTATAGAGATTATACGAGCAGACTTTATTGAAAATAAAAATACAAGAAGTATTGAAACTGCCTTGGATCAAACTCCAGGGTTGAATATACTAGATGGTGAACCCCAAATCCGAGGAGGAAGTGGGTTCACCTTTGGTGTGGGTTCAAAAGTAGCTGTTATTGTGGATGATATGCCTTTACTTTCTGGAGATGCGGGAAGACCAGAGTGGGGTTTTGTTCCTGTAGAAAACATCCATCAAGTGGAGGTGACTAAAGGAGCATCTTCTGTTTTGTCGGGAAGTTCGGCTCTTTCGGGTTCCATTCATATCAGAACAGCTTATCCTACTTCTGAACCTTTAACAAAGGTAAATCTATACAGTGGTTTGTATATGAAGCCGAGTATAGAAGGTGCCACTTGGTGGGATAATACACCGCTTATTGCAGGAGCAAACTTTTTGCATTCTAGGATATTAGGAAATTGGGATATTGTGGTGGGAGGAAATTTGAATTATGACCACGGATATATGGGACCTCCTGTTCAAGATCCATTGGTTGAAGAGCATTCTCCTGACACGCTTTCCAATTTTTCTGAAAGTCAAATGGTGGCGAAAAGAGCAAGGGTAAACTTTAATCTTCGACACAGAAGTAAAAAGCTGAAAGGTTTAAGCTATGGCGTGAACGGAAACTTTATGATTTCAGAGTCACCTATGGTTTTAGCTTGGTTAAATGACTCCACAGGATTGTATAGAGGATATCCAGGAGCTACATTTTTACAAAACCAACTGATTTTTAACATAGACCCTTTTGTGAACTTTATTACCTCAACCGAAGGTAAGCATTTCTTGAGAACAAGATTGATTCATGCAGACAATAAAATGACCGCTAATCAAGACAGTAAGTTTACGACCTATTATGCCGACTACATGTTCCAAAAAGAAATTGCAAAGCTTAGAGGAGTAGATTTTATAGCTGGTATAACAGGAAAGTATACTTCTTCTTATGCAGAAATGTATGTCGGGTCTGGAACGCCAGATAACGATCTGTTGAATGTATCTGGATATGCGCAAATTGAAAAGAAAGTGTTGAATTTGATTAACCTTTCTGTAGGAGGAAGGTTAGAATACTTCCAGATGAACGATACAATTACTGAACTTAAGCCTATTTTTAGAGCAGGAGCAAGCATCAATGTGTTTAAAGAAACATATTTTAGAGCTTCTTATGGACAAGGCTATCGTTTTCCTACAATTACTGAGCGTTTTATTCGTACAGGAGTTGGAAATTTCGGGGTGTTTGCAAATCCTGACTTGAAATCAGAAAGCAGTTGGAATGCTGAATTTGGAATTAAACAAGGACTAAAATTAGGTAGAATTTATGGGTACTTTGATGTCGCAGCTTATTGGCAAGAATATCAAAATACAATAGAGTACTTGTTTGGTGTATGGGGAAATTCCTTCACTAGTCTTAGTGATACTTGGGGATTCAAATTTATAAACACTGGAGAGTCACGTGTGTTAGGGCTTGATATGTCTTTCTCAGGAAAAGCAAAATTATCTGAGAAAGCCGAAATGGTTTTCATGGTAGGATATAATTACATAGTTCCAAAAACCTTATCGCCAGATTATGTTTATGCAGTGGATACTATTTTTGCTCCAGAGGATAATAATGGATACACATACAATAACACATCTTTAGACCCTTCAAAAGGAATATTAAAGTATCGCTTCTTGCACAATCTAAAAGCTGATGTGGAAGTAAATATGTTCAACTCTTTTGCCATTGGTGTCAGCGCAAAGTATTTTAGTAAAATGGAAAACATGGACGGTGTAATTGAGGATTTTGAAAATGCAACAACAGGACCTTTTATTCAATCCATTCGTTATATGGACTATTTTAAGGAAAATCAAAAAGGAGTTTGGATTTTTGACGCAAGGCTTTCTTATGCTTTAAATGAAAAGCACAAAATTGCAGTCATAGCCACTAACTTTTTAAATAACTCTTATTCATTAAGACCCTTAAAGATAGAACAGCCTGCGACCTTAATGTTGCAGTACACGATGAAAATACAATAATTTAACATTCTTTCTGTAAAGTGATTAATTCCTTTATTTATTGAGGTGTAGACAATAAAAAGCAGTCAACTTTCGAAAAGTAGTGTATTTATTGAATAAAAAAAGGCTCATAATCTTGATTCTGTTAAGATTGTCGTATCTTTGCCACCGATTTTAAATAAAAATATGACCTTTAATGAATTAGGGCTGAGAAGCCAGGTGGTCAAAGCTGTTACAGACATGGGGTTTGAGCAGCCAACGCCAATCCAAGAACAAGCTATTCCCCATTTGCTCAAGTCGAAGAGCGATTTTGTAGGACTAGCACAAACAGGAACAGGAAAAACTGCAGCTTTTGGACTTCCATTAGTAAACAGAATTACAGAAAGAAAGAACGTACCGATAGGTTTAATTATTTGTCCAACGAGAGAACTTTGCTTGCAAATTGCAAAAGATATAGCAAATTACTCGAAGCATGACAAGATAAAAGTAGAAGCCGTGTATGGTGGTGCTGACATTCAAAAGCAAATTAGAAATCTGAAAAGTGGAGTATCCATCGTTGTGGCTACACCGGGAAGATTAGTCGATTTAATTAAGCGAAAAGCAATTGAACTTTCAGAAATTGAAGTGGTTGTTCTCGATGAAGCTGATGAAATGTTAAACATGGGCTTTAAGGAAGACATCGATCTTATTCTTGAGAAAACACCAGACGAAAAAAGTACTTGGCTCTTTTCTGCAACCATGCCGAAAGAAGTAGCGAAAATTTCCAAAAATTATATGACCGACCCACTCGAAGTGAGCATCGGAAATAAAAATGAAGGAAACAAAAACATCGATCACATCTACTTTTCTGTAAAAGAAAAAGATAGATATGCAGCTTTGAAAAGACTCATCGATTTCAACCCGAAAATATTCGGATTAGTATTCTGTAGAACGCGTGTGGAAACACAACAAATTGCTGAAAAGCTAGGAAAAGATGGGTACAATGCAGAAGCATTGCACGGAGATCTATCACAAGCACAGCGAGACCGTGTAATGGAAAGATTTAGAGCAAGAGGAATTCAATTACTTGTGGCTACAGATGTGGCAGCTAGAGGTATTGATGTGGACGATATTACACACGTGATTAATTACAAACTGCCAGACGAAGTTGAAAATTATACGCACAGAAGTGGACGAACAGCACGTGCTGGAAACACTGGTGAGTCTCTTGTTTTAATTAATACAAGAGAAAAGTATAAAATCAACCAAATAGAGAAGATTATAGGACAAAAATTCACTTTTGGTGAAATTCCAACCCCAGAAGCAATTTGTGCAGTGCAGTTGGAGTCAATGATTCAAAAAGTTAAGGACACAAAAGTAAACGAAGCTGAGATAGCACCTTTTATTCCTCATATTCTTGAAGATTTAGAAGACTTGTCAAAAGAAGAAGTGATTAAAAAGTTTGTTTCTGCTGAATTTAATCGATTCTTAGAGTACTATAAAAAAGCAGGAGATTTGAATGCAAAGCCATCTGACTCTGCTAGGGATGAAGGAAGACGTTCGTCGAGAAGAGAAGGAACAGACGAAAATAAACAACGTTTCTTCGTTTCTTTAGGAGACAAAGACGGAATGAATCCAGGGGCATTGCTTCGTTTGATTTGCGACGCTACAGGATTGAAGTCAGATGCTGTGGGGAGAATAGATATTTTGCCTGCATTTTCATTTTTTGATGCTGATAAAGACAAGGCTCAATTGATTGTTAGGGAAACAAAAGGCTTAGATTACGATGGTAAGCGTTTCTCTATCGAATTGACAGAAGATAAAAAACCCAGAGGACGAAACGACAGAAGAAGAGGCGGAGGAAATAGAGGACGAAACGACAGAAGACAAAGTCGTAGCGGTGGAAGCGGTAGTAGAGGACGCTCAGAGGGAAGACGATTTTAAAAAATATTGAAAAGTTAGAAATAAAAAATGGAAATTAGAAATATTGCGATAATCGCTCACGTTGACCACGGAAAAACAACTTTAGTCAACAATATTATCGCAGCAAGTGAAGAAAAAGTGGCTTCAGGTGAAGCTTTAATGGATAACAATGACCTTGAAAGGGAGAGAGGAATTACAATTGTGTCAAAAACAGTTTCAATACAATATAAAGGAACTAAAATTAACATTATTGACACACCAGGTCACGCCGATTTCGGTGGAGAAGTAGAGCGTGTATTAAACATGGCCGATGGGGTATGTTTACTCGTCGATGCTTTTGAAGGACCAATGCCTCAAACACGATTTGTATTGCAAAAAGCTTTAGAAATTGGACTTAACCCTTTAGTTGTGGTTAATAAAGTAGATAAAGACAACTGTACACCTGACGAAGTATACGAAAAAGTGTTCGACTTAATGTTTGAGCTTGATGCAACAGAAGACCAATTGGAGTTTCCAACCGTATACGGTTCTGCAAAAAATGGGTGGATGTCGGAAGACTGGAAAGTAAAAACAGACTCGATTAATCCACTTTTAGATAAAATATTAGAATACTTTAAGCCTGCAACAATAGAAGAAGGAAACACACAAATGTTGATCACTTCCCTTGATTATTCTTCTTATGTGGGGCGTATTGCTGTGGGTAGATTGAATCGAGGAGTGCTAAAACCAGGAATGCAAGTTGTACTCGCCAAAAACTCAGATGGAAGTCAGCAGAAACATAGAATTAAAGAGGTTTTTGTTTTTGCAGGAATGGAACGTGTAAAGGTAGATGAGGTAACACCTGGAGATATTTGTGCTGTAACTGGAATTGAAGGTTTTGAGATTGGAGACACAATTTGTGATGCAGAAAATCCTGAACCAATGGAAACCATCGAAATTGATGAGCCTACAATGAGTATGTTGTTCTCAATTAACGACTCTCCTTTCTTTGGGCAAGATGGTAAGTTTGTAACGTCAAGACATATTGAGGAACGTTTAAACAAAGAGTTGGAGAAAAACTTAGCCTTAAGGGTTCAACCTACAGATAAAGCCGATAAATGGATGGTGTTTGGTCGTGGAGTGATGCACTTGTCTGTTTTGATTGAAGAAATGAGAAGGGAAGGATATGAATTACAAGTGGGACAACCACAAGTAATCATTAAAGAAATTGATGGAGTTAAGCACGAACCTGTAGAAGAGCTTACTGTTGACTTGCCAGAAGAACATTCAGGAACTGTAGTAGAAGCAGTCTCGAAGCGAAAAGGTGAAATGACCAACATGGAAGCAAAAGGCGACCGAATGGTGATTAACTTTATCATTCCTTCTAGAGGAATTATTGGATTAAGAAATTACCTTTTAACGCAAACAGCAGGACAAGCAATTATGAACCATAGATTTATCGAGTTCCAACCGTATAAAGGTGAAATACCAGGAAGGGTGAACGGTTCGTTAATTTCCATGGAAAAAGGACTTTCAATTCCTTATTCATTAAACAACTTACAAGATAGAGGAAAGTTCTTTGTTGCACCAAACGAAGACATTTATGAAGGACAAGTAATTGGAGAAAACTCAAGACAAGGTGATTTAGTGGTGAATGTAACCAAAACTAAAAAAATGTCTAATATGAGGTCTTCTGGTGCTGATGAAAAAGTGAGATTAGCTCCTCCTATTAAAATGTCATTGGAAGAAAGTTTGGAGTACATTCAAGGAGACGAATACGTTGAGGTAACCCCGAATTTTTTAAGAATTCGTAAGATACTATTAACTGAAAATCAGAGAAAAAGAGGTGGGAAATAACTCCTTAAAGAAATAAATAGTTTAAACGTCTGGCCAAGTATTGCTGGACGTTTTTTTTATTCTTTAATTCTAAAGACATCAAACTTATGAACTTGTAATTTTTGATGTAAAGAAATCTGTTTTTATAAAACAAACGGGTAAATAGCCTAAAAACAGTGTGAAATACCTAATTTAGACATAAAGTTGAAAAAATAAAGATTTAGCTTCGCTGTTTAGATGGATTGGGGTTAGTAGTTGTTCGAAATAACATTTCGTTTATTTTGTTTGTTTCGTTTATTTCGTTTATATTTGATTAAAAATAATAATTATGGAAACTTTAATCAAAAGAACTACAAAAGAAGACCAAAAGATTGCATTAAGATCTTTACAAGGTTTTCAGGATGTATCACAAAGAATAAAATCTTCTCGAAAGAAAGGGGTTAAAATAAAAATACAAGAAACGGGAGAGTTTATTACCATCCCAAAAAAGGCTTTAGCATTACTTTCTGCTATACTTCAAAACATGGCTGAAGGAAAAACAATTTCAATAGTCCCTTCTAATTCAGAAGTAAGTACACAGCAAGCTGCTGATATGTTAAATATATCAAGACCTCATTTAGTAAAACTTCTTGAAGCTAAACAAATCCCTTTTAAAAAAGTAGGCAGCCATAGAAGAGTCTTATTAAAGGATATTATAGAATATAAAGAACAACTCGCCAAACAAAGAGAAGCTCAACTTGATTTCTTATCGAATCAAGCACAAGACTTAAACCTTGGATACGAATGATACATTCACCTAGATTTACTGTTGTATTAGATGCCTGTGTTTTATATCCAGCACCAATTAGAGATATTTTATTATCTCTTGCAGCAGAAGGTTTATTTACAGCGAAATGGTCTGATATAATTCAGGAAGAATGGTTACGCAATCTTTTGAAAAAACGCCCCGATTTGAAAAAAGAACAATTGAATCAAACCATTAAAGCTATGAATCTAGCTTTCCCTGATGCCAATGTTGAAAACTTTGAGGAGTTAATACCAAGTATAAAACTTAAAGACAAAGACGACAGACATGTTGTGGCTTGTGCAATAAGGTGTTATGCTGATTTAATAGTTACATTTAACATTAAGGATTTTCCAACGAAGGAATTGTCAAAATATGATATAGAAGTTCAAAATCCTGATGAGCTGATTTCAAACTTAATTGACATCAACCCTGAATTAGTTTGTAAAGCTTTTAACAAAATGATAAAAAGGCTTAAAAACCCAAAAAAGACAAGGGATGAAGTTTTAATAGTTTTAAAAAATTGTGGGTTGAAAAAAAGTATTGAAAAATTAAAAAACAACTGCAATAAATAAGACTAAACCACACGTAGCTTTAGCGGACTTCGATAAGCTCAGTCCTCGGCAGGCTTAGTCCTAGATAAAATCTATTTACTTGTTTTTTACCGAATTTCCTACGTCTTATTCTACTCGCCCCCACATCTTACAGCAATACACATAACTCTTTTGACATTTAAGAAAGTTAAAACGTTTTCCTCCTCTGTCTCATTAAATAAAATTCTATTTTTGTAAAAAAAATCAATATGCAAATTTTAGACGGTAAAGAAACTGCAAAGGCCATTCGTGAAGAATTAGCGCAGGCAGTAAAGGAAAGAAAAGAGAAAGGTCAAAAAACACCTCATTTGGCCGCTGTGTTGGTGGGAAATGACGGAGGATCCTTAACTT
>Ga0209075_1004221_pt1 | contig 11609 bp, 10 predicted proteins | sample Stecom2011_FD_187523 | JGI IMG/M metagenome (GOLD analysis project Ga0209075, IMG submission 187523) | Agricultural soil microbial communities from Utah to study Nitrogen management - Steer compost 2011 (SPAdes) (version 2) | ecosystem: Environmental > Terrestrial > Soil > Agricultural land...
CGAAAAAATTCAAAAAAATGGACCGGAAGCTACAGATCTTATGAAGTTTAAAGAAGGTGAAATGACGGATTATACCAAAAACCTGAAAGAAAACCGTTATTGGTTAAACGTATTAATCAGTGCTTTTAACAATCAGGAAGATCCAACAAAAGCTTTAGATTTTGAAAAGAATTTAAACGCGCTTACCGCAAAAGAGGTTCAGGATGTTGCAAACAAATATTTGAACAAAAACCGAATTATTTCTGTTTTAAAACCTGAAACAAGCAAATAATAAGTCCTAAAGACAGAACAATGTCTTAAAGTTAAAAAGTCCCGATGTGAAAAAGCATCGGGATTTTTTCATCATTACTGTATCAAAAGCTCTTTAATATCTTGACGGTTTCCTTTAAAGATGTTTAAATCCACTGCTGTTTCAATTCCCGGAATAGTTCCCTTGTCGGTAAATTGCCAGAAGTGCCAATCATCTTTCATCTTTTCACTGAATACACTGTATTTTGCAATCCAAATTTTGTAATCGGGAAAATGTCCTTCTAAATTTCGGTTGTAAAAATTTTCACCTGAATAAATAATCGGTTTCACACCGTAATGTTTTTCAACGATTTCCAACCAATTCTTCACACCTTCCCGAAGTTTTTCTATGCTCTGATGTTTCGGATAATCTTCAATATCTAATACTGGAACAAAATCTCCTGGCTCTAAAACTGTGTTTTTGATAAAATTTTGTGCTTGCAAACTGCTGTTTTCGTCTGGACGGTAGTAATGGTAAGCCCCTCGAATCAACAAGCGGGTTTTGGCATATTTCCAGTTGTTTTTAAATTCGAAATCAATCCCGTCAATACCCATAGTCGAACGAATAAAAACAAAATCTAAAGGGTATTTCTGATACAGACTGTCGGTCACTTTCCAATCGATTCGGTATTGATAATGTGAAACATCAAAACCAAATAAATGTTCGGTATGTTTGTCCAGAATCTCAATAGCTCGGATGTCGTGTACGGTAACTTCTTTAGGTTGTTCGTTGCGAAAAATAGTTTCATACAAATCCTGAACGAAATAACGCAACCCATCTCGATAATGAAAAATAATAAAAAAGAAAATCAGTAAACTATAGGCAGCCAAATGCCATTTCCAGACGGGAATTTTCTTTTTTCGACTTTTTTTCTTAGGTTTACGACGCACCACGGCTTAAAAAGATTGTTTTTTTAACGTACAATAATATGATAACACCTATTGACCCGCTCTTTTACAAAATAAATCTTACCTGCCTTTTGAAAGTCTTTTAACACACTTTCCAAATGTTTATCCAGCTTATGATTAACTTGTCTTTTGTGATTAAAACGAATGTACGATATATCAATTGCCGCTCCAAAACAGTGTGAACTGTCGTTGGAAGAAGCATTTACATTGACACGGCGCAAGCGGTTCTGATCGGCTTGAGTGCGGGTAAGTGAAGTGACTACAAAGAAATTTTGACCTGACTTACGGACAAATTCACGGGCAATTTCATCCAACACCCGATTGGCTTTTGAAACCAAATAAGGATGACTGTGCGTAAATTTATCCAAACGATAACCATAACCGCGTTGTTTTACTTTTACCAACTTACCTTGAACAACATATTTATTCAAAACCTTCTTGTCTTTGAGGTTTTTTATACCGTGTGCTTTTGCAGCATTCAAATGTGTTGTATATTCTTTGGTAGGCGGAGTAACCGCTCTGCGAGATTGAGAAAACACAGAAAACGATAAAATTGAAAGTAAGAAAAGAAAAACGAAACGCACCATTTGGCTATTTTAATTCAGACAAAAATAAGTATTTTTCTATAAACATAATACGTGTTTTTTTAATTTAGAAACCTTTAACATAGAGCATTTTGTAAAAGAACAATGAACTTCCGTAAAATTTAATTATTTTTGAACAAAATTCAGTCAGATGCGCCGCATTTTATTATTCATTATATTATTTGTATCGGTTAGTTCTTTTGCTCAGGAGGATTACCAAGCCCAACAGCGAAAGTTAGAAGCACGAAAAAATGCTATTTTAAAGGAAATTCGTGAATTTCAGACGTTACTTACTACCAATAAAAAGCAAGAACGCGATATTTTATCTGAACTCAATGTACAGAATCAAAAAATAAAACTTCAGCAAGAACTTATTGCTAATTCGCAAAAACAGTACCGTAACCTGGCGAATGACATCTATGTAAACACATTAGCTGCCAATAAGTTGAGAAGGGAATTAAAAGTACTAAAAGCCGATTATGGAAAAACAGTACGAACTTCTTATAAATCGCGTTCTGATCAAAGTAAAGTATTGTTTATTCTATCGTCTGAGAATTTTTTACAAGCATATAAACGAGTACAATACTTGAAACAATATGCCAATTTCCGCAAAACCCAAGGGGATGAATTGCAAGAAAAAACGATAGAATTAGAGCAAATCAATGTCAATCTGGAAATTCAAAAAGGAAAACAACAAAAGATTATTCAAGAACAAGAGCAAGAGAAAAAAGCTTTAGAGGGCGACCGTAAAAAACAAAACGAGCTGATGGCGATTGTTAAAAAAGACAGCAAAAAATATTCTGATCAGATTCGTAAAAAACAACAAGAAAATCAAAAGATTGAACGTGAGATTCAGGCTATTGTTCGTAAAATGATTGAAGAAGAAAATAGAAAGCGACGGGAAGAAGAAGCACGCAAAGCAAAAGCCTCTGGAAAAGCACCTTCTACCAAACCTGTTTCTTCTACCCGTTTAGAAATGACTCCGGCTGAAAAAGCATTAGCAGCAAGCTTCACCAATAATCGGGGACGATTGCCTTGGCCTGTGGAGCGAGGTTATATTTCCACGAAATATGGAACAATCAGACATCCGGAACATGCAAATGTTAGTTATGAAAGTCATGGAATCGAAATCACTTCAGAAAGAGGAATTCCGGTACGCAGTGTATTCGAAGGAACCGTTTCAGAGATTCAGGTTATTGGAAATTCTAAAGCAGTTTTGATCCGTCACGGAGAATACATAACTGTATATCAAAACCTTGCTACGGTATCCGTTACTTCTGGTCAGAAAGTATCGACCAAACAACAAATTGGAACGGTAGGAGTTAATTTTGAGGGGAAAGCAGTGATTAAATTTATGGTCATGAAAAACACAGAATTCAATAATCCACAAACGTGGTTAAGCAGCAAATAGATATGGAATTAAATACACCTTTTAATCTGAAACAATGGATTGACGAAAACAGAGAATTGTTAAAACCACCGGTGGGCAATAAAAATTTGTACATCAATTCAGGAAATTTTATTGTAATGGTTGTTGGAGGTCCCAATGCCCGGAAAGATTATCATTATAATGAAACAGAAGAATTTTTCTTTCAGTTAGAGGGAACGATTCAAGTAGCGATTCAAACCGAAAAAGGAAAAGAAATGATCACTTTAAATGAAGGAGATGTGTTTTTACTCCCTGCAAAAGTACCTCATTCACCTGTGCGGTCAGAAGGTTCTGTAGGCTTGGTTGTTGAAACGAAACGCGAAGGACAAAATACAAAGGACGGATTGCTCTGGTTTTGTGAAGATTGCAACGAAAAGCTGTATGAAGTTTATTTTGAATTAAACAACATTGAAACCGACTTTTTACCACATTTTAAACATTTTTATCAGTCCGAAACATTAAGAACGTGTAAAAATTGTGGAAATACGATGGAAGCTGACCAGCGATTTATCGGATAATCACCGATATTTCTTATCTTAGCACAACAAATATATTATTAAAATAAAAAAGGCATTTTTGTCAAAATACTATGAATACGATTTTACAACAATTGGGTTTAAACCAAACTAATTTAGGATCATCAACTGGATCTGAATGGTTTGCAAATGGAAAAGAGATTTCTTCCTACACACCAGTAGATGGTTCGTTAATGGCTTCAGTAACAACTTCGTCTAATGAAGATTACGAAAAAGTGATTCAAAAAGCATCCGAAGCTTTTAAAACATGGAGAATGGTTCCTGCGCCAAAACGTGGAGAAATTGTTCGTCAAGTAGGAGAAGCATTGCGTGAAAACAAAGAAGCTTTAGGACAATTAGTTTCTTACGAAATGGGGAAAAGCTTTCAGGAAGGATTGGGAGAGGTTCAGGAAATGATTGATATCTGTGATTTTGCCGTAGGTTTGTCGCGTCAGTTATATGGCTTTACAATGCATTCGGAAAGACCTATGCACCGTATGTACGATCAATACCATCCGCTTGGAATTGTAGGTGTTATTAGTGCATTTAACTTTCCCGTTGCTGTTTGGGCATGGAATGCTGCGCTTGCATGGGTTTGCGGAGATGTCTGTGTGTGGAAACCAAGTTCCAAAACGCCTTTGTGCGCTATTGCTTGTCAGAATATTATCACTAAAGTTTTCGAAAAAAACAATATCCCGGAAGGCGTAAGCTGTTTAATTACTGGAAATGCCACCGGAGATTTAATCAATAATGACAAGCGCATTTCTTTGGTATCGTTTACAGGTTCTACAAGAATCGGACGTCACGTTGCCAAAACTGTTGCAGAACGTTTTGGAAAAACGATCTTGGAATTAGGAGGAAACAATGCCATCATCGTATCAGAACATGCAGATTTGAGTATGGTATTGGTTGGTGCTGTTTTTGGTGCTGTTGGTACTGCAGGACAGCGTTGTACTTCCACTCGTCGATTGATTATCCACGAAAGTATTTACGACAAAACGATAGAAACTTTAAAGAGTGCTTACGGTCAGTTGAAAATCGGAAATCCATTGGATCAAAACAATCACGTTGGGCCACTGATCGATCAGAAAGCTGTGGAAGATTATTCAAATGCTATTGAAAAAGCAAAAACCGAAGGTGGAAACATCATTGTTGAGGGTGGTGTTTTAACAGGTGAAGGTTACGAAAGCGGATGCTATGTAAAACCTTGTATCATCGAAGCTAAGAATGAGTTTGAAATTGTACAAGAAGAAACATTTGCACCGATTTTATATGTATTGAAATACCGCACGATTGAAGAAGCAATTGATATGCAAAACAACGTGCCGCAAGGATTGTCTTCTTCTATTTTCACTGCCAATATGCGTGAAATGGAATTGTTCCTTTCGCAAGCTGGTTCAGACTGTGGTATTGCCAACGTAAACATTGGCACATCTGGAGCGGAAATCGGTGGTGCTTTTGGAGGAGAAAAAGAAACAGGCGGTGGACGCGAATCGGGTTCTGATGCGTGGAAAGCTTATATGCGTCGCCAAACCAATACGATCAATTACGGAACAGAATTGCCATTGGCACAAGGAATTAATTTTAATTTATAAAAATAAAAACTATGAGAAAATTATTTATTGCAGCAACGATGCTGTTTGCAGTTCAGGTGGCATCTGCACAATCTGCTGATTTTAAACAGGACGCTATTGAAACCGTGAAATTGTCAGGTGCAGCGGCTGGAATAACTGCCGTTTTAGAACCGGTAATCGAGCAAATTCCGCAAGACAAACGTGCAGATTTTAAAAAAGACTTTGAAGCAGCCTTGCCAAGTTTATATGATCAAATGGCAAACACAATGATGAAATATTATACCCACGATGACATCAAAAAGATGTTAGAGTTTTACAATTCACCCGTTGGTCAAAAAATGCAGAAAAATGCCCACGAAATAACAAGGGATCAAATGAAAGCAGGAGAAGAATGGGGATTGCAATTACAAGGAATCTTAATGAAGTATTTTCAATAACAGCAAAGAAAGAGAGAAAAGAGCAAGTGTAACAACTTGCTTTTTTTGTTGGACTAATGTTAAAAGGAAGTGACATTTATCTGATTTTTTTGTACTTTAGCTCTTTGTTAAATTTTAATTTTATTCTTATGAAAAAGACATTGTATGTATTTATTGCATTGTTTACGTTACAGATAGGTTTTGCACAAGTTTCAGAGGAAGCGAAAACTTATATTAAAAATGCAGGAATTCCTGAACAGTTGGATGCAACAAAAACACAGATTCTCCCGGCTATTTTAGAGGAAAATCGTGTAGCTTTCAACAAAGATTATGATGCTGCTACAAAGAATTATATTTCTGAATTAGAAACGCTTGTAAACGATAATTTTGAAACAGCCGATCTGAAAAAGTATAATGAAAGTATTATTGCAAATACAGCTCCAGAAGCAATGGTACCAAAAGATGCAGTAGGGTTTCAGCAAAAAGCAAATACTTTGCAGCAAAACTTAGGTTTATTCCTGCAGGGACTTATGGAAAAATATGCTGATCCTGCCATTTTACAGCAGATGCAACAATAAGTAAACAGAATTTTTGATAAGAAGAGGCTTTTTGCCTCTTTTTTTATGTGTAAATTTGGGAAGATTATCAAAGTAAATAAAATGAAAATTCTACATACAGCCGATTGGCATTTAGGAAAAAAATTAGATGGTTTTTCGCGAATGCAAGAGCAAATAGAAGTGCTTGATGAAATGGTGATTATAGCTGATAAAGAGGACGTGGATCTGGTGTTAATTGCTGGAGACTTGTTCGATAATTTTACACCAAACACTGAAGCTATAGAATTATTCTATAAAACCTTAAAGCGATTGTCAAATCAAGGAAAACGCCCTGTTATAGCTATTTCCGGGAATCACGACGCACCAAATTTCATCGATGCTCCTGATCCATTGGCACGGGTTTCGGGTATTATCCTCATCGGACATCCTCTTGCAGAAGTTCCGATTTTTGAATTAGAACATTTTAAAGTTACAAAAACTGATAAAGGATTTATCGAATTGAAAATTAAGGGGATTGATTTTCCCATTCGACTTCTTCATACCCCTTATGCTAACGAAGTACGGATCAAACGTTATTTAGGCGAAGACAAAGCAGATGAATTAAACCAAGTACTTGCACAGCATTGGAGCAGTTTGGCAGAAAATTATTGTGATGAAAAAGGCGTGAATTTACTCACTACACATTTGTATATGAATAAAAAAGGGGGCGAATTAATCGAAGAACCCGATGGCGAAAAACCTTTGAGAATCGGAAATGCAGATATGATTTATTCCGAAGCAATCCCTGCTCAAATTCAATATACCGCCTTGGGGCATCTTCACAGTTTTAGAAATGTAGGCACAGAAAACCGTCCGGTTGTTTATTCTTCATCGCCTTTGTGTTACAGTTTTAGCGAGGCTGGACAAACGAAATATGTAGCTGTTATTGAAGCCTTTCCAAACCAAAATGTTTCTGTTCAGAAAATAGCACTCACAAAAGGTAAACCTTTGTATCGCAAAACTTTTGATTCAGTTGATAATGCTGTAGAATGGCTCACAAGCCATCCAAATGCGTTGGTTGAACTCACTTTAGAAAGCGACACTTTTCTCAAAGCAGACCATCGTAAAGCTCTTTATCAATGCCACGATGGGATTGTTTATTTAATTCCTAAAGTGAAAAATGCATTGATTGAAGAAAACAATTCAAGCAAAGAAATCAATCTTAATCAAAATATTAAAGAGTTATTTAGTGATTATTTCAAAAGTAAACATCAAAATCAAGAGCCAAATCAAGAAATGATGGATTTATTCGATGAAGTTTTAAAGTAAAATTGTTTTTAATTATGATTCCAGTTCAATTGACCATAGAAGGATTATACTCTTATCAAAAAAGACAAACCATCGATTTTTCTAAATTGACCGAAGTTGGTTTATTTGGCATTTTCGGCGCTGTTGGTTCGGGTAAATCGTCTATTTTAGAGGCGATTACTTTTGCTTTGTACGGAGAAACAGAGCGTTTAAATTCCAAGGAAAGACGTTCCTACAATATGATGAACTTAAAATCGGATCGAGCTTATATTGAGTTTGATTTTTTGAATTTTGAGAATAAGAAATTTCGTGCCACAAGAGAGTTCAGAAGAAATTCCAAACGTTTTGAAGATATAAAAACCGTTGGTACTGTTTTTTATGAATGGAAGGATGAAGATTGGATACCGCTGACTCATACAAAAGCAGAGGAAATTATCGGTTTAAGTTATGAGAATTTCAAACGAACTATTATTATTCCACAAGGTCAATTCAAAGAATTTATCGAATTGGGTGCTAAAGACCGCACGCAAATGATGAAAGAAATTTTTAACCTTCATCGTTTTGATTTGCAACATAAAATCGCCGGACTTAATCAATCCAATCTAATCGAAATCAGTCGTTTGGAAGGCAAATTATCTGGTTTTAATGAGATTTCTGAAGACCAAATCGCAGAATTAAAAGGAAAATTCAAACAGCAAAATGATCGGAATAACATTTTGCAAAAAGAATTAAATACCGCAAAAGAACGCTTTCAATTACTAAAGGATTTGAAGTCCGAAGTGGAAAACTTGAATGAAAAAAGAGATATTTTTCAAGAACTCGCTACGCAAAAAACAGCAAAAGACGCTGAAAAGGTGCGCTTAGAATTGTATGAACGCATTTCGCAGGTGTTTAGACCTTTGGTAAATGAACAGCAAAAAAACAATAAGGCTCTTGAAAATAAATTAAAAGATTTTGAAGAAAACACATTGAAATTAAATGCTTTAGCACAAAACAAAAAGGAGATTCAATCAAAATTAGAAAAATTGCAACCGGTTTACGACAATTTGGAAGTGCAAAAACATAAGCTTGTTGATTATGAAATTCTTATTGAGATTTTTAATCTTAAAAAGCAGGTCACTGCTTTACAAGAACGAAGTAAGAACGGAGCAATTAAAGTAAAAGAAGTCGAGCATTTCATCATTAATCTAAATAACGACATCAAATCGTTGGAAAATGAAAATGCTGATTTAAAACTTAAAATACTGGATACTAATATTTTAATGAAAGTAGGAAATTGGTTTGTTCAACAGCAAGGTTTAATAGAAAATCAAGACCAACTACAAAAGAACTTACAGGATTTTTCGGACAGGCTTGGTAAGTTACAGATACATTTAGACCAAGAACAGATTGTGATGGAAACTTATGAAACAGATTTTTCAAACACAGAAAATCAGCTGATTACACAGAAAAAATCATTAGAGTCTCAGTTTCAACAATTGAATGTTCAAAAACGATTGGTGGAGTTTGCACATAACTTACACGAAGGGAAAGCTTGTCCGCTATGCGGTTCTGAAGAGCATCCGAAAGTGCTGGAGGATGATGAGGTTGTTCAGAAATTGAAGAAAGTCCAATTGGAAATTAAATCTTTGGAAAACAGTTTTCAAGAACTTCAAATCCGAAGAAAAAACGTAGAAAAAATTATTACTGAATGGAACATCGTTCAAAAGAATAAAGCAGAAGCTGCGCTAAATATTGAAAACCATCAACAAAAAATGCACGTTCATTTGCAGCAATTTATTTGGAAGGATTTTGATGCAAATAATTTTGACGACTTTGAAGAAAAACGACGAGCTGACAACGCGCTGAAGCAAACAATTGAACTAAAAATTAATGAAATAGCATCGAAAAGAACTGCTTTGGAAAAAAATCGGTTGGAAAAAGAGCGTTTTCAAAAAGCATTAACTGATTTTAATCGTGAAGAAAGCGAAAATACTTTGTTGATTCAACAAAATGAATTGCGATTAAAACATTTACAATGGAATGATTTTCAGCCTTATACTGCGGACAAACTCTTAAGTGAATCTAAAATATTGGAAGAGAATATTCATAAAATTGCATTGGACTATAAAAATGCAACCCAAAAATCGCAGGAAAATGAAGTTGCTTTGGCTGCTCAAAAAGCCTCTTTAGCGTCGATTGAACATCAAAAAATTGAATTGGAACAAAATCGTTTAGCAATCCAAAAAGAAGTTGAAAATCAATTGACTACTCATTCCATAACGTTGGAAGAAGTAAAAGAATTACTTCAGAATCCGTTGGACGTAGTTGTTTTGAGAAAACAATTGGAGTTGTTTTTCATTCATTACGAAAGCTTGAAAAACCTCGTTTTTGAATTAGAACAAAAGCTGAAAGATACTCATTTCGACCTCGAAGAATATGAAAGATTAGATATTGATTTAAAAGCCAAGGAAACTCAATGGAAAGAAGTTTGGGAAAACTTGACCAAAATCAAAGCCGAATTAGAACGAATAGAAAAGGCATTGAGAGAAAAACAGGAATTGCAAACAACACTAAATCAGCTACAAAAGCGTGCAGACAATTTAAAGATTTTGACCAATTTATTTAAAGGAGCAGGTTTTGTCCAGTACGTTTCCTCGGTATATTTAAAGCAACTGTGCGAAAATGCTAATCTTCGTTTCCACAGAATGACCAAAAATCAGTTGAGCTTACAAATCAACGAAAACAATGATTTTGAGATCATTGATTATTTAAACGAAGGACGTTCGCGCAGTGTCAAGACTTTATCCGGTGGACAATCTTTTCAAGTTTCCTTAAGTTTAGCATTGGCATTGGCAGAAAGCGTTCAAGTTCATTCTAAAGCTGATAAAAACTTCTTTTTTATTGACGAAGGCTTTGGAACTCAAGATACTGAAGCTGTGAATGTAGTTTTCGAAACCTTGAATCACTTACATAAGGAAAACCGAATTGTAGGTATAATTTCCCACGTAGAAGAATTGAAAGAGCGAATGCCCGTGTCTTTATCAGTCATAAAAGACGAGAATACAGGAAGCAGTATTTCGATAAGTGATTAGAATTTAGTCTTAAATTCTGATTTCTTTTGAATTTCTTGGAATTTGATATCTGAAATCAAGCTGTGGATTTACGGTAACTTTTCTATAATCTATGTTGATCTGAACATCGTTTTTCTGCATCGCGTGGATATTGATTTTTTTAGGAAGAAACAAGTCTTCTGCGGTTTGATATACCGGATAACTTACAACTAATTTATCCGCATTTTGTACTTGTTTGACTTCGGTAGAAGCAATTTCATTTTGGTTGCCTAAAATCAATTTAACTAAAAATTGATTGATTTTCAACTCCAAAAGTTTGGTATCTTCTTTTGTATAATTGTATTCATTGAGATTGTAAAATGCTTTTCCCAACAATAAATTCTCTACATTTTCATAAGTAACTTCGGTGCCTAAAAATTCAGAAATAAAATTATAATCACCGTCGTAATAGGTACCTCCTAAAATCTCATAAAAACTTGCACGTTCAGGTGTCAGATAAACCTTAGCACCTGTAATACCAAACACTTTTACAAAAATCAAAATTTGTTTCCCTTTTTCAATACGGATTTCTGCGTTGGGAGATTGTTGTAGGTTTTCATCTTTATAATCAACATCGGCGTTGATTCTTAACGTGTTAAAATTGTTGAAAAGGCTATAATGTTCTTTTGAAATCTTTCCGACAGAGGCATCTCCTGATGTTGTTCTTTCAGGAATATCAATATTTTCTGAATGATTTTCATCAGACGTTTTTGCAGATTTACAAGAAACTGCAAAAAATATAATACTTACTATAATGAAGAGTTGTCTCATCTCTAATTAAAAAAATAAAGAAACAAAAAAATCCGTTATCAACGGATTTTTTATGATTATTCTAACACACTGTAATCGCCAATACTAATATTGGTGAAATTCCCATCAAACTTTGCGTGATTACCGATCATCGCATTGTCTAAATTCGCATTTTTCACCACTGCATTAGTTTGTATCAAACTGTTTT